>Ga0224512_10005624_pt1 | contig 10249 bp, 11 predicted proteins | sample SF_May12_sed_USG_4_FD_169103 | JGI IMG/M metagenome (GOLD analysis project Ga0224512, IMG submission 169103) | Sediment microbial communities from San Francisco Bay, California, United States - SF_May12_sed_USGS_13 | ecosystem: Environmental > Aquatic > Marine > Sediment | place: USA...
GAACCAGAAACCGATCAGCAGATACGAGCACAGCCCCACGCCTTCCCACCCGACGAACATCAGTGGGTAGCTCGCGCCCATGACGAGCACGAGCATGAAGAAGACGAACAGGTTCAGGTAGGCGAAGTACCTGGGATAGCCGGCATCGTCCCTCATGTAGCCCACGCTGAACACGTGGATGAGGAAGCCAACCCCGGTGACGATCATCATCATCACCATGGAGAGCTGGTCGAGCTGGAGCGCCGCGTCGACCGTGAAGGTCCCCGTGGCCATCCAGGTCCAGTAGCTCAGGACGACCGGTTCCTGCAGCTCCACGCCGAGCATGCGGGTGAAGTTGATGAGTGTAAGGACGAACGCGCCGGCCATTACGCCCGGGCCGATCCATGTCGGCAACGTGTGCGTCATGGGTCGCGACGCCCGGTCGCCGAGGTCCAGTTCGCCACCCCCGCGGACTGCGTCCGCGGAGGCTCTACCGTGCATCAGGGCCAGCACGCCATTGGCCAGGAAGCCGAGCAGCGGCAAGAGGACGATCAGGCCCGGCAGGAACGGGTGGAATTCGCCGCCTGCCTCAGCTGCTTGTCCCCCGCCCTGGAGGAGGTACGCGGTCAGCATCGCCCTACCACTTCAGCAGGTTGAAGTTGCCCACGTCGACCGTCTGATAGTGCCGGAAGATCGAAATGATGATCGCGAGTCCCACGGCGGCCTCGGCCGCGGCCACGGTCATCACGAAGAAGACGAAGACCTGGCCGTCGATCCCCCACAGGTTCGAGAACGCCACGAACGCGACGTTGACGGCATTGAGCTGCAGCTCGATACACAGGAACATGATGATGGCGTTCCGGCGCACGAGGACGCCGAACGTCCCGATGATGAACAGGAAGGCAGAAAGCGCGAGCGTCGGCTCGATCATCAGGCGTTCCTCTTCGCGAGCACCAGGGCGCCCACGATCGCGACCAGGAGCAGGATGCCCGTGATCTCGAACGGAACCACGTAGGTCGTGTAGAGCGGCTGCGCGATCGCTCCGACCGCCCCGTACTGGGCCAATGCGGCTTCGATCTCTTGAGCGCCGGCGGGCGAAGCTGCGAAGCCCGGATCACCCCGTAGACCCCAGCCGACCAGTCCGGCCATCACGCTCACCGCAGCCATCCACGCGACGCTGAAGACGCCGATCTTCAGGTCCTGCTGATACTCGTGCCCGAGGTTCAACAGCATGATCACGAACAGGAAGAGCACCATGATCGCGCCGGCGTAGACGATCACCTGCACGGCCGCGAGGAAGTGCGCCTCGAGCAGCACGAATTCACCCGAGATGGCGAAGAGCGTGGTCACCATGAACAGCAGGCTACCGACGGGGCTCTTGGAAACCACGACCCCGATGGCGCCGCCTACCGCGAGGGCAAAGAAGAAGTAGAAGAGAAAGGCTTCCACGCTACTCGCCCGTCGGATCCGAGGGATCCCACAAATTGGTGGACGGGTGGTCCTGCTCCATGAGCCGGTCGAGGTCGTAGACGAAGCGATCGCGCGTGTACTCGGCGTTCTCGAAGTGCTGCCCCACGTGAATCGCCTCGACCGGGCAGACCTCCTGGCACATGCCGCAGAAGATGCACCTGAACTCGTCGATCTCGTACACGATGGGGTAGCGGTTTCCCTGATCGTCCTCGCCCCCGACGAGCCGGATGCAGTTCGCCGGGCACACCGTCGGGCACAAGCCGCACGCGACACACTTGGGGCGCCCGTCGGCGTGCATCTCCATCACGTGCGTGCCGCGCCAGCGCGGGCTGAGTTGAGTCTGCTCCTCCGGGTACTGCTGCGTCACCTTCACCGGGTTGATCATGTGCCGGAAGGTGAGCGCCATGCCGGACAGCGCCGCCCGCAGGTACGAGGTCGTTTCGGGCTCGGGGCGCTGCATGACCTTCACCGAGATGCTCACGCGATCTCCTCTGCCGTCGGGTGCGGGACGACTCCGGCTGGGATCGTCCTGGTCTCGACGCGCTGCGCCCTCTGCGCGGCGGCTCCGGTGATGGTCCGGCCGCGGTCGAGCATGAAGATGAAGCCGAAGGTCGCCAGGCCGCTCACTGCCGTGAGTACCGCACCGTAGCCGAAGCCCCATGCCATGCCGATCTCGTCGAGCACCAGGATCGTGGCACCGATGAGCATGACGTACGCGAGGCCCGTCGGCAGCATGACCTTCCAACCAAGCGACATCACCTGGTCGTAGCGGAAGCGTGGCAGTGTCCAGCGGATCCAGATGTAGACGACGAGGAAGAAGCCCGTCTTCACGGCGAAGCCCGCGAAGGTCAGAAGCGTCTTCCACCACGTCGGGTTCGCGAGCAGGACGGTGCCGTCGGCGAGTACGGCGCGGACGAGCTGCCCGTCGTACCAGAACGCATTGTCCCACGAACCGGGCAGGTCCCAGCCGCCCAGGAAGAGCGTCGCCATGAGCGCCGAGGCCGTCACCATGTGACCGAACTCCGAGATCATGAACGCGCTGAACTTCATGGCCGAGTATTCGGTGTGGTATCCGGTGATGAGTTCGGACTCGGCTTCGGGCATGTCGAACGGGAGCCTGTTCGTCTCGGCGAACGCAGAGATCACGAAGAGGATGAATGCCAGCGACAGCGGAAACGCGAACCACATGCCCAGTTGTTGCTGCTGCCAAATGATCTCGGTCAGCGTCACGTTCCCGGCGAGCATCAGCACCGTGATCAGCGACAGGCCCAACGCAACCTCGTAGCTCACCATCTGGGCCGAGGCGCGCAGCCCACCCAGGAAGGCGTACTTGTTGTTCGACGCCCATCCGCCCAGCACCACGCCGTACACCGCTAGTGAGCTGAATGCGAGCACGTACAGGATGCCGATGGGCACGTCCGCGATGATCATGTCGACGACGCCCGCGGGGGTCGGCAACGGCGCGGCGATGGGGATGACGGCGAACGTCACCAGCGACGGAAAGAGGACGAGCACCGGCGCGAGGACGAAGAAAACCCGGGAGGCCGTCGCCGGAAGCGTCTCCTCCTTGAGGATGTTCTTGATACCGTCGGCGATCGGCTGCAAGAGCCCGAAGGGGCCCACGCGGTTGGGCCCGTGGCGGTCCTGAATCCACGCCGACACGCGGCGTTCGGCCAGGGTCGTGTAGGCGACGACGACAATCACGACCGTGAAGATCACCGTGACCTTGAGCGACATCGCGACGTAGGCCCAGATGCCCGAGATCGGTTGAAACTCCACGTCAGCCCCTCGCCGCCTGCGCGGCGGCCCCGGCTGGTGCGCCTTGGGTGCCTACCACGGCACCTTTGGTGCCTGCCACGGCACCTCTGGTGCCGAGGTCTTCGTAGGTCAGCCCGCCGAGCGCCGGAATTGCTTCGCTCAACTCGGCGAAGGCTTCGGCTGCGGTCTGCGGGCCGGCTTCGCCGGTCAGCTCAGCGTCCAGCGCGCCCAGAATCAGCCAGGCGGGCCGTGCCATTCCGGGGGCCTCGAGAGCCGGCCAGAAGCGCTGCACACGGCCTTCGTGGTTCGTGAAGGTGCCTTCCTGTTCGGCGTGGGTGGTAATCGGGAGGACGACGTGCGCTGCCTGAGCGGCAGCCGAGTCGTGCGTGCCGAGGTAGATGTAGAGCCCTGCCTTGCTGCCGAAGTCCTCGGGCTGGTCGGCCAATGCGTCACCGAGGACGACGACGATGCCGGAATGCCCAGCCACCGACTCCAGGCCGCCGGTGGCGTCGTCGGCCCCGACGCGCTTCATGCCGAGGAGCCCTGCCCCCTTCACGTTCGGTGCGAGGTCCGTGCGGCGCGCGAGCGTCGGGAAGCCCTTCAGGACGATCTCCTCCTCGGCGCGGGGCGAGCGGAAGACGGTCTCGCCGCCCCCGAACGCGCCGACCAGTTCGGCCAGGGCACCCAGGTCTTCGTTCGACGCGCGGGCCGACGCGACCGCGCGGACCGACTTGTCGTCCAGAGCGGAAGCGCGCTCCAGCAGGTCGGCCAACGCGTCCTTCCAGCTTTTCGCCGTGCGCGTTCCCTCATTGCCGCGTACGAGCGGGGCCTCGAGGCGGTCACCGACGTTCATCCACTCGTAGTCGAGCCGGCCGTGGTCGCACATCCACCACGCGTTCACATCGAGATTCTCGCGGGGCTTCACGCGGTGGACCAGATTGTCCCGGGTGTGCAGGAGGACGTTGCACCCCTGTGAGCAGCTCGCGCACACCGAAGGGGTGTGGTCGAGGTCCCAGGCGCGCGCCTTGTACAGGAAGTCCTTGGAGACGAGCGCGCCGACCGGGCAGATGTCCACGACGTTGCCATGCCAGTGCGTCCCTTCGAGGCCCTCGTCGAAGAACGTGTCGATGACCGAGCGGTTGCCTCGCTCGACGACCGTGAGGCACTCATCCTGCTCGACCTCGTTCATGAATCGCACACAACGGGTGCACATGACACAGCGGTCGCCGTAGAAGAGGACGTCCCCTCCGAAGTCGTCGCGCCCGAAGACGCGCTTGGGCTCGATGCCCCGGCCGTGCTTGCGGCCTTCCAGGTGCACGTAGTCCTGCAGGTCACACTCGCCCGACATGTCGCAAATGGGACAGTCCAGCGGGTGGTTGACCAGGTAGAACTCCAGGACGCCCTTGCGGTGGCCGAGCGCTTCTTCCGACTGGGTCTTTACGACCTGCCCTTCGGTGACCGTGGTGACACAGGACGGGAGCGGCTTGGGCGCGCCCTCGACTTCGACCAGGCACAGGCGACACATGGCTGGGGAGGACAGACCGGGATGGTAGCAGTAGTGCGGCACTAGCGTATCGATCTGCTTGGCCGCCTCGAGGATGGTGGTGCCCTTGGGCACGCTGACCTCGTGGCCGTCGATTGTCAGCTTCACCAGCTCAGCCATGGTAGGCGACTCCCGCCGGCTCGTTGGCTTCGATGAGCGCCATGAAGTCGGGCCTGAACTTCTCGATGGCCGACTGCACGGGCGCGGCGACCGAGTCGGACAGCACGCAAATCGTCGTGCCGACCATCTCCTGGGTCATCTCCATCAAGGTGTCGAGGTCGGCCGCGGTCCCCTTCCCGTCCTCGATGCGGCGCATGATCTGGGCGGTCCAAGCCGACCCTTCGCGGCATGGCGTGCACTGTCCGCACGACTCGTGCGCGTAGAAGTCCACCATGCGGCGAACCTGCTTCACGATGTTCGTCGTATCGTCCATGACGATGACCGACGCACACCCCAGCATCGTACCCACCGCGACACAGCCCTCATAGTCGAGATTGCACCGCGCGACTTCTTCAGCGTTGATGATCGGGACGGACGAGCCACCCGGAATGACAGCCTTGAGCGCGTTTCCGTCGCGCATTCCCCCGCAGACGTCCTCGATGAGCTCGCTGAGCGGAAAGCCAAGGGGCAGCTCGTAGTTGCCTGGCTTGCGGACGTGACCGCTCACGCAGAAGAGCTTCGTGCCCGGGCTCTTCTCCGAGCCCCACTGCCGGTACCACTCGCCGCCGTTCGACACGATGTGCGGCACGGCGCAGAGCGTCTCGACGTTGTTGATGGTGGAGGGCATGCCGAAGGCGCCCACAGCTGCCGGGAAGGGCGGCTTCACACGGGGCTGGCCGCGCTTGCCCTCCAGCGAATTCATCAGGCCGGTCTCTTCACCGCAGATGTAGGCGCCCGCACCCTGATGGACCGTGATGTCGATGTCGTTGCCCGAGCCCATGATGTTCTTGCCGGCGTACCCCTTGGCATAGGCATCCTCGACGGCCCGTGCCAGCACCTGGTTCGCCTCGAAGAACTCTCCGCGACAGTAGATGTAGATGTGAGAGGCCCGGATGGCGAAAGCGCCAATCAGGCACCCTTCGATGAGCTGATGCGGATCCCACCGAATCAGCTCGCGGTCCTTGAACGTGCCCGGCTCGGACTCGTCGGCGTTGCACAGGAGGTAGTGAGGCTTGGTCTGTTCTTTCGGCATGAACGACCACTTGAGGCCCGTCGGGAAGCCTGCCCCGCCCCGCCCGCGCAGCCCGGACGACTTGACCACGTCGACCACGTCGGTCGGCCCCATCCCGAATGCTTTCTTGAGCGCTCCGTAGCCGCCGCGCTCGACATAGGTGTCGATGCGACGCTGGAGCGGGTCGCCGAAGTGCGTGCTGACAACGCGGACCTCTCTGTCCGACACGAAGGGATAGGCCATCTAGTGCTCCATCTCCGAGGTGCGTCGGCATTCGTGCGCCGCCACATCCACTCTGGCTGCGTTGCTCCTCCTCAAAATGGAGGGACCATTCCTCGTCGTCGCGCCTTGCCAGAGCGGCGCGGCGACGCCCTCGGTGCTCGACGAACCTCGAAGAGGGAGCACTAGTCCCCTCCCTTCGCCTTGAGGTGCTCGATGATCTTGGGCACCTCCGCAGGCGTGACGTTCTCGTAGTAGCGCGAGTTGATCTGCACGCACGTCGGGTAGCCGCACGCCGCGAGGCACTCTGCCTCGATCGTCGTGAAGTTGCCGTCCTCGGAGGTCCGGCCGAGCTCCGTGTCGGTGTAGTTCAGGAACGCTTCGACGACTTCGTCGGCACCGCACAGGTTACACGAAATATTCGTGCACACCTGCACCAGGTATCGACCGACGGGCCGCTTGTTGTACATCGTGTAGAACGTGGACACACCCCTCACGTAAGCGGGCGAGAGATCGAGCAGCTCTGCCACGCGGTCCATCGACTCCGGGCTCACGTGGCCGCGGATCTCCTGGGCCAGCGCGAGCGTCGGCAGCAGCGCGGCTCGCTTCGTGGGATACCGCGTGAGGATCTTCTCGAAGCGCTCCTGATACTCACCCTCGAAGAGCGGCCCTTCGGGATTCTTTCCGGCCAGCATGTACGGCATGGTCCCGGCTCCGGAGGCATGCCCGCCGTGCTTGGGACGCTCACCGACGAAGTCGTCCCCGCGTACCTGATCTTCGGTCAGGTCGAACTCCCCGGTGTTACCGGCCCAACCCGGGTTCTTGAAGGGGACGTCGCTCACCGATCGATCTCCCCGAGGACGATGTCGAGGCTCGCGTTGATCATGATGAGGTCCGAAACCAGATGGCCCTCTGCCAGCTTCGCGATGGTGGACAGGTTCACGAAGGACGGTGGGCGGATGCGCCAGCGCACGGGCTTCGTGCTGCCCTCTTCTGCCACCACGTACATGCCGAGCTCACCCTTCGAGCCCTCGATGGCCATGTAGCAGTCACCCTCTGGGGCCGGAATGCCATCGGTGATCAACTTGAAGTGATGGATCATGCTCTCCATGTCCGACATGCATTCGGTCTTGGAGGGCAACGAGATGTTCGGATCCTGCACGTTGATGGGCCCGCCGGGGAGCCGCGCGATGGCCTGGTGCAGGATCTGCACACTTTGGCGCATCTCCTCCATACGGCAGAGGTAGCGGTCGTAGCAGTCGCCGTGCTCGCCGATGGGGACGTCGAAGTCGTACGTCTCGTAGTCGTAGTACGGGCGATCCTTGCGGACGTCGTAGTCGACGCCGGCGGCCCTGAGGTTCGGACCGGTGAGACCGTAGTTGATCGCATCCGCGGCGCCGATGGCGCCCACGCCCTGCGTACGCCCAATGTGGATCTGGTTGCGCGTGAGCAGGCTGTCGATCTCGTGCAGGGTGTCCGGGAACGTGTTCAGGAAGTCGAGCAGCTCGTTCACCCAGCCCTCGGGCAGGTCGGCCATCATCCCCCCGACACGCGTGGCGGACGTCGTGATGCGTGCCCCGGTCAGTGCCTCGTGCAGCGTGTAGATCCGCTCGCGCTGCTGGAAGGCGTAGAGAAAGGGCGTGAATGCGCCCACGTCGATGGCCGTCGTGCCGAGCCAGAGCAGGTGCCCGAAGATGCGGTCGAGCTCCATGCAGATGACCCGTACGACCTTGCATCGTTCGGTGACCTCGATGCCCATCAGCTTCTCGACCGCCATGACGTACGCGCAGTTGTAGATGAGCGGCGCGAGGTAATCCATGCGGTCGGTGAGCGGGACGATCTGATTCCAGGTCCGGTATTCGCCGAGCTTCTCGAAGGAGGAGTGCAGATAGCCGATGTCGGGCGTGACGCTCATGACCGTCTCGCCGTCGAGCTCACAAATCAGCCGCAACACGCCGTGCGTCGCAGGATGTTGCGGCCCGATGTTGATGAGCATCTCCTCGGTGTCGAGCCGTGGCTCCGGCACGTCGAAGGGCCGCATTGGGCTCGCCGCGGGAAAGCCGTCGACGCCCATCTCCGGGTTGCGGCCGACCGAGACCTCGATGGTGCGCTCGGCCATCAGCCCTCCGCCTCGGGTTCGGTGCGCGCCGGGACCTGCTGGGGCGGGCCGCCGTGAGCGAGCTCCTGAGAGCCGTAAAAGCGCTCCACATCTTGAGCCAGCGCGCGCCGGGTCTGCTCCGCGCGGCTGAAGCGGCCACGCAGAGGGAAGTCCTTCCGGAGCGGGTGACCTTCGGCGTAGTCGAACGGCATCAGGATGCGGCGGAGGTCCGGGTGGCCCTTGAAGGTCACCCCGAAGAGGTCGTAGACCTCCCGCTCCAGCCAGTTGGCCGAGTGCCAAAGGCCGGCGACCGAATCGATTTCCAAGGCCTCGAGCGGAAGCCGGCAGCGCAGCCGGAGGGCCCGCTTGTGAACCGTCGAGAACATCTGGTAGACGACCTCGATGGGTCGGCCGCTGCCGTAGTCCACGCCGGTGACGTCCGACATCATGTCGTACTGCTGCGCCGGATCGTCCTTCAGCCAGGTCAGGATCTCGAGGCTCTTCTCGGGCGCGATCCAGACGACGGTCTGGTCCCCTGCCATGAGTCGGTGGCCCTGAACGGCCGGGCCGAACCGGGAGGCGAGCGCTGCCACGGACGGGTGGTCGCTCTGGCCCTCGACTGGAGCTGGCGCTGCGGGCGCGCTGGGATCGGACGGGAGCGGACCCCGCTCCACTGCATCGAGCCCACTCAATGGCCGTTCGGTCATACCGTCAGGCCGAGTTGTCGTCTGTAGGGGCGCCCGAAAGCTTCTCCTGCTGCGTCGAGTTCCCGAAGGGGCCCGTCAGCCCGACGATCTCGGCTTCGTTGGCCTTCGCCAGTGCGACCAGGGCCGGGTCCTCGGCGCGGTGCTCGAAGTGCCGAGACAGCGACTCCTCGCGGATCTTCTCCTGGATCATCATCAGGCCGTAGATCAGCCCTTCGGGCCGAGGCGGGCAGCCGGGGACGTAGACATCGACCGGCACGATCGTGTCGATCCCCTGCACCATCGAGTACACGTCGAACACTCCACCCGAGCTCGCGCATGCGCCCATCGACACGCACCACTTGGGCTGCGGCATCTGATCCCAGATGCGACGCAAGACCGGCGCGAGCTTGTAGGGGACGCGGCCCGCACAGATCAGGACGTCCGCCTGGCGGGGGCTGAACGACATGCGCTCCATGCCGAAGCGGGCCAGGTCGAAGTTCGAGGCGGCCGCGGCCATCATCTCGATGGCGCAGCAGGCCGTGCCGAACGGCATCGGCCAGAGCGAATTGCGACGGCCCCAATTGATGACGAAGTCGATCTTCGTCGTCAGGAACGTCGGGCTGCCGGCGCCGAACATTCCGAGCCCACCCTCGCTCTTCTGCGTGCCACCGCCCGGAAGTAGATCGCCTAGACCCATTCGAGGCCTCCCTTCTTCCACTCGTAGAGAAGGCCGACGGCGAGCACGATCACGAAGAGGCTCACGGCCACGAAAGCGCTCCAGCCCAGGTCACGCATCTGCACGGCCCAGGGAATCAGGAAGATGGTTTCGAGGTCGAACACGATGAAGCTGATGGCGACCATGTAGAACTTCACGCTGAAGCGCTGCTTGGTGGTGCCGAGCGGAATCATGCCCGATTCGTACGGCATCAGCTTCTGGGGCGTGTCGCGCCGGGGATTCAGGATGTGGGAGGTGACGACCATGCCCACGGCGTTCAGCATCGAGACGCCGAAGAGGAGCAAGAGAGGGAGATAAGCTCCCGACATTTATGGGGTCGCCTGCATTTGTGAAAATGTTCACGAGGCCCGACCGGCGCGAAAAAGGTACCCGGCGCGCCGTAACAGTGTCAACCGGAGGAACCCCCCATTTTTTTGGGATTTTGGGTCGTTTGCACCACCTTCTACGGCGCGCCTATGTTCGGCCGTTTCCAGGCCGTCCACGTCCCCTGAGAGAGCCCTGAGGAGAGTCCCGATCCATGCCGATCAAGAGCGACAAGTGGATCAAGCGGATGTGTCAGGAGAAGCAGATGATCGAACCCTACGAGCCC
>Ga0224512_10005626_pt1 | contig 10249 bp, 7 predicted proteins | sample SF_May12_sed_USG_4_FD_169103 | JGI IMG/M metagenome (GOLD analysis project Ga0224512, IMG submission 169103) | Sediment microbial communities from San Francisco Bay, California, United States - SF_May12_sed_USGS_13 | ecosystem: Environmental > Aquatic > Marine > Sediment | place: USA: California...
GCGGTCGGTTGCGCCGAGGCGCTGCGCCGTGCCGCGCTGGGGGTCTCGGACGCGGAAGCCGCCGCGCGCCTGCTCCGCGCGGCCGGACTGCTCGAGCCGCACGACGCCGAGTCGGCGCTCGCGCTGCTGCGCACGGCCGCCGCGCGCGACCCGGGTGCCGCCGCGGTGCACGCGGCCCGGGCGCGCCTTGCCGCAGCGCAGGCCTTGCACGCGGAGGCGGAAGCTGCGGCCGCCGAAGTACTGAGCCTCGCCCCGGGAGCCCTCGATCCCAGCGAGAGAATCGAGGTGCTGCTGCTCGGGGGCAGCGCCGCCCGCACGTGCAACCGACTCGAGGCCGCGGCCGGATTCCTCACCCGTGCCCTCGCGGAGGCGCCCGAGGACGATCGCGTCACGAGCGCATACGGCGAGACGTTGGCCGCGCTCGGCGATTACGCCGCCGCGCGGCGCGCGCTGGAGGCGCGCCTCGCGAGCGACACGCCCTACCCCGAGCGCGCGCGGCACCACACGTTGCTGGGCATCTGCAGAGAAGCAGAGGGAGCGCTCCACGAAGCCGTCGAGAGCTTCGAAGCCGCGCTCGAAGACGATCCCGCGCACGAAGACGCGCTCGCGGCGCTGGTTCGCGTGCGCGAGGCGCTCGGGGATGTCAACGCGGGCATCGAGACCATCGAGCGCTGGGCACACGCCGCCGGCGCACCCGAAACGGTGGCGCAACGGCTGCTGCAGGCCGCCGAATGGGAGATCCGCGCCGGAGCGCGCAGCGCTTCTGCGCAGGCACATCTGCGCGAGGCCCTCGCCACGGAGCCGCGCCTGCCGCGCGCCTGGATCGCGCTCGTGGCGCTGCTCCTCGAAGAGGGTCGGCTGGTGGAGGCCGTCGAGTCTGCCGATCGCTCGGCGCTGTATCTCGCGGACGATGCCGAGCTCGCCCGGTTGGCGCTGCTCCAGGGCCGCGCCTACGAGCAACGCGACCTGCGACCGCAAGCGGCCGAGTCGTTCGGCGTCGCGGCGGAAGCCGATCCGCGCTGTGTCGAGGCCGTGCTGGCAGAGGCTCGGCTTCTGCGCGGCTTCGGGGAGTGGCGCGCCGCGGCGCGAGCGCTCGAGCAGTTCGTCGAACGCTATCCGGATCCCGAGCACACCGAGCTCGCCGAGGTCCACGCACAGCTCGGGCGCCTGCTGGCCGGGCCGCTCGAGGAAGTCGATGCAGCCGTGGACTGCTACCGGCGCGCAGTCGCACTGGCGCCGACGGAGCTCGAGCAACGCGGCGCCCTGGCGGAGCTGCTGAGCCATCGTCCCGCCGACTGGGATGAAGCGCTGGTGCACATCCGCGCCTTGCTCGACGCGGACCCCGCCGATGCCAACGTTCTGCGCGTGGCGCTGCGCATCGCGCGCGGCCGCGAGAACGACGCGGCGATCGAAGAGGGCATTCGCATCCTGCGCGCTCTTGGCATCGCGTCGGCCTACGAGACCAACCGATCCGATCTGCCCCCGCGCGCCGTGCACAGTCGCGCGGAAGCGCGTCTCGACGATCCGGAGTTCGAGCGGGTGCTGCGCATGGTCCACGAGGCGACCCGGGAGATCGCGGCGGCGCTCGACGCGCCGAGCGATCCCGTGCCGCGCGCACCCGAGGATCCGGAAGCCGCCTTCCGCGCCGCGGTGCTGGTCGCCGAGGGCCGCCTCACGGCGCCCGCGCTGCTGCCGCTCACCACGCGCGACGTGGCGGAGCTGCTGATCCTGCTGGCCACGCTGATTCTGGACCCCGTCCAGGTGCGCGGCGACGGTCGGCGCATCAACGCCCTCTCGGGCGCTCTCGGCCGCAGGCGGCGGCGCCGGCTGAGCCGGATTCTCGAGGGCGTCACGCTCGATGAGATCCGCGCGCTCGACTTCGCGGCGTGGCGCAACGAAGTGCGCGGGCTCGCCGCGTGGCAGGTGCTCGGCAGCGGTGAACACGCGCTGCGCACCGCGCTGGTGGCGATGGTCCGCGAGAGCACCGAGCTTCCGGATTCCGATCTGCGCGAGGGGGCGGCGCTGATCGGACTCGTGCGCGGCGACCGCACCGCGCGCGCTCTCTTGCGGTGGGTCGTGCGCGACTGGATCGCGCAGATCTGAGCCGAGACAGCCGATCGTGAAACGACCGAGACACACCCGTCGCTACCGGCGCCGCACGGTCCGCGTTCGCGTCGAATACGAAGCCGCGCAGGGCCGACGCGGCGCGACCGCAACGACGCTGGGAGCCGGGGGCATGTTCGTCGCGACCCAGGAGCCGCTCCCGGTGCGCGCGTTGACCGTGCTCCGGTTCCGGGTCACCCCGGGCGGCCACACGCACGAGATCGAGGGGCGCGTGGTCTGGGTCAACCGGCCAGATGTCGCTGAAGCACCGGCGGCGGGCATGGGCATCGAATTCACCGATCCCGCGGCCTGCGCGCGACTCGCACGGGATCTCGAGGGAATCGCGAGCGCGGTCCCCGCAAAGCCCGACGCGCCCGAGGCAGGCGGCGACGGCCACGCCGCCTAGCGCCGATTCCGTCTCGAACCGAGACCGCGCGGAGCGAAGCTAGAAGCGAGCGGCGGCGGCGACGCGCGCGAGGCGAATCCCGCGCGCTCCCTGCTTCCCGGCTTGAACCACATCCCAGGCATCGGAGTTTGCCAGGATCGCGGCGACGAGCTTCTGATGCAGCGCGTGGCCGCCGCGCTCGACGCGCACATGCCCCTGGACCGGCATGCCCACCAGCGCCAGATCGCCGAAGAAATCGAGCACCTTGTGCCGGACGAACTCGTCTTCCCAGCGCAACCCATCCGGGTTGATCACCTTCTCGTCGTCCAGCAGCACGGCATTCTCGAGGCCGCCACCGAGTGCGAAGCCGGCATTCCAGAGCGCGTGCACCTCGTTCAGGAAGCCGAACGTGCGCGCCGCGGAGATGTCGCGCTCGAAGATCTCGGGCTCCATCCGGTCGATCTGCAGCTCCTGGCGGCGAATCGCCGGGTGCGCGAAATCGACGGCGTAGCTGATGCGAAGATCCCGGGCGGGCTCGATGCTGATGCGCCGATCACCGTCCACCACCTCGAGCTTGCGGCGCACGCGCAGCACGCTGCGAGGCTCGCTCTGCGTGAAGATCCCGGCTGAACGGATCAGATAGACGAACGGAGCCGCGCTTCCGTCCATGACGGGAAGCTCGGGCCCGTCGATCTCGATGCGGACATTGTCGATCTCGAGTCCGTACAAGGCGGCCAGCAAGTGCTCGACCGTTCCCACGCACGCTGCATTCCGGCCGAGCGTGGTCGCGAAGTCCGTCGAGGCGACCTCTGACGCACGGGCGGGAATCTCGACGGGTACACCGCGATCGGTCCGCACGAACACCATGCCCGTATTGGCCCGCGCCGGAAACAGCGACAGCTGCGCGGGCGCGCCGCTGTGCAAGCCGATTCCCGTACAGGAAACCTTCTCGGCGATCGTCTGCTGGTACAACGGAACTTCCCCCATCCCCTGGATCTCTGGCCGCCCGGCCGCGAGCGCCGCCCCCTCGAAGTCGCGCCCACCGTCTCGCCCGGGCGCAACGCGACCCTCCGAAGCCCCGCCGGGCCAAGAAGCAAGTCGCGTGCCGGCCGCGGGCCGCTTCGATCCTTGAATTATTTTCCCTTATATTTCAATTATTTACAAGTCCAGCGGGCATCGGGGATGCACCTCGCTGATCGGGCTGGGAGAGCGCAGATGCGTGATGCTTGGATCACGAGCGTGATGCAGGCGTCACGCTCGCCGGCTCACGGATCCGCGCGTGGTGGCCGCCGCAGTCAGCCTTCGGATCGCAGCTCCGCCAGGATCTCGCGCGCGGACTGGTAGCGGTCCGCGGGATCCTTGCGCAGGCACCGCTCGATGATGCGCACGAGAACGTCGGGAAGCTCGGCGTTGAACTCCCGCGGGCTCGGCGGCGGCGTGTGCACGTGGTGGTAGGGAAGATTGCCCTCCGTGAAGGGCAACGTCGCGGTGGCCATCTCGAATACCGAGACGCCCAGGGAGTAGATGTCGGTGCGGTGGTCGATGTTCTTGCCGAGCGTCTGCTCGGGGCTCATGTAGTACGGCGTGCCGGACACCACCGTCGTGTGGTTGCGCACCTCTTCGATCACCTTGGCGAGACCGAAATCCATGATCTTGGCCTTGCGCTCCTTCGTCCACATCGTGTTCGCCGTCTTGATGTCGCGGTGGACGATCTTTTTCTCGTGAGCGTAGGCGAGCGCCTCGGCCATCTGTGCGACCACGTGAATGATCGCTTTCGGCGCGATCATGCCCTTGCGCTTGATGATTTCCTTGAGCGTCTTGCCGTCCACGTACTCCATGGCGATGTAGAAGACGCCGTCCTGCTCGCCCGCGTCGTAGACGGTCACGATGTTCGGGTGATTCAGCTGGGCCGCGCTCTTCGCCTCCCGCAGGAAGTTCTTCAGCGCCTGCGGGTTCTCCTTGAGCGTCTCGGGGAGCACCTTGAAGGCCACCGTGCGGTCGAGCACCGTGTCCTCCGCCTTGTACACGATGCCCATGCCGCCGCGCCCGAGCGTGCCGCGAATGATGTAGCGGCCCGACTGTCCGGAAGCCGTTGAAACGGAGGCCGCCGAAGCGCTGGCCTCTTCCTGAGCAGTCAGCTGCTCGGACGTGCGCGCCAGGCGCTGCTCGGTATCGCCGTAGTGGAAGTCGAAGGCCAGAATCTTCTGGTAGAGATCGTTGGCCTCCGCGATGTCGCCATTGGCTTCGCGCACCGAAGCAAGGCAATAGAAGGCGCGCACGGTGTCGCGGTCGATCTCGCGCTGATCCATGGCCTCCTGGAGCTTGGCGATCGCGAGGGAGTACATCTCGCGCTTCTGGAAGATTTCTCCGAGCAGCGTCGCCGCTTCCACGAAGTCGGGATCATCGGATTTGATCTTCTGAAATGCGCTGATCGCGGCCTCTTCCCGTCCGTTCTCGAGATGGATCTGACCGGCCCGGAAGCACACGCCCGCTTTCTCGAGCAATTCGGCTTCGCGCGCGCTGTCACCCGCGAGCGCGTAACACTCGGCCGCCTCCGCGAACAGCCCGGCGCGCTCGTAGTTCTCTGCAGCCCGAGCCCGGTCGCCGGCCTGCTGGAACATCTCGGCGGCCTGCGCCCCGTCGCCGAAGCGTTCGTAGCACTCCCCAGCCCTGTCGTACTGCTCGAGCACCCGGTACAGGTCGCCGGCCTCGAGCAGCTCCCCCGCCTGCTCGAACTGCCGCGCCGCCTCCGATTGGTCCCCGTGATCGCGGTGATGCTCGGCCAGGATGCGCGCGGCGTCGGCCTCCCGACCGATCCGCTGCAGCACGCTCGCGGCGCGCTGGATGTCTTTGGCGCGCATGTAGAGCTCGGCGGCGCGATCGTGCTGGCCCCGCTTTTGCGCGATTTCCGCGGCAAATTCGAACATGCCGCCCTTCTCGAAGACGCTCTCGGCCTTCTCCAGCTTGCCCGCCCGCTCCCACAGGTGTCCGGTCATGCGGACCAGCTTGCGATACTCGGCGTCCTTGGCCGCGTCGCCCCCGCCACCGATCGGCGCCTCGTCGATCAGCACCTGCGCCATGCACATCGCGGCTTTTTCCCACTGCTCGCAGCGCGTGTAGGCCTGGGCGGCGTGGCGCGGAAAGTCACTCTTCTCGTAGCACTCGGCTGCGCGCTTGTGATTGCCCGCCTTCTCGAACATCTCGGCGGCGACGCTCAGATCTCCCGCGGTCGCGTACGCTTCGCCGGCGCGCGTGTGTTCGCCCTGCTGCGCGTAGATCACGCCGGCCGCGTCGTGGCTGCCCGCGCGCGCATACAGCTCCGCAGCCTCGAGGAAGCGATTCTGATCGTGACGAATCTCGGCGGCGCGCACGTACTCCTCGGCCTTCATGAAATATTTCGCCGCCTCGTCCATCAGGCCGACCGCGAAGCAGAGCTCGGCGGCCTCGATGGGCATGCCCTTGCGCGCGATACCCGCCGCCTGGCGGCGCGCCTTCTTGGCCGCGCGCGGATCGACCGGCGCAAAGTGCGAGGCGCCGCCGCCATCCTGCGCCGCGGCCGCCCCGTAGGCCCCGCTCCCGCCGCTCAGCAGGCTGGCGATCCCGACGACGAGGCCGAGTGGACCCAGCACGAAGCGCAGCGGAAATCCGGAAATCGCCCGAAGGAAGATCTGGGCGGAGTCTCCGGACGACGCCAGGGGCAGCCACTGGCCCAGTGCGGCGATGCCGCGCGCCGCAGCATTCGCAGCCGATGTGACCAGTGCTTGATCGGGCAGATAGGCGATCGCGAGTCCGAGGCCGCCGACCGCGGCGAGCCCGAATGCCCCCACCAACACCACCGCGCGAACGATCTGCCTCATCGCCCCCACACCCGTGCCCGACCCTCCCGGGCCCGAATCCACTCCCGACGACGTATCGGCGGACGGTCCGGTGGCGTTGAGCACGCAATCGCCCAGGGGAAGTGCCCGATGGGCTGCGCCCTAGAGGAGCTTGTGCTGGGCGGGCTCGCGCGCGGCGAGGGGCAGGCCAAAGTGCTCGCGGGACAGCCGCGTCGCGACCCGACCCCGCGGCGTTCGAGCCAGGAAGCCTTCGTGGATCAGGTAGGGCTCGACCACGTCCTCGAGCGTGCCCTTGTCCTCTCCCACCGCTGCGGCGAGCGTCTCGAGGCCCACCGGTCCGCCGTCGAACTTCTCGAGCAACGTGGTCAGCAGCGCGCGATCCAGTCGATCGAAGCCGGCCCGGTCCACGTCGAGCCGCTCCAGGGCGAAGCGGGCCAGCTCCCGCGTGACCGAGCCATTGCGCCCGTGTTTCACTTCCGCGAAATCCCGCACGCGGCGCAGCAGCCGATTGCCAACACGCGGTGTACCCCGGGAGCGCAGCGCGATCTCACACACCGCCGGCTCCTCGAGGCGCATGCTGAGCAGCCCCGCCGAGCGCGCGAGAATGCGCTCGATGTCGTGCACGGGGTAATACTCGAGGCGCGTCGTCCAGCCGAACCGATCGCGGAGGGGCGAGGTGAGCAATCCGGCGCGCGTGGTCGCGCCGATCAGGGTGAAACGGGGCAGCTCGAGGCGCACGGAGCGCGCGCCCGGACCCTGTCCGATCAGGATGTCGAGCTGGAAGTCCTCCATGGCCGGATACAGGATCTCCTCGACCGCGGCCGGCAGGCGGTGGATCTCGTCGATGAACAGCACGTCACCTGCTTCCAGATTCGAAAGCAGCGCGGCGAGGTCGCCCGGGCGCTCGATCGCCGGCCCGCTCGTGGCGCGCAGCGGCGCCGCCATCTCACGCGCCACCGCACACGCCAACGACGTCTTGCCCAGGCCGGGAGGCCCGTGGAAGAGCAGATGGTCGAGCGTGTCGCCCCGCTCGCGCGCGGCGCGGATGAAGACGGTGAGGTTCTCACGCACGCGCTCCTGCCCGATCATCTCGCCGAGCGTCTTCGGGCGCAGCGCCTCGTCGAAGCGCGCTTCGTCCGGCAGTGCACTCGCCGTGAGCGATTCGCGACCGTCCGTGCTCTCGATCATCGTGCCAACCTCTTCAGGGCCGCCCGCACGTACGCCTCGATCGAAGCGTCGGCGCCGATCTCCCCCTCGACATCGTTGAGGATGTGCTCGGCCTGGGCCTTCGAGTAGCCGAGATTGAGCAGCGCGGACAGTGCCTGGCTCCGCGCGCCGGCCGCGCTCGCGAGCTGCCCGCGCAGCTCGCCTGCGGCGCTCGTCCCGAGCGCCGCCGCGAGCTCGTCGGCGCGGTCGCGGAGCTCGACCAGGATGCGATCCGCCATCTTGGCCCCGACGCCCGGCACCGCGCGCAGCAGTGCGGCATCGCCGTCTCGGATGGCGCGCAGCAGATCCACCGCGGCGATGCCGGAGAGCACGGTCTGCGCCAGCTTCGGACCCACCCGACTCGCGCGCAGCAACAGCTCGAAGGCCGTGCGCTCCAGCGGCGTGGCGAAGCCGAACAGCTGCAGCGATCCCTCCCGGGCGTGGGTATGAACGTGGAGGGCAATGGTCTTGCCCGCGTCGGGCAGCGCGGCAAAGGTCGAGAGCGGAATCTGCAGCTCGTAGCCGACGCCGCGCACGTCCAGCACGACGCGCGTGGGCGCCCGCTCGCGCAGCACGCCTTCCAGCCAGGCGATCACGGAGCGCGTCTCACGCGGAGCTGGGGGCTGCCCCGCGCCCGCCGGCGCGCGCGGGGCCCCGCGCCGAGCGCGCCCAGCCGCCCCGCGTGGGCGTGACAGATGGCCGCCGCCAGCGCATCGGCGGCATCCGTGGCCGGCACAGACTCGAGCACGAGCAGGCGTTGCACCATCCGCTGGATCTGGCTCTTGGCGGCGCACCCGCTGCCGCTGACGGCCTGCTTGATCCTCGCCGCTGCGTACTCGGACAGCGACAAGCCGGCCTCGCCGAGCGCGGCCAGCACGGCACCGCGCGCCTGCCCGAGCACCAGCGCGGCGCGGGGGCTCGCCGCGACGAAGACCTGTTCGACGCTCGCCACATCGGGGCGGTGCTCGGCGATCACCTCGCCCATGACATCGTGCAGATGATGCAGGCGCGCAGCGAGACTGCCGTCCCGCCTCGGGCGGATGGTGCCGTGCGCCACGTGGATCAGCCGACCGCCGCGGCACTCGATCACGCCGAAGCCGGTCACCTGCGAGCCAGGATCGACTCCGAGGATGCGCAGCGTCGCGCCGCGCGCCCGGATCGCCGTCCCCAGCGCGGATCTCCCGCGAAATTGCTCGCCGCCGTTCTCGATGTCCGCTCTCGGCCGGGCCCTCTTGGAAGGACGGAGCCCGTTTTCGCGCGCGGCAGGGGGGAGGCCCGCGCTGCTGGAATACTAGCTCGCGATGCGCGCCATCTCCTCCTCGGAGATGTCGAAGTTCGCATAGACGTTCTGCACGTCTTCCAGGTCCTCGAGGGCGTCGGTGATCCGGAGCATCGTCTCCGCCTCGTCGCCCTCGAGCTTCACGGTCACCGACGGCTGCATCGTGATCTCGGCCTCGAGCGGCTTGAAGCCCTTGCCCTGCAGGGCGCGCCTCACGGCCTCGACATCGCCGGGCTTCGTCACCACGTCGACCGAGTCTTCCCCCTCCTCCACGTCCTCCGCACCGGCCTCGAGCGCCGCCTCGAGCAGCGCGTCGAGCTCCATCCCCTTGCGCGCGAAGCTCACGATGCCCTTCTTCTCGAAGAGGTAGGCGACACAGCCGCTCGCCCCGAGATTGCCCCCGTACTTGGTCAGAACGTGGCGCAGCTCCCCGACGGTGCGATTCTTGTTGTCGGTGAGCACCTCGACGTAGATGGCCGTGCCGCCGGGTCCATAGCCCTCGTACACCGCCTCCTCGTAGGCCTCGCCCTCCATCGCCCCGAGCCCCTTCTTGATGGCGCGCTCGATGTTGTCCTTCGGCATGTTGGCCGTGCGGGCCCTGTCCATGGCGAGTCGCAGGCGCGGATTCGAGCCCGGATCCGCGCCGCCGATGCGCGCGGCCGTTGCGATCTCTCGGATCAGCTTCGTGAAGATCTTGCCGCGCCGGGCGTCGGCGGCCCCCTTCTTGCGCTTGATGGTGGACCACTTCGAATGGCCGGACATTCGCAACTCCGGGAAATCACGAGGTAAATAGCACGCACCCCCACCCCCTCCAAGACCCCGAAGCGGCACTCAGGCGGCAACTCGGACCTGCCGATAAGCCCCGCGGAAGCGCCTGCGGGAACGGGAGACGTCATGGCGGAGATCGCCGTTGGAATCGATCTGGGGACGAGCAACTCCTGCGTGGCAGTCGCGCGCAGGGGCAAGCTCGAGGTGTTGAAGAACGCCTACGGCGAGAGCACGATCGCCAGCGTGGTGAATCTCGCGGCCGACGGATCCATCACGGTCGGGAATGCCGCCAAGGCCAATGTCATCCACGACCCCCACAACACCATCTACTCCGCCAAGCGGCTGATCGGACGCTACTTCTTCTCCGAGGAGGTCAAGAAGGCCCAGGCGATCTGTTCGTACCAGATCGTGGAGGGAGAGAATCACAGCGTTCGCATCAAGGTGCGCGAGGAGGCATTCAGCCTGCCCGAGGTGGGCGCGATGGTGCTGCGCGAGCTCAAGTCGATCGCGGAGGCGCGCCTCGGCAGCCCCGTGTCGAAGGCGGTGGTCACCGTCCCCGCCTACTTCAACGACAATCAGCGCCAGGCCACCAAGGACGCCGCCCGCATCGCCGGACTCGAGGTGCTGCGCATCCTGAACGAACCGACCGCGGCGGCCCTCGCCTACGGCTTC
>Ga0224512_10005627_pt1 | contig 10249 bp, 7 predicted proteins | sample SF_May12_sed_USG_4_FD_169103 | JGI IMG/M metagenome (GOLD analysis project Ga0224512, IMG submission 169103) | Sediment microbial communities from San Francisco Bay, California, United States - SF_May12_sed_USGS_13 | ecosystem: Environmental > Aquatic > Marine > Sediment | place: USA: California...
GCCACCAGCTCGAAGCCGGCCTCTGGCACCAACGCGGTTTCGATGCCGCGCTCCGTGCCGAGCACGAGCACGACGTCGCCGCGCGCGACGATGCGCTCCGAGAGGGCCAGGGCGGGCGTGACGTGTCCGCCGGTGCCGCCCCCTGCCACTGCCCAGTGTCTGCCGTGCGCGATGCTGCTCATGCGCGCACCAGGCCCCGGGGCGTGGCGCCGGCCACCCGGGTGGGCTGGGACACCGCCTCGCGGGCGGCGATCCGCAGCAGGATGCCCACCGCGAGCGCGGCGCAGCACAGCGAGTTGCTGCCGTGGGACAGGAAGGGGAGGGTGAGTCCCGTGGTGGGCAGCACGCCCATCACCACCGCCGCGTTCACCAGGGCCGGCAGCGCCACGAGCCCGGTCATGCCGAACGCGGCCAGCAGCGCAAACGGCTGCTTCGCGCGGCCGGCCACGCGCATGCCCGCGATCGCGAACGCCGCGAAGGAGCCCAGGATCACCAGGACGCCGACCAGCCCCAGCTCTTCGGCCACCACCGAGAGGATGAAGTCGGTGTGCGCTTCGGGCAGGAAGAAGAGCTTCTGCCGCCCGTCGCCGAGGCCCACGCCGAAGCTTCCGCCGCGCCCGAACGCCACGAAGGACTGCACGAGCTGGAAGCCGCCGCCGCGCGCGTGCTGCCACGGATCGAGGAAGCCCCCCACGCGCGCCCAGGCGTAGGGGTGGGTGACGAGGTAGAGCGCGCCGGCGGACGCCGCGGCGAGCGCCGGCGGGGCGAGCAGTCGAAACGGGAGGCCGGCGGCGAAGAGCAGCAGTCCCGCGACCGCCACGAGCAGCACGTCGCTGCTGAAGTCCGGCTGCAGCCCGAGCAGCAGCGTGGGCACACCGGTGAGCACGATCACCCGGCGCAGGGCGCCCGCGTTCACCTCGCGCCGCTCCACGGCGCGCGCCAGCACCGCAGCCACGGCGAGCGTCGTCGCGAAGCGCGCGAGCTCGGCGGGCTGCACGGCAAACCGCAGGCCCGGGACCGCGAGCCAGCGCCGCGCGCCGTTTGCTTCCAGGCCGATGAACAGCGTCGCGGCCAGCAGCCCCGCGCTGAACAGCCACAGCGGCAGCGCGAGGCGTCGCCACCAGCTGAGCGGCATGCAGAAGGCGAGCGTGCCGCCCGTCAGCGCGAGCCCGACGCCGATGATGTGGCGGACGGCGAGCGGCGGAAACGGCTCGCCGATGGCGAGCGCCGCCGTGGCGCTGTAGTTCATCACGATGCCGAGGCCGACGAGCAGGGTCGTGGAGGCCACGATGGCTCCGTCGACCGGCGCGACGTGCGCAGCGCGGCTCGCGCCGGGCTCGCGTCCACCCCGCGGTGCGGTCGCCTTCGCGCGCGGCTGCTGGCCGCGCAGACTCCTGCGCTTCGCCTGCGTCACCACGGGTTCTCCGCGCCCGGCAGCGCCGCCACGGCGGCACGGAAGCGCTGGCCGCGCTCTTCGAAGTTCCGGAACATGTCATGGCTCGAGCAGCCGGGCGAGAGCAGCACCACGTCGCCCGCGTGCGCCAGCTCCGCCGCCACGCGCACCGCCCGCTCGATGCTGTCCACGCACACCACCTCGACGTGTCCGCGCAGCAGGCGCGCGAGCGTGGGCGCGGCCTCGCCCAGCAGCACGGCGGCGCGGACCCGCTGGCGCGCCGCGCCTGCGAGAGCGCTGAGATCCAGATTCTTGTCGCGCCCGCCCGCGATCCAGACGAGCGGCGCGTCGAAGCTCGCCAGGGAGGAGAGGGCCGCCCCGGGATTGGTCGCCTTGGAGTCGTCGACGAAGTCGACGCCGGCGCAGCGCCCCACGATCTGCGTGCGGTGGGGCAGGCCCTCGAAGCTGCCGAGCGCCTGCATCGCCTTCTCCGCATCCGCGCCGACGCAGGCCGCCGCGCACAGCGCAGCCAGCACGTTCTCGCGGTTGTGCGCTCCCGCGAGTCGCAGCCCATCGAGAGAGAGCCGCGCGGGCGGCGTCTCGCCGAGGCGCAGCGCGATGGCGCCCGCATCGAGCCACGCACCGCGCTCGAGCGGCCCGCGCGTGCGGAACGGCACGACCTGGGCGCGCGCCGCGTCGGCGAGCGCGCGGACCGTCGGATCGTCGAAGTTCAACACGGCGCTGTCGTCCGCGCGCTGCTCCGTGAGCACGCGCGCCTTGGCTGCCGCGTAGGCTTCGAAGCTCGCGTGCCGGTCGTAGTGGTCGGGCGTGAGATTGAGCAGGACCGCGACGGCGGGCCGGAAGGCGTCGGTCGTCTCGAGCTGGAAGGACGACACCTCGAGCACCGCCACGTCGAGCGCCTCGCCCACGAGGTCGAGAGCCGGCGTGCCGATGTTCCCGGCGCTGCGCGCGCGCAGGCCGGCGGCGCGCAGCATGGCGGTGGTGAGCGCCGTCGTGGTCGATTTTCCGTTGGTTCCGGTCACCGCCACGAGCGGAATGGACAGTGCGCGGTAGGCGAGCTCGATATCGCCCCACACGCAGCGCGCGCGCTCGCGGTAGCGCGCCGGCGGAACGCCCGGGCTCGGCACCACGAGATCGAAGTCCGCGGGATCGGGGAAGGGCGCGCCGAGCACGCGCTCGACAGCGGCCGGCAGCGCGTCCAGCGCCTCGAGCGCCTGCGCCGGGCGTTCGTCCGCGGCCACCACGCGCGCGCCGCGCGCCGCGCAGAATGCCGCCGCGCTGCGGCCCGAGAGTCCCAGGCCGAGCACCAGAACGCGTTGTCTCGATAGATCCAGCATCAGCGCAGCTTCAGCGAGGAGAGGGCGATCAACCCGAGGATCGCGGACACGATCCAGAAGCGGATCACGATCCGCTGCTCGGGCCAGCCCAGCTTCTCGAAGTGGTGGTGGATGGGCGCCATCAAGAAGACGCGCTTGCCGCGCAGCTTGAACGACGCCACCTGGATGATCACCGACAGCGTCTCGACGACGAACACGCCGCCGACCACGGCGAGCAGGATCTCCTGACGGATCAGCACGGCCATGGTGCCGAGGGCCCCGCCGAGGGCGAGCGAGCCCACGTCGCCCATGAAGAGCTGCGCGGGCGACGCGTTGAACCACAGGAAGCCCAGGCCGCCGCCGAGCAGCGCGCCGCAGAAGATCGCGAGATGACCCGCACCGGGCACGTACTTGATCGCCAGGTAGTCCGCGATGATGGAATGGCCCGCCGCGTAGGACAGGATGAGGAAGGTGAAGGCCGAGATCATGATCGGGCCGATGGCGAGGCCGTCGAGTCCATCCGTGAGGTTCACGGCGTTGCTCGCGGCGACGATGATGAAGGTCGCCAGCGGGATGTAGAACCAGCCGAGATAGGGCGTGAAATTCTTGAAGAAGGGCACCGCGATGCGCGCGTCGAAGCTGGGATCCGTGTAGATCGCGACCGCCACGAGCAGGGCGAGCAGTGTCTGCCACAGGAGCTTGGCCTTGCCCGAAATCCCCGCGCTCGAGCCCTGTCTCACCTTGCGGTAGTCGTCGATGAAACCGAGCACGCCGTAGCCGGTCGTGAGGCCGACGACGATCCAGACGAGGCGACTGTCGAGGTTCGACCACAGCAGCACCGAAACGAGCAGGGAGAGCAGGATCAGCAGGCCGCCCATGGTCGGCGTACCCGCCTTGCTGCCGTGGTCGGGGCCGATCGCGCGGATCGGCTGCCCCACGCGCATCCGGCCGAGCGCGCGGATCAACGGGGGCCCCATCATGAAGGCGATGAAGAGCGCCGTGAGCGTGGCGGCCCCGGTGCGGAAGGTGATGTAGCGGAAGACGTTGAACGCGCCGATCTCGGGCGAGAGCGTCTGGTAGAAGAGGTGGTAGAACATTCAGACCTCGCTCCGCTCGTAGAGCGCCGCGCAACCCCGGTCTTCCGCGCTGTCGCGCGCTGCGACGAGCCGAGACACGATGCGCTCCATGCGCATCGCGCGTGATCCCTTGATGAGCACGCGGTCGCCGCCGGTCAGTCGCGCCCGCACCTGCTCGGCGATCTCGCGCCAGTCGCGGCCCGCGTGGACGCGATCCGCAGCCATGCCCTCGTCGCGCGCGCCCTCGGCGACCTGCTCGGCGCGCGCGCCGAGCGCGAAGAGATGGTCGATGCCGAGGCGCGCGGCCAGCCGGCCGGCTTCGCGATGGGCTTCCGGCCCGCTCTCGCCGAGCTCTCCCATGTCGCCGATCACCGCGATGCGCTGCGCGACTCCGCCCGCCTCCGCCCCTTCCGGGGCCGCCAGGATGCGCAGCGCCACCTCCAGAGACTGGGGATTCGCGTTGTAGCTGTCGTTGATCAGCACGCCGCCGCCGGCCAGGGGCAAGGGCTCGAGGCGTCCCGCCATGGGCCGATAGCGTGCGAGTCCGACCGGGACGTCCGCGAGCGGCGCACCCGCGGCCAGCGCGGCCGCACTCGCCGCCAGCGCGTTCGTGACCGCAGTCTCACCGAGGCCCGCGACCTCGACGTGCACGCGACCCTCCGGCGCGCACAGCGCGAAGCCGAAGCCGCGTCCGTCGAGCGCGCGGACGTGCTCGGCGCGCACGTCGGCCTCGGCGCAGTGGCCGAAGCGCAGCGCGCGCGCGCGTGTGCGCTGCGCCTGCCCGCGCGCCAGCGCGTCGTCCGCGTTCAGCACCGCGACGCCCGTCTCGTCGAGCTGCGCCAGCAGATCGCCCTTCTCCTGCGCGATGGCCTCGCGGCTGCCCAGGTATTCGATGTGGGCGGTGCCCACATTGGTGATCACGCCGACGTTGGGCCGCGCAATCGCCGCGAGCCGCGCGATCTCTCCCCGATGGTTCATGCCGAGCTCCACCACCACGCTGCGATGGCTGGCGTCGCGACGCAGCAGGGTGAGCGGCAGGCCGAACTCGTTGTTGAGGTTTCCCTCGTTCTTGAGGCAGGGCGCGGCCACGGAGAGGATCGCGGCGCACATCTCCTTGGTGGTGGTCTTGCCATTGCTGCCGGTGATGGCGACGAGCGGGCCCGTGTAGCGCTTGCGGTGTCCCGCGGCCAGGGCGCCGAGCGCGCGCGTCGTGTCTTCGACCGCGATCAGCGGCAGAGCCGCCGGAACGCCGCGGGGTGCGGAACGACCGCGCGCGATCACGAGTCCCGCGGCGCCCGCTGCGACGGCCCGGTCGAGGTAGTCGTGGGCGTCGTGACGCGGGCCCACGATGGCGACGAAGAGCGCACCGGCCTCGAGGCTGCGCGTGTCGATGCAGACGCCGCGCAGAGTCGCCTGGGAGGCGCCCCGCAGCAGGATGCCGCCGGTCCACGCCACGGCGTCCGCCGCCTGGAAGGCTTCGCTCATGAGCGCGCCCCGGCGGCGCCGTGTCGCTCGCGCAGCGCGCGCAGCGCCTCCTCCGGGTCGCTGAACGGCAGCCGCTCGCGCCCGATGATCTGGTAGTCCTCGTGTCCCTTGCCCGCGATCGCCACGATGTCCGCGGCGCGCGCCATGGCGATGGCCCGCGCGATGGCCTCGCGCCGGTCCACCAGCCGGCACCAGGCGTGCTCGGTTGCGTCGAGCGCGTCGGGCGCGACGCGCGCGAGGCCGCGCAATCCGGGCTCCACGTCGTCGAGGATGCGCTCGGGGTCTTCCGTGCGGGGATTGTCGCTCGTCGCCACCACGCGATCCGCGTGTCGCGCCACCGCTTCCGCCATCAGCGGTCGCTTGGCGCGATCGCGGTCGCCGCCGCAGCCGAATACGGCGATCAGGCGGCCTGCACACAGCGGACGCAGCGTGGCGAGCAGCTTCTCGATCGCGTCGGGCGTGTGCGCGTAGTCGACGATCACGGTCGGCGCCTGCGCGAGGTCGGCGCCCACGCGTTCCATGCGACCGGGCACCTGGGGGCAGGCTGCGATGCCCGCGGCGATGGCGTCGGCTGGAATCTGCAGGGCAACGGCGATGCCGCAGCTGACCAGCATGTTCTCGACGTTGAAATCTCCCACGAGAGGCAGCTGGACGGACAGCGCACCCGAGGGCAGCTGCACGCGCGCGCGGGTGTGCGCGAGACCCACCTCGGCGTCCAGCAGGCGCACCTCGGCGTCGGCGTCAGCGCGGCGCGTGACGCGCACGATGCACCCCGCCGTGGCTTTCGCGGCGGCGGCAAAGGACGCGCAGGCCGGGTCGTCCAGGTTCAATACGGCGGCGCCGCCCGCAGCGAGGTGGCGCGTGAACAGCTGCGTCTTCGACGCCCGATAGGCGTCCATGTCGCCGTGAAAATCGAGGTGATCCTGGGTGAGATTGGTGAAGGCCGCCAGCGCGAAGCGGCAGCCGTCGACGCGGCCGAGTTCGAGGCCGTGCGACGAGACCTCCATCACGACCGCGTCGGCGCCCGAGTCGCGCATCTCGCGCAGGGTGCGCTGCAGATCGAGGCTCTCCGGCGTGGTGTTCAGGGCGCGGCGCCGCACCGGATCATGGCGCACCTCGATCGTCCCGATCAAGCCGGCGCGCCGACCCGCCGCGCTGAGGATCGATTCCACCAGGTAGGTCGTGCTCGTCTTGCCGTTGGTTCCGGTGACGCCGATCAGCGTGAGCTCGCGACTCGGCGCGCCGAAGAAGTGCGCCGCGATGGGCGCCAGGCAGCGCCGCGTGTCCTTCACCACCACGCACGCCGCACCGCGCAGGTCGAGCTGCGCGGGAAGCTCTTCGACGAAGAGCGCCGCGGCGCCGCGTGCCACCGCCTGTGCGAGGTAGGCGTGACCGTCCGTGTGGGCGCCGCGCAGCGCGAAGAACGCGTCGCCGCTCGCGACGGCGCGCGAGTCGTAGGTGAGGTCTCGGATGCGGGGATCGTGCCCCGAGCCCGCCGGTGTCACGCGCAGCGGCGCGCGCTCCGGGGGCAGGGCCGAGACGAGAGCGGACAGACGCATTCAGCCTCGGCCTCCCAGTGTCATCGCGCGCGCCGCGTTGTGCTTCTCTCGCGGCCCGGCTTCCTCGAACTCGACGTGGATGTCGCCGTCCGCCGCGGTCACGACGGAGCCGGGCGGAGGCGTCTGGCGTACCGCGAGACCGCTGCCCGAGAGATTGACGTGAAGGCCGTGGGCGGCCGTGATTCCGATCACCTCGGCCGGTGTCAGGCCGCGGAAATCGGGCAGCAGGACGCGCCCGTTCAGGTTGGCGAGATCCGGCCGACGCTGCGCCACCGCGGCCACGCGCGGCGCCGGCGGCGCCGCTTGCGTGGCGGCGCGCGCCGGCGCGTCGCGGCGCGCGACCACCACCGGCGGAGCTTTCGGCGCGGCGTCCCGCGCGGCGCTGCGCGTGGGCGTCGGCGGCTGCGGCGCTTCCGTGCGGATGCCGAAGCGGGCGAGCTGGTGTGCCGCGACCCGCGCGAAGAGCGGCGCCGCCGCGCTGCCTCCGGTGTGGTGGGGCCGCTGCGGCTCGTCGAGCCCCGCGACGATCACGAGCCGCGGCGCGTCGGCCGGTACCACGCCGACGAACCAGGCGCGAAAGCGATCGTCGGAGTAGCGCCCCGTCTGCGCGTCGAACTTCTGCGCCGTACCCGTCTTGCCGGCCACGCGCACGCCCGGCAGCGCGGCGCGCGTGCCGGTTCCGTCCTCGCCCACCACGCCCTCGAGCATGGCGAGCACGGAGTTCGCGGTGCGCTGCGACAACACGCGCCGTACCACGTCGCGCGCGGTGGGCTGCCAGGTGCCCCCGGGTGCACGGCGTGCCGCCACCAGGCGCGGCCGCACCCACATGCCGCCGTTGGCGAGCACCGCGGTGGCCGCCGCGAGCTGGATGCTGGTCACGCTCACTCCCTGGCCGAACGCGATGGTCGCGTGGTCGACCGGTTGCCAGTCACGCCACGGGCGCAGCATCCCGGCGGCCTCGTCGGGAAATCCGCTGCGCGTCGACTCGCCGAATCCGAAGCGACGCAGCATTTCGAAGTGCCGGCTGCGCCCCAGTGCGGTCGCGACCTTGACCGCGCCGATGTTACTGGAGACGCGGAGAATTCCCGCGGCATCGAGCTCGCCGTAGTCGTGCGCGTCGCGGATCGTCTTGCCGGGAATGCGGAACTCGCCCCCGCCGCAGTCGATGCGCTGCTGCGGTGCGATGGCGCCGTTCTCGAGGGCGGCGGCGATCAGGAAGGCCTTGAGGGCGGAGCCGGCCTCCGTGGAGTCGAGGAATGCCGATGAGCGCGTCGCCGCGTAGTCCAGGTCCCGGAAGTTGTTCGGATCGAAGGTCGGCGACTCGGCCAGCGTGTAGATCTCGCCGGAATGCGGATCCATCGAGATGACGACCCCGCCGCGCGCCCCGCTCGCCGTGATCGCCTGCGCGAGGGCGCCCTCGGCGTCCGCCTGGAGCTCCGCGTCGAGGGTGAGCGCCACGTCGCCCCCCGCCGTGCCCCAGGTGACCTCGCCGTCCACCAGCATCAGGGCGCCGCTGCCGTCGCGCTCGACGGGCAGCCGCCGCGTGGTGCCGCGCAACCAGGCGTCCTCCTGCTGCTCGATGCCGCGCACGCCGCGGCCGTCGATGTTCGCGAAGCCGATCGCCCGGGCCGCGAGCGTGCCGTGGGGATAGATGCGGCGCGGCTCGCGAATCACGCCGACGCCCGGGAGCCCGAGCGCCTGGACGCGCTCGGCGCGCTCCGGCGTGATCCAGCGCGCCACGAAGCGGAAGCCGCCGCCCCGCTTCAGGCGCTCGCGAAGCTCGCGCGCGTCGAGGTCGAGGATCGCGGCCAGCTCGCGCGAGGCGCGCGCGGTGTCCGTCAGCTGCGACGGCACGGCGTAGACCGAGGGCGCCTCCACGGAGAGCGCGAGCTCGGTGCCGTCGCGGTCGATCACGTGGCCGCGCTCGGGCGGCAGCGTGAGAGTGCGCAGCGTCTGCGCGTCACCCCGCGTGGCGCCGCGCTGATCGAAGACGCTCAGCTGCGCCGCGCGCAGCCCGAGCGCCGCGAAGCCGAGCACGAGGACGGCGCGCACCAGCGCCACGCGCCTCGCACTGCAGCGCAGGTCCGCGCACCTCACGGCTTCGCCTCCATGGCCTGCGCCGCGGGCGCGAGATCCACCACCCGCGCCGCCCGCGCCAGGCCCCGCGCCTGCGCCAGCGACGCGAGGCGCGCCGGATCGCGCAGGCTCTCCAGGCGGGCGGTCGCGGCGCGGCGCTCTTCGAGCAGCGTCTTCTCCTGCTCGAGCGCCTCGGCCAGCGCGTAGCGCAGACGCAGGATGTCGACGCGCAGGGCCACGAGCGACAGCCCGGCGGCCAGCGCACCGATCAGCAGCGCCGCCGAGAGGCTGCGCCTCGGGCGTGCAGCGCTGCGCGCGCGGGCCAGGTCGCGCCCGATCAGATCTCGCGTGGAGGGCCCGCGGCGTCGGTTCTGCGCGCGCGCGCGTTTCACGCGGCCTCCGACACGCGTTCCGCCGCGCGCAGTCGCGCCGATCGCGCGCGCGGGTTGCGGCGGATCTCGTCGGGCTTCGGCGTGATCGGGCGCCGGGTGAGAACGCGCAGCGTCACCTCGCCCCCGCACACGCAGACGGGCACCACGGGCGGGCACACGCAGCCGCGCGCCGCGTCGCGAAAGCGGCACTTGACGATGCGATCTTCGGCGGAGTGGTAGGCGATCACGACCAGGCGGCCGCCGGGGCGAAGGGCGTCGATGCTGCTCGACAGACCCTCGTCGAGGGCGCGCAGCTCGTCGTTCACCGCGATGCGCAGGGCCTGGAAGACGCGGGTCGCTGGATTGTGGCGCCGCCCCAGACCGATCTTCTCGGTGTGGATCACCTCGAGCAGATCGCGCGCAGTCTCGAGCGGACGCTGCGCGCGCACCCGGACGATGGCGCGCGCCAGACGCCGTGCTCCGCGCAGGTCTCCGTAGGCGCGGAACCATCCCGCCAGCTCGCTCTCGCTGGCGCGGCTCAGCAGATCCGCCGCCGAGGCGTCCTCGGATTGGCGATCCATGCGCATGTCGAGGGGTGTGCCCTCGGCGCTCGCCTCGGCGAATCGGAAGCCGCGCTCGGGCACGTCGAGCTGGTGGGAGGACACGCCGAGATCCAGCAGCACACCGTCGACGCGAGCCACGCCCAGATCGCGGAGCAGCGCGCCCAGGTTGCGGAAGGAGCCGTGCACGAGCTGCACGCGCTCGCCGTAGGGGGCGAGGCGCTTGGCCGCCGCCTGGAGCGCCTCTGCGTCGATGTCCAGCGCGATCAGGCGCCCCGAAGGCGCGCTGCGCTCGAGCAGAGCCTCCGCGTGGCCGCCGCCCCCGACGGTGCCGTCCACGAAGAGGGAATCCCCGTCGGGCTGCAGCCAGGACAGAGACTCTTCGAGCAGCA
>Ga0224512_10005628_pt1 | contig 10248 bp, 15 predicted proteins | sample SF_May12_sed_USG_4_FD_169103 | JGI IMG/M metagenome (GOLD analysis project Ga0224512, IMG submission 169103) | Sediment microbial communities from San Francisco Bay, California, United States - SF_May12_sed_USGS_13 | ecosystem: Environmental > Aquatic > Marine > Sediment | place: USA...
ATCACATGTACACGTATAATCATTCATTAATTGAGCCCAGAGAGACTCGAGTTTGTATTGCTCTGAATTGAACTGCATTCCAAAAAATCATTCTACCTTAGATGGATCAGTCCGTCCTATAAAGGGGCGTAATGTCTCATGGAGTTTCTTTTGTTACTTTTCATGATTTTTTTTAAAAGATCATTGTTCAAGGATGAAAAAACTTTCCAAAATTATCAGTTACGATCAAACTTTCTGTCGGGAATTTTTTGGCAGTTTCAGAAAAGTTTCGGCAAAATCTTCGAATTGATAATTTGATGTCTCTGGTTTGATTTACAAAGATTGACCTGTATTCTCTATTTTTTCCTATACATTTTTGTCCAGTTCTTTTCCATATGAATTCCGAAGTAAAATGGGAGATATGAATATGGTTGCCAAGACAACTAAGACTATTGTCGAATAAATTACCTCATCCAATATTCCTGCTGATAATCCGACTCCTATAGTGATAAAGGCTACCTCTCCTCTGCCAATCATTCCATATCCAACGCGCAATCCCTTCGTTCTATTTTTTAGCATGACTATTGAAGGGATTCCGCACCCGATAATTTTGCTAAATACTGCCACTGCCAAAATCACAATAAAGAAAACAAAATTCATTTCATTAATCTGTGCAAGATTGACATGTGCGCCAATAATGACAAAAAACAATGGCTCTACAATCACCTTTAGCCTTCCTACAAATTCCCTTACCTGGCCTGCCAGCTTTGATCCTGCAAGTCCCATTCCTGCAGCAAATGCCCCTACGATTGGATTCAGTCCTACTGTGGATGCAATTGCTGCAAATCCAAACGCAGAACCCAATGATGCTGCCTCTTTGGCCCCTCTTGCCTCCAGAGAGGACGGTTTGGTCAAAGATACACCGTGAACAATTTTGGGAAGCAAGAATACGGCACCCATCAAAATTAAAAACCAAAGGCCGACATCTCTTGCAATGGCGACAGATATTGATTCGACACTTGGCATGGTGTGAAGCGTAACTAGTGAAATTACTGCTGAAAGCACGGCCAATCCAATCACGTCATCTAAAACCGCAGCATTTACCAAGATGTTTCCTTCCTCTGACTTTTCCTTTTTGAGCTCCCCGAGAATTGTCACTGCGACTACAATGCTTGTTGCACTTAGCGTTGCGCCGATAATGACTGCCACTGCCCAATCAAATCCAAACAAACTGGATACATAGTATCCTAATCCCAAAGGAACCACAACCCCCATGATTCCAACAACTGCAGACCGGTACCCTGCTTTTATCAAACCGTGAAATGTGAAGTGAAGTCCTGCTGAAAACAAAATGATGATTCCCGAAATCTGCCAAAGAGACAGCATGACTTCATTTAGATTCACTATGGGATTCTCAAAGAAAGGAACGATGCCCCCTAGTGCAAACGGTCCCAGCAATACTCCGGCCAAAACAAACCCGACAATCTCTGAAATTTTGAAATGCTTGCAGATTTTGCCAAACAGTATGGCAGGCAAAACCATGAACAGTATTCCAATCATTGTCGGTATGACATCAAATTCGGTAACCATGATCTTTAATGAAGTAGGATCATAATAAAAAACAAAGTAATCCCCAATTCTACAAATAGAAATTTGTATAAATCTAAGAAATTATCCCATTAGGGATATGGTTTTCCAACCCTTAGAAAAACAAAAGTGATGCCAGATAAGGAAATATTGTACCGCAATTGATACATTGTGGAGAAAGTGGACGAATAGATTATTATTTTTTCATTTTAGCGAAGAAAGGATTTTTGGCATTGTAATCTTCTTCAGATCAACAAGATCGTTATCTCGCATTATCTTGTTTTGGATGAGTATGTTTTTTTATAGATGTCATATATGATATGCTCAAATGTTTTTCCAATGATTGGAACACTGTCATAAAGCCAAGAGTAACGGGCTAATTTCCCATATTGAAATCCTCTTCAGTTCTACTTTTTTTGTCCAAATGAAACATTTTGTAATGTATTTCAAGAGATTCGATTTCTTTTTCTGGAATCCAACCAAATTGTCCAGGACAAAGTTCGCAGTGGTTATATCCCTTAATACGTTTGAATGTTTCTGCGATTTTATCCATTTAGAAATCCACTGCTTTTACAAATCAAACCTCAAACCCATAATTATAAAAATAATTGCCATTTTTGTTTTATGTGTATTTATAAAAATACACACTTCATCATTAATTGCATGCACCTGTAATTTCATGACAATCTCATTTTCAAAATAAGAAAATCAAAGTTATAATGCCTAGAAAATATGTTATTCATTTTACAATCAGTACGGGTATCTTAGAAATCCTAATTTCTCAAAATAGTTCGGTTCAAATTCAATCAAACTTTATAGATTCCATTTTCTGTTAATTTCAATTGTCATCTTCCAATTCGTTTTCTAGATATTCTGGAGCAGCATCGTCTTTGACTCTACTTTCTTTGTCTTTTGATATGTCTGCATGAATGAATTTGTGACATCGCGTGCATTCGTACATATTCTTGAATCCTGTCATCTTGACTTTTGCATTATGCGTAAAAGTGTCCTGGGTAATCATATTATGTGCCAAACCTTACCTATTATGATCCCAATGACAATAGCAATTACATCCATTCTGACAATTCATTCTTTTGCAGTCTGAACATATCTTTTGTCCCCGAGAAATTGCAGCATACATGGTACCATTGGCGCTTTCATCATAATTAACCCAATTCTAACTGGGCATGAAATCTAATTTTAATAAATAAAATATTTCTAAAATTCATCTTTGAAAATCATACTTGCTGATCATATTAGAAATTCTTGCATTGGCATTATTGGTTAAACGACATGTTTGGGTTGTAATTGGATGATGTAAGTGCATTCAAAGAGTCTGAAAAAAAAGAAACCAGAAGATGTAGGAAAATAAATGGCATATCGTTGCAAGCATTGCAATTTTAGGTGGAATTCATGGCAAGGCAATTTTCAAAAAGTATTAGACCATGAAAAGACTCATTTGAAAAACAAGGCAACACACGTTGCGGAAAAAACGACGTAGAGAAATGATTGCAGTTGATGATCTTAGATCCTATGAGAATTGTGGTAACGTGTTTTTGAAAAAAACAGGGGATGAGATGACAAACAGATGTCCTGCATGCAACGTGTGGAAGAAGGAAACTCAATGATGTTTAACACATATTCTTATCTCAAGAAACTGCTACACAGATTCCTTCACCATAATGTGAAAGAGAAACATCATTGGTGGAACGAGAAGTAAAATCCCACAAATGTCATTTTGTGCAAAACAGTATCTAATAATTGGAAAATCATGCCTAAAAACTGTCCAAGCCTTTAAAAAATTAGACGTTAGAGTGATAGTTCGCCAATATTTGCAAAACGACTATTTTTGTCTGTGAACCAAATTACTGGGATTCACTATCTCGTAGTTTGTTGTAGTCTAACATTATTTGAGGAAGCTTGTCATCGTGGTTGATTTGTATTTTATATTTCTCACAATAACGAAAATAGTTTGGCCAGTTCTTTTTAGCTGTCTCTGAAAAATTCTCCCCTACCATATCATCATACCAATAAATAATGCTCAAACCATAAGCAAAAAATCTTCCAAGATACGTGGCGATTCCTTTTGGAATTTTACCTGTAACATCCAAAAATGCTATCTCATCTACTGTATTGAGGTAATCATTCGCGTATCTCTTACAGTCATCTGTAGTTTTAAGAATGGAATTTTTGTTAAGACGATTAGTTAAATCCTCATGAAATCCTCGCAGCAGTTGCGAGTAAGTAGTGTTAGTACTTTGATGAATGTTTTTCCAAGTGATTGCCACCATTGCTGCAAGTATAGTTGCAGTTGCAGAGCTTACAATTATTGCAATTACTGATAAATCAAGGATTTGTGGCATCTGTTGCGGAGTTATAATTGGCATGGTATCAGAATGAAATACAACATAGCCTATTCCAAATCCAGACAGAAAAATACTTACAAATACGCCAATAATAATTCCAATTAACGTGGTTTTACCAGCCATGGTAAGTTTGATTTTATGTTGCATATAATTTCACATATTATTTTCAATTTTGAATATCCGGGATGAAAAATATGTGCCTCTTCATAAGGACATGGAACTTATTCACACCATGCTACCAAATGGTGATACTGGAAACTATCATCCAAAATGCCTTTCCATTATTTGCAAAATCTCATCAGCAGTCGTATCATGTTTTCCCTTATCCCATATTGCCTTTAATTCCGCTATCATCTCCTGATTATCTAAGATCTGCTGTTTTAATTTCTCAAGATTATCCTTTGGATATGCAAGTCTTGGAATCATGAAATAGTTGTAGTTCATTCCAACCAAAACAAAGTCATCCTCAGTCAGCCTGATTTTAGACGCGTATTTCATGGCTCCATGTTCCTCTTAGATTGATTTACCTTTTTCCAAACATGACTCACACAATGGCTCATTTGTCATGCTGTATGATGGTTTGAATTTATTATTGCATATCACACACGTGTTAAGTAAAGTTACACCATTGATGACATTATGATCTTTTTGTTTTTCTACCAATTAATCACCCCTCTTCATTCAAATACGCCCCACCATCCTCAAAACCTGTTTCGGGAGTAATTATCTCAAAACTAGTTTCTTTGCATTGGGGGCATTCTGAAATGTTTGTAATGCCTGCTTTTTTAGAAAAAACATTACCGCAATTTTTGCATACACGTAATTTATCAATGGATACCACTCTGAAATTTCTACTTTCTAAATAATTAAGATATTGTAAAAAATCATTTTTGAATACTAGAATTTCATTAAAAAATCTGATTTTATCGATTGGTCTGAGCGTTAATTTGTTTCATCAATTCATCCGTGAATTTTTGATATTTCTCTACTTGGCCTTTGATCTTTTGCTAGATGGCAGGATCACTCATGTCTGCAGACATTAACTCGTTCATAATCTTCTGATGCTCAATTTTTTCACCTAGTTCTCCTGCTTCCCTGGCAGTCATCTTTCCAAGCTCAATGCTTTTGTCTTTTAGTTCATCTGCTTTCTTTGCAAGATTATCTAGAAATCCTTTTTTTTGGCAAGGGCCTTTTTATCGATGAGTTTTCAGATTGCTCATTATTTTCCATATTTTAGATAACCGTCTCTTGCAAATAAATCCCGTATGAATGTGTGTAATTTATCAAACAATATTTTACATACAAGTCATTTTTTCGAATGGAATGAATGATGCTGTTTTTCCTGTCTTACTTCCCACTAAATCATATTTTCTTAACATCCATTGAAAAATCTGCAATGGAAAGTGACTTTCCACACAAAGGGCACCGATTAGAAAAACCTCTCATCACATCTTTTAGCGGCCTGAGCAGCTTCATGGTTTTTATTATCTTTCCACAATTCCCGCATTCGATATCTACAGACAGGATGCAACTAGTCAAGATGCCGATATAACGCTTCACATCGACAGTTTAAAGGAATCACTAAAAATTTCCGATGGGATTTTTGTCCGCAAAAAAACTTGCGCGTGGATACAAAATTTTGATACGGGATTTTTCCTAATTGAGACTGTCTTCAAAAAATGACAACATCTTTTTCCATGCATCCTTTGATTCATCAGGGGCATTCTGTCGCCAGATGGGTTTGCAAATGCGTGGTTCACTCCTGGATATGTGGCAATGTCATTTTGGATTCCAACCGCATCTGATAATGATTCAAAATCATTTACAGTCGCTGGAGGAATTCTGGAGTCAGCTGCTCCTGTTCGTGTCATGATTATGGTGAATAGGGATATGATTGGACTGTGTAACAGGTGTTTTTCGTCTGGAGTATCTGTTATTCTTTCAGAGGACATATCTGAGGCATTATGCGACAAGTGCAAAAATGCATAGTGATAATAACCGATTTTGGTCCGTTTTCTATCTTATTTTAGACTCGACTGTCTTCCAAATATTGTAGGATTCGAGCAGTCCTTTGATTGCATGAACGTACTGTGGAGACCTGTGGTTCCTCATCTTCAGCACCTTGTTTAGTTCCCTCTTGCGCAGGGCTGCCTCTACCTCCATTCTGTGCTTGCTGCAGTACAGTCCTGACTCTTGGCAATCCAGACAGTGCAGGTACTTGGAATAGTCCATGAATCAGCTGGAAGATCACATGGTTATAGACATTTCTCATAAATGATTTATCCTGTATTTTACTGAACAATGATTTACAGTTTCAAGAAATTTCTGGATGTTGCCTAATTGGTAAACATCATCGATCAGGCTTTCTATCGACAGTTTCGGGAAAATCTCCGAATTGATACCGAATTGATATGAATAATCGATCAGACTCTCGGAAAGTTTCGGAATATTTCACCGAACTGATAAGTTCCGACACCGAATTGATTATGTTGTTCTCCGAATTGATACCGAAAAGATAATCTCCGACACCGAATTGATACCGAAAAGATAGTTTGTTGTCTCCGCATTGATAAAAAATATCAGAAAAACAGTTCGTTACAACTGCTTTTCCAACACCATTATCTGTTTTCTGCACTGTTGTTGTTTTTTCTATTTTTGTACCGATTGCACAACCACAATCCTCCAAAGATTGCAATCATCACTACACAAAAAATTAAGACGGCCTTCACAATTCCAGAGTTTCCAACAATGTCAACTCCTTTCTCTCCCTTGAGATATTTTGCAAACTCCTCAGGTCTCTGGTTAAACTGTGTCAGGTTACTCATGCTGTTTGCTTTGTATGTTCTGGGTTTCTTGTCTGGTCCTCTTTCTTTGCTACGGGGTTTTCTTTCAATGTAGTCTATTTCCGAATCATCATAACTTTCAGATACACTTTCAACAACTTTGTTTTCATCTATCATATTACATCACCTCCCCTGGCCATGATGATGCTGCCAGACATGATTTTCTCGATTGTTTTCTTGTGGAGTTTCAATACTCCGTTTTCCCTAATCTTCTTTTGCAACGAGATTAGATTGCTTCTGGAAATTCCAAATTTGTGGGAATCTTTCGGCCTAATCTCAAGTATCTTCTCTTCCAGATTGTCATAAACAGTGTAACTTTCAGAATCCTCAGAAACTCCTAAAATGTTAGATGCATCGAGATTTGCCACCTCCTTTCCGACATACTTTATCTGATTTTTGCCTATTTTCATGCGTAATCTGGGCAACAAGCCAACATTCCCACCTGACTTTGTCTCGATGTAGTAATTGTGGAAAGTATGCCAATTGAGTTTAGAAACTAACCTTGACTATCCAAATAATCCAAGTATCAAGAAAAAGAAACTGCAAAGGTATACATGAATGATAGGGAAATAACAGATATGACTAAGAAATTACCAAGGGGACATAATATTGGTGGCAGCGCTAAACAGAAAAGACGCAAAGAGCATAAACAAGAATCCAACAAAAACTAAGTGTTACTATCCATCCATTAATTAGATAATCAACAGAAATTACTTTAATTCCAAAAATTTAATCTGTTCATTTTTTTAGTTCTTACACGTGGGTCCAGTATTTACACTACTAACTATATCCCCATACATGTTGTGCTCCCATTCAAATTTGAACTTGAAAAAAATAGAATCTCAAAAAGACTATCTTAATCCCCAATGAGACATTACCTTGTTTTCCAGTCTCTTGAAAACAAGACCGTCAATTACAAGTCCAATCATCATAATCACAAGCATTATTCCAATAACTTGAGAGACATCAGTAAGAGAGCGACCAGCGTTAAGCAGGAATCCCAATCCCAGATATCCAAACAATAGCTCAGCGCCAATTACACCCCTCCATGCAAATGCCCAGCCTTGCTTAAAGCCTGAAATCATGTATGGGAATGCAGCTGGAATCAAGACAGCAGTTACCAGCTGACTGCCTTTTGCACCCATATTTTTTGCAGCCTCAATGAAATGAGGGTCAATATTTTTGACACCAGTATAGGTGTTAATGGTAACTGCAAAGACTGCCCCAATTGCAGTAACGAAGATGATTCCGGTATCAGTCAGGCCAAACCAAAGTATTCCAAGCGGGACCCAAGCAACTGAAGGGATGGACTGCAATCCTAAAACTAACGAACCCACAGTCTGGTTGACTGCCTCTACTCTTGCCATAAAAATTCCCAAAACTATTCCACCTGCAATTGCAATTGCCAACCCAATAGACAGCCTCCACATGCTAGTTACAATTCCATAAAACAGACTGCCGTCTGCTGCACCATATGCCAGGTCTTCTGCTACCTCATATGGAGACGGAAAAATATTCTCAGGCCAAACTCCACTCATTGAAATAATTTGCCAGACTACAACAATTCCAATGTAAAATGCAATTCTATGAGGAACGTAATTTTTTTTTGCCATAACTATCACATCACCTTTTACTTTTCTTTACTTCTGGTCTTAGCTCTGCCAAAATATCATGTTGAAATTCAAGTAATGATTCGTCTTCAGTTACCCTAGGTCGCGGAAAATTATTGTCAACTTCTTTTTTGATAGTTGACGGTCGATTACTGAAGATTGCCACTTTGGTTCCAAGGACTGCAGCTTCTGCAACATTGTGAGTTACAAACAAGATTGTCTTCTTTGTTTTTTCCCAAATCAATTGCATCTCAACTAACAACAAGTCACGAGTCTGTGCATCAAGGGCTGCAAAGGGCTCATCCATCAGCAACACATCAGGATCCATCACAAGTGCCCTGGCAATGGCCACACGCTGTTTCATCCCAGTTGAAAGTTGATAAGTGTAAGAGTCTGCAAACTTTGTAAGCTGCATCATGTCCAAATATCGATGAGATATCTTTGCCCTCTCATCCTTTGGAATGCCTGCCATCTTTAATCCAAATTCCACATTATCTTGAACCTTTAACCATGGGAACAAGGCACCTTCTTGAAACACCATGATTCTTTCAGGTCCAGTTTCAGTGACAGGACGGCCATCAAAGAGAATTTGTCCCTCATCAGGCTTCTCCAGGCCTGCAACTATACGCAAGAATGTGGATTTTCCACAGCCAGAGGGACCAACCAGGCATACAAAGTCACCGGCATCAACTTTGAGATTGACACCGCCTAAAGCCTTGAGCTTATGAGAGTCATGGCTAAAATATTTCACGATATTTTTTGCCTCCAATTTAGTCATCTAGCTACCATCCTCCAGACCGGAATTTGAATCAAAAGAGTAAAAAATTGTAGTCAAGTCATAACCATTTCTTCCCAAATATCCTAACGCATCAGCTTTTTTGGCAATAGAGTGAACAGAATCACTTTGAGGATCATCACTAATTACAAGATTAGACAATGCAATGTCCACAACATCATCAGACAAAGGCTGACCCAAATGAGATTTTAGAAAGTCATTGAAGACAATTCTAGTTTCAACAGGATTTTGATTGATCCAAATTGCTGTTTCTTGATGCGACGTCAAAAAATCAGAAACCAGTTTTTGGTTTTGCTCAACATAATTTGCATTTCCAATTAAAAGAACAGAGGCAAATGTTTTGTCTGGCCATAGTTCCTCTTCATGGAATAATCTTTTTCCCCCCAGTTCAGTCTCCAAAATGGTTGCCCAGGGTTCAGCAACCCATGCACCATCAATGTCTCCTTTGACAAATAATGTGAAGACGTCAGGATTCGGAATGTTATATACGATTACAGAGCCGCCTTTCTCAGCTGGCTTTAATCCGTTTTCAGAAAGATAATGTCGCAGTGAGATGTCCTGAGTGTTTCCAATTTGGGGCACTGCAATTTTTTTTCCTGCAAAGTCAGATGCAGAAGATATCTCAGAGTCAGGATGAACAATAAAGCTTGCACCACCACTTGCAGCGCCTGCAAGAATCTTTACATTGTGATTCTCTGAATTTAAAAATCCAGTAATGGCAGGACCGGGTCCCACATATGCCAAATCAATGGAATTTGCAAACAGGGACTCTATTGCCTGAGGGCCACTATCAAAAACCCTGGTTTCAATTGTCGCTTGCTCCCCTATGCTGTTTTCAAAAAATCCTTTTTCCATTCCAACTATAGGAACCGCATGACCAATGTTAGGAAAGTAAGCAATACGAATCTTATTTTCATGTGTAGTGTCACTAGAACTAAGTGAAATTCCCAATACAGACAACAAAATAATTCCAGCAATACCAGCAGAAATTACCGATCGAGTTTTCATAAAACAGCGTTATATCTGGCGGTTAAATAATCATCGAATTTTAGCTCAAGCTAGTCAGA
>Ga0224512_10005629_pt1 | contig 10248 bp, 7 predicted proteins | sample SF_May12_sed_USG_4_FD_169103 | JGI IMG/M metagenome (GOLD analysis project Ga0224512, IMG submission 169103) | Sediment microbial communities from San Francisco Bay, California, United States - SF_May12_sed_USGS_13 | ecosystem: Environmental > Aquatic > Marine > Sediment | place: USA: California...
CTGAGTCAGAAACAAGATGAAATAACCAAGGATCTTGAGAAGCTGAAAAAGGAAATGGAAAATCTTGATGAAAAAATGAGCGAAGTTCCTGATATGCCGAAGGAAGAAATGGAAGAATTAATGGAGGAATTTCAGAAACAGCAGAACCAGGAATTGTCACAGCAGTCATCACAGGATATTCAACAAAAACAAAAACAAAAAGCAAATCAGAATCAAAAGCAGCTTTCACAAAATATGCAGCAGATGAAACAGATGATGAAAGAGATGAAAGATTCGATGCAGCAGCAAAATCAAATGCAGACTTTAACCGATATGATGAAGATACTTGACAATATTATTTCTCTTTCCAAACAGCAGGAAGATTTGAAGAACGAATCAAAAAATCTTGAACCGAACTCATCAATATTAAATGATATGGCAAAGAAAGAAAATGATCTCTCTAATAGCCTGAACAATATAATGCAGCAGATGTCTGAACTTTCACAAAAGACCTTTGCAATCAGTCCTGAAATGGGTAAAGCACTTGGTGATGCAAAAAAACAAATGGATAATTCGGTTCAGGCGATGAAAAACAGGAATGGTTTACTTGCTTCAAACCAGCAGGAAGAGGCAATGAAATCTCTCAATGAATCGGCAATGATGATGAAGAATTCAATGGAATCAATGATGCAAGGTGGTGGACAGGGAGGAATGATGTCGCTTATGCAGCAGCTTCAGGGATTATCAGGTCAGCAAATGAACCTTAATAATCTGACCCAAATGCTTCAAAAAATGCAGCAGGGTGGAATGTCACCGCAACAACAGTCCGAGATGCAACGGCTTTCACAACAACAACAATTAATTCAAAAATCTCTTGAACAGCTTAATCAGGAAGCCAAAGTTTCTGGTCAATCAACAAAACTTCCTGCCGATCTTGATAACATCCTAAAAAGAATGCAGGAAGTTGTTACAGATATGCAGGGAGAAAAATTGGATGATGAATTGATTCAGAAACAAGAAAATATTCTTAGTAAACTCCTGGATGCTCAAAGGTCATTAAATGAAAGAGATTATGAGAAAGAAAGGGAATCCAGAACTGGTGAAAATGTGACTAGAAATTTTCCTGCTGACCTAAATTTTAATTCTGCAAATTCATTAAATAAAATCCGCGATGAATTGAACAAAGCTGTAAAAGAAGGATACTCGAGAGATTATGAGGATTTGATCAGGAAGTATTATGAAATCCTGCAAAATGAAGTAATAGAGAATCGATAGTCTGTTACTCCTGCCAAAATCATTATCTTAAATAAAAAACGCTCTGAGCTAAAAAAGGCTCTTTTTTTTAAATTTTTTAAGGTAAATCTGTATATTTTTGAGAATTGAAAATAACACAATGAATGAATTAATAGAAAATACTCTAAACATTATTTCTAAGATAACTTCAAGCAGGCAGGGTTATTTACTGCAGCTTGGTGAACAGGGTTATAGCATTTTAAATATCTGGGGAGGAAAAAACGAAGACTTTACTTCACTAAACGATTTACTTTTTCAATTGTTAAAATCAGGCGGAATCGATACTGAAAAGGTTACAAGTCTCCCATCAGTTATGAAAATTCTTAAAGAAAGGTTTTCCTCTTCATTTTTTATAAAGGATCTTATTTATTTCTCTGAGCGAAACTTATTCGTTTACATCCTTCTGTTTTCTGACAATCGTGAAGACTTTAAAGAAGATTCAAAAAATAGAATTATGCCGGTCCTTTCTATTCTTAGCCACCAGGTTAAGGAATGGTTTGAACAGCTAAATGAAAATAAATTATTATCACCCAGTCAGAATTTCGTTCCGACAGAGAGAAAAAGAATAATTGATGAATGGGAAAATAAATTTAACCTGCTTGTTAAAACCTCACCTGATCTGATATTTATTCTAGATCATTCCGGAAAAATTATTCTGATAAACGAAGCTGCGAAAAATTATCTGGAATATTCTCCAGAAGAAATGAAAGGTAAACATTTTTTAGATTTTATAAATAAAGAAGATACATCACTAGTGAATATCTCTTTCAACAGGGTTCTCTCTGAAAAGAAATCAATAAATTTCAAAACAAATCTGCTTACCAAGTATAGTCATGTGTTCCCATTTGAATTGAGCTGCAATACCATATCAGAAAATAAGAAAATCATAGGATTGCTGGGAATTGGTAAAGATTTGAGTGAGAAAATCAGGTACGAAAACGAACTTGAGAAGATCAAACCAAAATTAACAGAAATAAAAAGGATGTTAAATATTGAACGTGCCAGAACCTCTCCTCAGAAAACTGTTGTTGAAGAACTTAATAGGTTGAAGTATGATTTTATTTCAGGTCTTTCGCATGAATTCAGAACTACTTTAGCATCCATTATTGGTTTTTCTGAAACGATTGTATCTGATCCTGAATTAACCGATTCGATGAAGGAAGAATTTGTTAATGTAATTATGAGCGAAGGTAAGAGGCTGGCAAAGCTAATAAACTATTTTTTGGATACTTCGAAAGATGATGAAAAAATGATAATGATTAATAAAACGACAATTGAACTGATAAAATTAATTCAGGAAGTTATTACGGCGAATATTGAATTAGCGAGTTTTAAAGAGATTGTAATTAATTTTGAGCACCCCCAGGAAGAAATTTATCTGGAAGCGGACAGGGACAGTCTTTTCCAGGTAATCAATGCACTGCTTAATAATGCTATAAGGTATACTGATGAGCTTGGTAGAGTGAAAATTATAATCAATAATTATATATCAGAAGTGGAAATTATTGTAAGTGACACAGGAATAGGTATACCTGATGAAGACCAACCCTATATTTTTCAAAGATTCTTCAAGGCGAGCAGGAGAATGAGCGATATTCCAAGTGTTGGGGTTGGCTTGGTTTTTGTAAAACAAATAATCGATTTGCATAAAGGTTTAATAACAGTTCAAAGTGAAACCGGCAGCGGTACTGCTTTTCTGGTAAAATTGCCTAAAAGAAGTAATATTGAAAAAAATGAGGTAAATCTTGAGTAAACAGGTATTCATAGTTGATGATGAACAATCCATCGCTAAACTGCTATCGTTTTGGGTTAAGGATAAATGGGGCTATGAAGTTGAAATATTTTCAAACAGTGAATCTATGTTTAAAAAACTTAGTGCAAAGCCCGACATCATTTTACTGGATATTATGTTACCAGGTATAGATGGAATCGAAACGCTGAAAAAAATAAAACAAATTGATGAACACCTTCCTGTAATAATGCTTTCTGCACAGGGAAGAATTGATGTTGCAGTCGATTCTATAAAGTATGGTGCTTATGATTATTTCTCAAAACCAATTGATCAGCAAAAGCTCGAACTCTCTTTAAAGAATGCCATTCGTAATTATGATTTGGTCAAAGAAATTCAAAATCTTAAAGAGAATGTTAAAAAAGAATACAGCTTCGATAATATTATTTCTGCTGATGGTAAAATGCAAGATGTCTTTAAACTTGTTTCCAAAGTACTCGATAATGACATTACAGTTTTAATATATGGTGAAAGCGGTACAGGAAAAGAACTTATTGCCAGAGCTATTCACTACAACGGTAGAAGGAAAGATAAACCATTTGTTGTTGTAAACTGTGCCTCCATTCCGAGAGAACTTCTTGAAAGTGAATTATTCGGACACGAGAAAGGCTCATTCACGGGTGCTCATCAAAGGAAGCTTGGCAAATTCGAGCTTGCAAAAGATGGAACAATATTTCTGGATGAAGTCGGTGAACTTGAAATGTTATTGCAAGCAAAACTTCTGAGAGTTATTCAAGAGAAAGAATTTGAACGGGTAGGCGGCAATGAACTGATAAAAACGAATGTTCGCATTATTTCAGCCACTAACAGAGAATTAAAGCAGGCAGTAGAGCAAAAACAATTTCGTGAAGATCTTTTTTACAGATTGAATTCATTCCCAATATCTATTCCTCCAATCAGGCAGAGACGTGCAGATATTCTTGTCCTCACTGAATACTTCCTGGAGGAATTCAACAAGAAGCTTCAAAAGAATGTAAAAGGATTCAGCAAAAAAGCTTTAAAGCTTATTTATGAATATGACTGGCCCGGAAACGTACGTGAGATGGAAAACACCATTGAACGCTGTATGATTATTTCAGAAAAAGATCAGCTGGATCTTGATGATTTACCACAACATATCAGGGCTGCTGATACTTCAGTTACTGCTGATCAGCAGAGCGTTATGTTTACTGATGACAATATTATTCCATTTGAAAAAATAAAAGAGAAATCAATCAGACACGCATTAAAAGTTACAGGAGGTAATATTGTTGAAGCTGCAAGAAAACTACAGCTTGGCAGAGCCACAATTTATCGTCTCATGGAAAAGTACGGTATCGAGAGCTGAGATTTATCGAAAAATCTTCCAAAAAGTTGGTCACACTTTAGATGAGTGTTAGTGAAAAAAAATCGATACTGGTCATTGATGATGATATAACTATCCGCAAGCTTATCTCCCATCATTTAAAACTTAACAGTTATAAAGTTTACCTTGCATCCAATACTGAAGAGGGCTTTAATCAGTTATTTAATAATAATATTGATCTGGTCTTATGTGATATTATAATGGATAAAATGGATGGCTTTACATTTTGCAGGTTAGTTCGCGAAAATGAAAAGTATCGATCAATTCCATTCGTGTTTGTAACTGCTAAAAATACTTTTGAAGACAAATCAAAAGCTCTTGAAGTCGGAGGGGATGACTTTATAACAAAGCCATTTAATGTTGATGAACTAATTTTAAAAATTAAAGCTCTGATGAGGCGCTCTGAAATTCATCTTATATATGGTACCAGAAAAAATCTGGAAAAAGTATTTTCCAAAAGAATACCGAGAGTAGTAATTATAGATGATGATAAAGCTGCTCTAACAATGTATCAGGCGGGATTGAATAAAACAGGTATCGATTGTCAGGTTGCTTATAATGCATTAGATGGTCTTAAACTCGTTAGTTCATTCCAGCCTGATTTAATTGTTGCTGATGTAATGATGCCTGAAATTGATGGCTTTGAATTTCGTGAGATGCTTTTAGGTGATACTAATTTAGCTTCCATTCCTTTCGTTTTTCTTAGCAACTTAGGATCTGACGACCAAATTCTTCAGGGGTTCGATAAGGAAATTACTGATTACATATTAAAGGCAAGTGGCTACAAGATTGTCATTGCCAAAATCTTAGCATTATTAAAGAGCCTTAATAATGAGAGAACTAAGGTTGTGAAAGATTTACACGAAGCTTCGGACTTTCTTAAAACAAGTGTAGTACCGGAAGAGTTTCCTGAATTTGAAAACTTTGCGATCGAGTATTGGCATGTTCCTTATACAGGAATACCGGGGGGTGATTTTATTGATCATTTTTTACTTGATGAAAATCACCTTACCATTATACTTGGAGATGTAATGGGGAAAAAATGGGGGGCATGGTATTTCGCTTATGCGTACGCTGGTTATATTAGAAGTGCTATTCATTCAGTTATTCAGGATGGAGATGTAACCTCTCCGGGAAAAATTATTAGCAAAGTAAACAATCTGGTTTATCAGGATTCCAAGATCTCAGAAGTATTTTCGACTCTATCCGTGGTTGTAATTGATAAGCTGAATATGACACTCAAATATTCCGGCGCCGGGGATTTACCTATTATTTATAAAAACAAATCAACTGGCGAGATAAAAAGAATAGACTCCCGCGGCTCACTATTAGGATTTAGTAAGGATACTGTTTTTGAAGATGCAAACCTTCAAATGAATTCTGGTGATACTGTAATTATGGCAACGGATGGTCTGGTAGAAAGCCGGAATGATAAAGGGGATCATTTTGGTGTGAGTAAGTTGGTAAAGTCAATCCAAAAAGATGGCTTTCTTGATTCTCCTCTAAGTATTATTAAGACTGAGTTGATGAGTTTTAATCAGCAAAAATTTGATGACGATATTAGTATGATTTCTATTTCTGCTTCTAAATAATTTTCTCGTATAAACTATTCTTATTTATTCACCTCTCAAAAAACAACAATATTTTAATTCTGTTTTTTTGAAGAATGATTTTATTCGGTTGCCTGCAGCTTTTCTGTTTTATCGGCTATTTTAAGCTGCTCAATAAGTTCGTCGATTTGACCTTCCATTATGTTGGAAAGGTTATAAAGAGTTAATCCTATCCTGTGGTCAGTCATACGGTTTTGCGGGAAATTATAAGTTCGAATTTTATCGCTTCTGTCGCCGCTTCCTACCATTAATTTTCTTTGAGCAGAAATTTTCGCGTTCTGTTTTTTTAACTCAAGATCATATAATCTTGCCTTCAAAACTTTCATTGCTTTTTGCCTGTTCTTCAATTGTGATCTTTCATCCTGACACTGCACAACAATATCGGTAGGCAGATGTTTTATTCTTACAGCAGTCTCAACTTTATTTACATTTTGCCCTCCGGCTCCACCAGCACGGAAGATATCAATTTTTAAATCATTCTGGTTTATTTCGATCTGAACATCTTCAGCTTCAGGAAGGACTGCAACGGACGCCGCTGAAGTATGAACTCTTCCACTTCCTTCAGTTTCAGGAACTCTTTGTACTCTGTGCACACCACTTTCAAATTTCATATCACCGTAAACGTTGTTTCCAGTCACGGAGAAAACTACTTCTTTCACTCCACCAAGTCCTGTATCATTCATATCTATCAATTCAATTTTCCAGCCTCGCATTTCTGCATACCTGCTGTACATTCTAAAAAGCTCTCCGGCGAATAAAGCGGCTTCCTCTCCTCCAGTTCCGGCTCTAATTTCCATAATAATATCTTTATCATCATTAGGATCTTTGGGAAGAAGTAATAATTTTATTTCTTCTTCGAGCTTATCTCTTTCAATTTTCAGCTCTTCAAGTTCTGTTAGTGCCATTGAAACCAGTTCGTCGTCGCTCACAGTATCAATAATTTCTTTGTTGCCTTTAATATTATTTAGAACCACTGCATATCTCGAGTATGCTTCAACTATTTCTGTAAGATCACTTCTCTCTCTGGTTAGTGAAATCAGCTTTTCTCTGTCAGCAGAAATTCCTGGGTCTGATAGTTGTTCGTTAATGCCGTCAAATTTAATTTTTATTTTTTCTAACTTATCTGCTAAATTCATATTGTATTTCTGAAAATTGTGTGCAAATATATAAAAGCACTTCTTGAAAATCTAAAAAACGCAAGGTATTAGCAGCAATGAAAACATTCGAAAATCCTGAAATACAAAATCAAAAAAGAATAACCAACACAATTTATTTCTCATTAGTCTTTGGCTTGCTAGTATTTTTCATAATAGTAATAATTCTTATCCAGGATAAAAAAGCTGAAGGAAATGAAGACCTTGATATGATTTTTACTTTTCTAGTACCTCTAATTGGATTAGTGGTGATGTTTATCTCCAGAATGATTTACAACCAAATGATATCAAAATATAATTCCACTATCAGCCTTCTTCAAAAAATTTCCTATTATAGAACTGCTAAAATTATTTCCTGGGCAATGATTGAGGGAGGATGCTTTCTGGCGCTGGTAGCAACATTCTTAACTTCGAATTATCTTTACGTAGTCGTTTTTATTTTCCTTTTTGGCTATTTTCTTTTATTGAGACCGTCAAATGAATCTTTGATCAGGGATATGCGTTTAAATTCTGAAGAAAGTGATTTAATACTTAAGAGTTAATTATGAAAAAGTTTGATATACCAGTTCACTACAAAAGTTCTTTTATCACACAAATAAAGAACAGTCGGAAACTTGAAGACCCGAGGAAAAAAGATTTCTCCCCAACACTTCTGGATTTTGGACCGGTCAAATTTTACCTCGCCAGGCACTTCGGATTTTGTTATGGTGTTGAAAATGCAATTGAGATTGCATACAAAACGATAGAAGAAAACCCCGGCAAAAGATTTTTCTTGCTTAGCGAGATGATTCACAACCCGGCAGTAAACCACGATCTTATCAGTATGGGAGTGCGTTTTATGATGGATACTTCCGGCAACCAGCTTGTTGCGTGGAAAGAAATTAAAAGTGATGACATTGTTATCATTCCGGCATTCGGAACAACACTGGAAATTGAAAAGAAGCTTAACAAACTTGGAATAAATCCATACCGCTATAATACTACCTGTCCTTTTGTCGAAAAGGTCTGGAATCGTTCTGAAGACCTGGGGAAAAAAGGTTTTACAGTAGTAATACACGGAAAGCATTATCACGAAGAAACAAGAGCAACCTTCTCTCACTCCACGCAAAGTTCTCCATCAGTTATTGTGCGTAATCTGGAGGAAACAAAATTCTTAACCCAAGTAATTTTGGGTGATAAAACCGAAAATGATTTTTACGAGTTCTTCAAAGGAAAACATTCTAAAGGTTTTGATGTTAAGACTGATTTGAACAAGCTCGGCGTTGTAAACCAGACGACGATGCTTGCTACTGAAACTCAGGAAATAGCAGATTTACTTAAAGAAACTATGATAAAAGTTTATGGTGTTGAAAATCTAAATGAACATTTTGCTGATACTCGCGATACTCTCTGCTATGCAACGAATGATAATCAGGATGCAACTTACGGTCTACTGGAAGTGGATGCAGATTTTGCATTAGTGGTTGGAGGATATAACAGCTCCAATACAACTAACATCGTTAAAATCTGTGAGGAAGAGATTAAAACTTATTTCATTGACTCTGCAGAAAGAATATTATCAGAATCTGAAATCAATCATTTCGATATTTTGAAGCAATCAGTAATATTTTCAAATAATTATTTACCGGATAAATATCCTGTGGAAATCCTGATCACCAGTGGTGCTTCCTGTCCAGATGCTACTGTTGAATCGGTGATTAGAAAAATCATTTCGTTTTACGAAGGTGCAAAGGATGTTGATTCCGTCGTCACTGATGTTCTCGAAGCAATTTGATTAACTAAGAAATTATTTTATCGTTTCTATTTTTTGCTTCTGAAATTTCCGAGAGTAATTTTTGAAATAATTCTTTAACAGTTAGAATTTCCTTCACCAAACCAGAACTCTGACCTGCTTCAAGCTCACCTTCAATTTCATCACCTTCGAAAATTCCGAGTCTTTCTCTTTTACTGCCAAGAAGTTCCTTCAACTTGATCTCATCCCAGCCATCTTTTTCAGCTTGGGTTGCACGAAAAGCAAAATCATTTTTTATCATTCTCACCAATCCAATTTTTTTGAATGCAAGCACAGTCCCATCATCTTTGGCTTCAACAACTTTCTGTTTATAGTTTTGATGAGCAGAAGACTCAACTGTGGCTGCAAACCTTGTCCCTATCTGAACACCTTCTGCACCAAGTGAAAGAGCAGCAAGAATTCCTCTACCATCAGCAATTCCTCCTGCTGCAATCACAGGAATTTTAACTGCATCGACAAGTTGAGGAATAAGAGAAAATGTAGTTGTTTCATTAACTCCATTATGTCCACCTGCTTCAACTCCTTCGCCCACAATTGCATCACATCCAACTTCCTCTGCTTTAACTCCGTACTTTACTGAGGGAACTACATGAACAACTTTTAAGTTATTCCTTTTAAACAAATCAATAAATTTACCCGGGTGTCCTGCGGAAGTGAATACGATTTTCACTCCTTCTTCGATTATTGCTTTTACTAGTTCTTCAGCGTCTCCCCGATGTTGGGGAATATTTACACCAAAAGGTTTATCAGTGACTTTAAAGCAGTTGCGGATATGCTCTCTTAATAAGTCAGGCTTCATCGAACCTGAACCGATTAAACCAAGCCCACCTTCATTCGATACGGCTGAAGCTAACTTCCATCCTGAAACCCAAATCATTCCGGCCTGTATTATTGGGAATTCTATTTTAAAAAGTTCTGTAACTCTGGTTTTAATCTTCAGCATTTTCTTTTAATAAAATATGAAAGAAATAATTTTAACATTTAAAATTTACATAAAGCTTGTGTTAATTATATGAAAAGGTTCGGTTGGGCTCAATTTTCAATAATATTTATTAGCATAATTTTTGAAAATTCTCCGGGATAATTTTCTATTAATACCGGTAAGAGAAAAAAATAATTATGAAAGTAGATGTTCTACTAAACAATAACGATTTCAGAAAATATACTGCATCAGCTATTAAATTCTGGTCAAAGAAGAAAAAGAGAAAATTTAACCAGGTTGATGCAATCCTATATGTAGGATTATTTTTCATCCTATTATTCTATGCATTAGGGAGTTGTTTGCA
>Ga0224512_10005631_pt1 | contig 10241 bp, 11 predicted proteins | sample SF_May12_sed_USG_4_FD_169103 | JGI IMG/M metagenome (GOLD analysis project Ga0224512, IMG submission 169103) | Sediment microbial communities from San Francisco Bay, California, United States - SF_May12_sed_USGS_13 | ecosystem: Environmental > Aquatic > Marine > Sediment | place: USA...
AACCGATGAAGTTCAACCAGCTGAGCAGCGCCCTCCAGGCCATCGTCGAGCGGCGCACCGACCGCCAGGTCTATTTCCGTGCCGACCGCGCGGTACCGTACGGATTCGTCGTGAAGGTCATCGCGGAGGTCCGCAACGCAGGGATCGAAAAGCTCGGGATGGTCACCGAACCCCTCGAGCGTTGAGCAGCGGGGGCCCACGGACAAGCGGATGTTTCCCCTCGCGATTACCCCGATGGATCTGATCTTCCGCAGGATGGTCGGTGTTTCGGTGGTGCTTCACGTGGCCGCCTTGGGTATTTGCGTGTTGTGGGCGGGCTTTCACTCCCCTCCCTCCCGGTTCCTCTCCGTGACCGTGGTCGATCTGGTCGGAGGAGAAGCCTTCGCGCCACCCCCCCCGGAGCGCGCGAAACCGGCCGAGCCGGCTCCCCCTGCCCCGACGAAGTCCGCGAAGGAGGAAAAGACGCCTGCGCCTTCTCCCCCCGTGGAGGCAAAGGCGGAAAAGAAAGGCAAGGCGGAGGAGAGACCGGACGCCATGGCCCTTGCCGAAAGCCTCAAGAAGATGCGCGAGAAGAAGGATTCCGCGGAACACGTCCAGCAGGCGGTTCGGACGATCCGGCGGGAAAAGGCCGCCCGATCGGCGATCCGGCAGATCGGGGAGCGAGTCGCCCACAGGATCGATCTGTCCGCTGTGCGCCCCGCACCAAAGAGCGCCTTTCCCTCTCCGCCGGCGGGACTGGCGGGCGCCGCCGGGAACACCCGGGTCCCCCCGGAGCACCTCGCCTACTTTCGGCAGCTGGACGAGAGGATCCGGTCGAACTGGACCGTTCCCGCGATTGCGATGAGCGAGAAGGAAAAACTCATCGTGCAGCTTCGGATCGTCATCGAGAAGGACGGCCGGGTGTCGCGGGTGCGGATGGAAAAGACCTCGGGGAATTCCTATTTCGATGATTCCGTGCTGCGGGCGATCAACAAGGCGAGCCCGCTTCCCATCCCTCCCGAGCAGCTTCGCGGCGGGGAGGATTACTACGAGGTCGGATTCCGTTTTTACGGGGCCGAGGGGGGCGTATGATCCGGTCTGTGAAGAGATTATGGGTTTTCCTTTTTCTTCTCCTGCTTCCTTCCGTTTCCGGGGCCGTCCTGTACATCGACATCAACGCGCCCGGTGGAAAGCGGATGCCGATCGCGCTCCCGGACTTCGTGGTAACGGGAGGGGACGCGTCTCTTGCCCGGGAGCTCCCCGGGGCAATCGGGGGGGACCTCGCCATGACGTCGCTTTTCGATGTCATCCCGAGACCGGCCTATCTCGAGCGGATTGTAACGGGGCACTTCTCGGGGAGGCCGCTCTCCTTTCCCGACTGGAAGATGATCGGTACCGAGGCCGCGGTGATCGGGAAGGTGGAGGTCCTCGGGGACCAGATGACGGTGGAAATGCGTCTCTACGACGTCAGCCTCGGGAACATGTTGGTGGGGAAAAAGTACACCGGGCCCGCGGGCCGGTTCCGGCAGATGGCGCACAAGTTCGCCAACGAGGTGCTCTATGCCTTCACGGGAGTCCGGGGGATTTTCGATACCGAGATCGCTTTCTCCGCAAGGCCGGAAAAGGGGAAGGGGAAGGAGATCTACATCATCGGGCTTGACGGCAACGATCTCAAGCAAGTGACCGACAACCGTAGTTTCAACCTCTTTCCCCGCTGGTCGCCGGACGGGAAACGGCTCGCCTACACCTCCTACCGGACAGGGCTCCCCCAGATTTACCTGCGGAACCTGGCCGACGGGACGGACCGGCTCGTGGTGCGGTACGGGAACTCGAAGTCCCCCGGATCGTTTTCCCCCTCGGGGGATTCCCTGTACGCCACCCTGAGCGTCGAGGGGAACTCCGACATCTACCGGGTATCGCTTGCCGGCTCCGGTGTGCATAGGGTCGCGGGCGGATGGGGGATCGAGGTGTCCCCCTCGGTTTCTCCCGACGGGAAGACGCTCGCCTTCGTGTCCAACCGGAGCGGATCGCCCCAGATCTACGTCAAGGATGCCGGCTCCTCGGACGAGAGGCGCATCTCCCAGGCAGGATATTACTCCACCTCCCCCTCCTGGTCCCCCGCCGGCGACCGGATCGCCTACACGTCGTTCACGGACGGGAAGTATTCGATCTACACGGTCCTCCCCGACGGGTCGGACCACCGCCTCGTGATTTCGGGCAACGGCGACTGCGTGGATCCGTCCTTTTCCCCGGACGGACGTTACCTTGTTTACACGTTCCGAAAAAATGGCTATTCTGAGTTGAAAATCGCTTCCGTGGACGGACGGTGGCAAAGAGGGCTGTTCAAAGGGTTGTCCGCCGCGGGTTCTCCTTCGTGGTCCCCCCGGCGGTGACGGCAGCTTACGGGATCCGGCAGGAAAACCGGGAAGAATTTGCACCATAATTTGTTCTGGGGAGGCCGAGATGAACGGTTCGAAGGGCGGGAAGTGGATTCTTTCGGCGTTGTCGGTGGTGCTTCTGGCGTTTGCGGTGGGGTGCGCGAAGAAGGAACTGGTGAAATCGACCGACACCGCTTCGGGAGCGGCCGTATCGACACTTCCCCCCGGGGAGACGCAAGTCGGCCAGCAGGAGCCGATCGTCACCGAGACGATGAAACCCGAGGAGACGCAAACGGCGATGGCGGGTGTGGCGGCGACCCAGGAGAAACCGTCCGACTTCCCCGACATCCACTTCGACTTCGACAAGTCGTTCATCCGGGAGGATGCAAAGCCCATTCTCCAGGAAGTGGCCGACTACCTGAAGGCGAGCCGGGCGGCGTCGATCCTCGTCGAGGGGCACTGCGACGAGCGCGGTACCGCCGAATACAATATCGCGCTGGGGGAGCGCCGCGCGGAGAGTGCAAAAACCTATCTCCTCTCCCTCGGGGTAAAAGCCGGCGCGGTGTCCACGATAAGTTTCGGCGAGGAGAAACCGATCGACCCGGGGCATGACGAAGTGGCGTGGGAGAGAAACCGCCGGGCCCACTTCGTGAGGAAGTAGGATCGGCATGCACCGCAGGAACCTACGGCATCTGGCCTCGGTCTTGTGCCTTGCCCTCCTGGGTGCGGCGGCGGGAGGTTGCGCCGTGGCCGACACCGGGGCATTCGTCCGCCTCCAGGAGGACATGGAAGTCCTGAAGGCGGAAGCCGCCGCCTCCCGGAGGATGGCGCCATCGCCCGCCGCGACGGATTCGGACGAACTGGCTTCCTTCCGGAGGAACCTGGCGGACCTCGCGGCGGACAACGACCGGATCAAGGCGGATCTCCTCGCCGTCATCACCCGTACCGACGAGACGAAACTGGAGATGCAGAAGGAGGTGAGCCGCCTCAACGGGACCACCGTCGAAATGGGGCAGGCGATCCAGGAGGGGCGGGGAAAAGTCGCCCGGCTCGAGGAGAAGGTGGGGGTAGGCACGTCCCCCCCCCCCGCCGCCGCGCCCCCGAAGGCTACGCTGGGGGAGCCTTCGGCCCCCGAGGAGATGTACGATTACGCGCTGGGACTCATCAAGAACGGGAATACCAAGAAGGGGCGGGAGGTCCTGAACACCTTTGCCGCGAAATACCCCGACCACCGGCTCATGCAGAACGTCTTTTACTGGAAGGGAGAAACCTTCTACGCGGAAAAGGATTACGAGAGCGCCATCCTCTCGTTCCAGGATGTTGTCGACAAATTCGCCGGGGGGGAGAAGGCGCCCGACGCGATGCTCAAGCAGGGTCTCTCTTTTCAGGCGCTGAATGACAACAGGAACGCCCGCATTCTCTACGAGCTTCTCCTGTCGAAGTACCCGAAATCCCCGGCGGCCGAGAGGGCGCGTCAGAGGCTCGCCGAACTCAAATGATCGGGCCGGCGGCCTGCCCGGAGGATGGATGATCAAGAACTTCGTGCTGGACACCAATGTCCTGCTGCACGATCCCACCGCCCTTTTCAAATTCCGCGACAACCGGATCATCATTCCCATCACCGTCATCGAGGAACTCGACCGCTTCAAAAAGGACCTGAACATGCTCGGGCGAAACGCCAGGACCGTGTCGAAGATCATCGACCGGGCGCGGGGACAGGGAAGCCTGTCGGGGGGGGTCCCCCTCGAAAACGGCGGGATGCTCCGCGTGGCGTTCGACGGTGACGGGGCACACCTTCTCCCGGACGAGCTCCAGGGGAACCGGGAGGACAACCAGATCCTCGCCGTGGCGCTTGGCGAGAAGATGCGGGACAAGGATGTGCCCGTCGTGGTCGTGTCCAAGGACACCAACCTGCGGATCAAGGCGGACGCCCTCGGACTGCGTGCGGAGGATTACGAGAGCGATCGCGTCGATATCGAGGAGCTCTACCAGGGGTACCGGGAGATCCCGGTCGACAAGGTGTGGATCGATGCGTTCTATGCCGCGGGGGAGGGCGACCCCCCGCCCGGGGCGGAGGACCTGTATCCCAACGAATACCTTGTCCTGAGGAACGCTTCTTCCCAGTCCGCTCTCGGGCGGTACGATCCCGCCCGGAAGAAGGTCCGCCTCGTTCCCTCGTTCAAGGAGGACGTCTGGGGTGTCCGCCCGCGCAACAAGGAGCAGCATTTCGCCCTCGACATCCTGCTCGACGATTCGGTCAAGCTCGTGACGCTTGCGGGGAAGGCGGGGACGGGGAAGACGCTGCTTGCCATCGCCGCCGGCCTGCGCAAGACGTCGGACGAGGAAGCGTACCAGAGACTGCTCGTATCCCGCCCGGTGTTCCCGATGGGGAAGGACATCGGGTTCCTTCCCGGGGATGTCGAAGAGAAGCTCAAACCCTGGATGCAGCCGATCTTCGACAACGTCGAGTACCTCTTCGGGTACAGCCGGCGGAAGCGGCAGGGGATGCGCGGCTACCAGGAGCTGATCAACCTGGGGATCCTGGAAATCGAGCCGCTTACGTACATCCGGGGCCGGTCGATCCCGAACCAGTACATCATCATCGACGAGGCCCAGAATCTCTCCCCCCACGAGGTGAAGACGATCCTCACGCGGGCGGGGGAGAACAGCAAGGTCGTGCTCACCGGCGACCCGTACCAGATCGACAACCCCTTCGTCGATTCGGCAAGCAACGGCTTGTCCTGCATCGTCGAAAAGTTCAAGGGGGAGGCGATGGCGGGGCACGTCATGCTGATAAAGGGGGAACGCTCTCCCCTCGCCGAACTGGCCGCCAACATCCTCTAGCCGGCCTCCAGGGGCACATTCCGTCAGATCCCGGCATTCGAGGGCCGCTGCAGGGGGCCTGTCCCCGGAAGGGTTTCGTCGCGAGACAAGGGAGACCCGAGGCGAGGCGGGCAAGCGCAGGAACGAGCGCGGAGGCGTACGGGTAAGTACGCCGCACAAGCGAGCGACGAGCACGCCCGTCGTAGCCCGGGGATCGCTTGTCGCAGCAGAAAAGGCAGCCCTTTTGGCGACCGGCGCCTGCGGCTCGGTCTACACCGCCAGCCCTTTGTCGGACTCCCTGCGCCCGGCTCGGCGTACCACAAGTACGCCTGCGCCGTGCTCGGTCGTCCTTCGCGGTCTGACGGCGCATCCGCTTCGCCTCGGCTGCCGACCCTTCCGGGGACCGGCCCCTCGCCCCGCCTTCGTTGCCATCCCTCACCGTACCGCTGTGGGTACGCCTCGGCCTGGCGCCTCGCCGGATGCGGCGCATCGACCCTCTCGGTGCACGGCCTCTTCCGGAACGGGCCCCTGGAGACCGGCACCGGGACATTCCTGAACTGTAAAGACCGGGACGTTCCTAAGAACTCTGCGACTGAGGCACCGGGGACCCTGGCTCGCGCGGGGCTTCCCCTCCGCTACGCTCGCGACCTTGCGCCCGCTCGCTGCGGGTTCCTCTCGCAGGAACGAACCCCGCCAAGCGGGGCTATTCCTTTCTCGCTCCACACGCCGCTCCGGGGAACCCCCCGCATCGCCTTAGGGTCCCCGCCCCAGGCGCAGCAAGCCGCAGGAGGGGGGCGCAGTGAGGTAAAGCGCAGCCGTGCGGGTTGACCGCACGGCGAGCCACGAACGGAGCCCCCCTCCGAGGCGGCGGAGCCCCTTTTCGGGCTCCCCGCTCACTCCTGCTCCTGTGGTAGTTTTATAGGATGCGCGTATTGGGCATCGAGAGCTCCTGCGACGACACCGCGGCCGCGGTGTACGACTCGTCTTCGGGGCTCCTCTCCAACGTCGTCTCCTCCCAGGTCCCTGTCCATAGCCTCTACGGGGGGGTCGTCCCCGAGCTGGCCTCCCGGGAGCACATCCGGTCGGTCGTGCCCATCATCGAGCGCGCGCTGGCGGAGGCGGGGTCGGGGCGGAAGGATATCGACGGCGTGGCGGTGACGGCGGGCCCGGGCCTCATCGGATCCCTATTGGTGGGACTGTGCTTCGCCAAGTCGCTGGCGTACTCGTGGGGGAAACCCCTGTACGGGGCGGACCACCTCGAGGCCCACATCTTCTCCATCTTCCTGGAGACGGAAGTGGAATTCCCTTTCCTTGCCCTCCTCGTCTCCGGCGGGCACACTTCCCTGTTCCGGGTGTCGGGGTGGGAGGAGGTTTCCTTCCTCGGCGGGACACTTGACGATGCGGCGGGGGAAGCCTTCGACAAGGCGGCGAAGCTCCTGGGGCTCGGGTACCCCGGGGGGGCCGCCATCGACCGGATCGCGCAAGAGGGCGACCCCGGCCGCTTTGCCTTTCCCCGGGCCTGGCTTGCCCCCGGATCGGCCGACTTCTCCTTTTCGGGACTGAAAACGTCCCTCCGGGTATTTCTCTCGACCCCGGAGGGGAAGGAACGCCGCGTCGAGGACATCGCCGCCTCGTTTCAGGAGGCGGTCGTCGACGTGCTGGTGGGGAAGACCCTGCAGGCGGCGAAGCGGGAGGGAGTCCCCCGCGTCGTGCTTGCCGGGGGCGTCTCCGCGAACACCCGCCTGCGGCGCAGGGCCGGGGAGGATGGGAGCCGCGAGGGAATCGCGGTATATCTCCCCTCGCGTTCCCTGTGCACGGACAACGCGGCGATGGTGGCGCTGTTGGGGGAACGCCGCTTGTCGGCCGGCCGGGCCTCCGGGCCCGAACTGAACGCGTATGCCGCCTCCCGGTTTTCCCGCTGACCATCCCCGTCGCCTCCTGGCGGAACTGGGACTTTCCCCCAGCAGGAGGCGGGGACAGAATTTCCTCCACGACGGAAACATCGCCCGCAAGATCGTGGCCTTGTCCCGGGAGATGGGTCCTCCGTTTCTCGAGATCGGAGCGGGACTCGGTGCGCTTACCGCTCTCCTGGCCGCCGAAGAAGGGGTGACGGTGGCGGTGGAGATCGACCGGACGCTTGCGCGGTATCTGCGCGACCGGTTCGGCGGGTCGGCCGTCGAGGTGATCGAGGGAGACTTCCTCTCCGTACCGAACGCCGGTTGGCGGAAGCGGTTTCCCGGGGGAGCGACCGCCGTCGGGAATCTTCCGTACGCTTTCTCGTCGCCGATCCTGCTGCGCCTGATGGAACTGCGGGAGGTGTTTCCCCGGGCGGTGCTGATGCTCCAGAAAGAGGTGGTGGAAAGGATCTGCGCCCCCCCCGGCGGGAAGGAGTACGGCACCCTGTCGGTATATCTCTCCGTCCTGGCTGACGCCCGCCGGGAGTTCGTCGTCCGGAGAACCTGTTTCACGCCGTCCCCCGAGGTCGATTCCGCCGTCTTCTCGATCCGGTTCCGCCCCGGCATCCCCGATTCCCGATTACGTAACCTGCAGACGGTGGTTCGCGCCGCATTCGCCCGGAGGCGGAAAACGTTGAAAAACGCGCCCGTCCCGTTCCTCCCCGGCGGTACGCAGCAGTGGTGCGATCTCCTTACCGGGGCAGGCATCGACCCGTCCGCGCGGGCCGAGACGGTCCCGCCGGAAAAGTATCTCCTGCTCGCCCGCGTAATCCCTTTCGAAGAAGCGGAAGGTTAAGCACCACGCCTGCGGCCCGAACGGAGGAGTCCCCGTTGGCACAATAATTGGGACATTTTCCCGGAAAAAGGGGAAAGCTTGTTTCTGCCATTATGCCCTCCAAGGGCTACGGGGAAGGGGAAATACAACTCGTATAGCAAGTTAATCGGGGATATACAGGGTATGGACCCGCGCACGAAACCACACCCCTCCCGATAGTACCCGGAATCCTTCCCGGTTTTTCCTTATCCGATCGCAGGTGTGTCCCGCCATCGTCTCCCGGATATGATCCCTTCCCATGGGGTGTTGCCTGATTCGGCCCGGCAAGAAGTTTCGGATGTGCGGAATAATCCGAATTCATTTGGGCATTGTTACCAATAATGAAATTTCCGAAAATTCCACTCCCGGCAAATGTGCTTATTTTAAAATGGTTTTTTATCTGCGGTATTGGCCTGACATTTGCGAGAGACAAAAATCACGCAACGCCCCGGCATCTGCCAAACCTATCTGCCGGGAGAATGGGGTGTGTGCAATGGGCACACTTCCGGGGGAGGTAAGCAATGGGGAATTACACTATTTTCCGTTTCCGTTACAGAATGTGGTTTTTTGCAGTGGTGATTGGTGTGGGATTGATGCTCCCGACAGTTGGGACATCCCATGCGGATTCAAGGATTTGGAATGACCTTGTATCACAAGTCTCCGTATTACGACTCTCCGTTCAGGAGCCTGTGTCCCCAAGTCCTCTAAGGAGAGAATTTGAGGAGAGGAAAAAGACGGTGGAGATCGCCCGTGCCGCTTTCGATAAGGCAAAAGAGGCCGGAGCGGAATATGCCTCTCCTTACGAGTATTACATGGCGCAGGAATACCTCGAGCTGGCGCAGGAAGAATTGAACCAGGGGGACAGGGACGGGGTCTTAAGATTCGCCTCGAAGTCGGTACAGTACTCCATGTTTGCGATTCGGAAGTCGTCGGGAGGTGGCAATTGAGAAATCGACATTTCTATTTTCTATGCATAGTTCTCCTATCCGCAGCTCTTGCCCCGGGCTGCGTCAAGCGGCAGACCACCGCGGGGGTAGTGGACTGGGAGAGGAACATCGCCACCATGATCGTAAAGGCGGAGCAGTTGGGCGCCCAGGAGTGTTCTCCGCGAGAACTCGCGCGTGCGAAAGTTCTGCTGGAGCTTGCCATCCACGAGAGGGAGGAGAGGTATTACCCTCTCTCCTGGACCACGCCATCCCTCGTCAAGGCGGAGCAGATAGCCCATGAGATCCTTGCGAATAGGGAGCGGAATGCCCATAAGCGCCCCGAGAATAGGATGATGGCATTCCAATCGGGACCCCCCGCCTTCTGCTACGATTGAATAGGGTAACCGGAACGCTAGATTCCGATCCGGGGGGACACGGTGGTTCGGAGAATCCGTGTCCCCTTTCGACCCTTCCGGGACCCTTTCCCCTCCCGCTCCGTGGAATCCCGAAGTGTCCGGTCACGCTTTGATGTTAAAGCTCCCGTGAGAGTCCCCGGGAATTCTCGGGGAAATGTAGTGGACTTTTCCGGCCCCCGGCGAATAAAATCTACCGGACATGACCTCCCAGAAGGCACCCCGGTATATCGGCATCGAAGGGGCGATCGGCGTGGGGAAGACCTCCCTCGCCAAGATCCTGGCCCAGAAGTTCGGCGTTCGCCTCATCCAGGAGGAGGTCACCAATAACCCGTTTCTCGACCGGTTTTACGACGACCGGCGAAAATACGCCTTCCAGACGCAGCTCTATTTCCTCCTCTCCCGCTACCGTCAGCAGAGGGAGCTTGCCCAGGGGAACCTGTTCGAGAAGGGGATGGTCTCCGACTACGTTATCGCAAAGGACAAGATCTTTGCGTATCTTAATCTCGAGGAGGACGAGATCTCCCTCTACGAGATGGTCTACAAGCTCCTCGTTCCGACGGTTCCGCGCCCGGACCTGGTGATCTACCTCCAGGCCCGCCCGGAGATCCTCCTGGCCCGCATCCGGAAACGCGGCGTGGAGTACGAGCGGAACATTTCCCTTGACTACCTGAGGATGCTAAGCGATGCTTACAACGAGTATTTTTTCCATTATAATGAAACTCCGCTTTTGGTAGTGAACACGAGCGAGATCGATTTTGTGGAAAGTCCCCGCGACCTTGAACATCTCGTAAGGGAAGTCAAGAGTGTGAAGCGGGGGACGCAGCACTACATACCGCTGGGATCCAGGTAGGACCGGACCAAGACGGGGTCGTAAGGAAGCCGGGGGTGTGTTTCATGCCCCCCGCAGGCCGATGCGGTTGCGAGGCCTTCCGGATGCGATTCCGGAAGGC
>Ga0224512_10005632_pt1 | contig 10241 bp, 5 predicted proteins | sample SF_May12_sed_USG_4_FD_169103 | JGI IMG/M metagenome (GOLD analysis project Ga0224512, IMG submission 169103) | Sediment microbial communities from San Francisco Bay, California, United States - SF_May12_sed_USGS_13 | ecosystem: Environmental > Aquatic > Marine > Sediment | place: USA: California...
CATCTTCCTTGCTGGCACCGGCAGCGATTTCGAGTCCGAACTTCTTCAATTGCCGATGCGCGCTGGTGCCGCGTTGCACGATGTGCTGAAGGGAGTTGACTTCTTCCGTGCAGCCCAGTGCCTCAGCATCTTCAGCAACGAGAGAGAGCAACTCGTCAAGTAGCGCCGCAAAGGGCACGACCTCGCCTTTGGCAAGATCGATAAGACCCTCGTCAAAGCTGTAGCGCATCGCGCGCCAGCGGTTTTCCTGAATCAGCATGGGCGTGTACTGGCGCCAACGCTGGTTGGCTCTTCTGAGCCTGTACAGCATCCGCAAAATACAAACGAGCAACGCCGCCAGCGCAACGGTATCGTCCACGCGCGTACAGACATCCATGATGCGTGTCTCAAGTGTCGGGAAACGGCCACTTGGTCTGATATCCCACCAGATGCGCGTTGAGTCCTCAATAAGCCCGGCGTCCATCATGATTTGTACATGGCGTTCGTATTCTGAGAAGCTTGAGAACCGTTCGGGCACACCTGTTCGCGGCAGCGAATCGAAAACGGTCAGTCGATAGCTCTTTAGACCTGTGTCCTCGCCCTCCCAGAACGGTGACGAACAAGACAACGCCAGCAAATGCGGCAGGAAGTACGACATCTGATTCATCAAATCGATACGCAACTCGTCGTTATCGATACCAACGTGTACGTGCATGCCGCAAATTAACAAGCGGCGAGCTGTACTCTGCATTTCGACTGTTAGTCGATCGTAGCGCTCTTTGCGTGTGGGTTTTTGATCTTGCCAGCGACTAAAGGGATGCGTCGACGAAGCGATTGGCGCCAGACCATGGCTGTTCGCAACTTCCTTGATCGACGAACGCAAGTGTACGAGATCTTCACGCACTTCCTGCATGTTTCTGCAGACCTTGGTACCGATCTCGATTTGCGAGCGCAACAGCTCAGTCGTAACCTGGGCGCCGCAGCGATCCTCGCACTCGCGCATCAGGCTCTCGGGCGGATCGACAATCAGTGCACGTGTCTCCTGATCGACCAACAGGTACTCTTCTTCCACACCGATGGTGAAGGTTGGCTCGGAGTGCTTCATCCCCTCTCCCCTGATTCTGCGCTTCTTGTTAACGACCGGTCTATGCCGAAATTTTATCCCGCTGCAAGCCAATTCGTTTCGGGATGGATTCAATGATTCCATGCATAACGGCCGCAATCTCGTTCACACCCGCTATGTCGTCAATCAGATCTTGCCGAACCTCGATGCCGACATGGGGCAGCCCGATTTCTTCTGCGTGATGGTCGATCGTGAAATCTTGCGGCGCCTTGCCAGAGTACGGCACGTTGTCCCCGGTCAAAAACCCTGCCGCACGAAACTCTTCGATAAAAATGTCGGACAGACTTTCGTCTTGGTCCCACAACACGCCCATCTCGACGGCGCGTGAAATGCCGTTTAATACCGGTGTAAAACTGTGAATCGAAATAAACGCCGGTGGCGGGCCAAGCGCACGAAGACGCTGAACCTGCTTGTCGATTGCATTGTGATACGGCCAGTAAATGGCATCAGCGCGTGCATCTTTATCCGCTTGGGTCAGATTGCGGTTGCCAGGCACCAGGATGCCATCACCGTACTCGAGGAATGCGCCCGGATCCATCAGCTCCCTGTTGCAGTCGACAACCAAACGAGAGTACTGCGCAACAACAGCTGTGACACCCAGACTATTTGCCAGCTGCTCGGTTAGTTTGCCTGCACCAATGTCGATTGCGAGATGACAACGCCGCGCGAACGGATCCAGCCCCATGTCACCTAGCGCGCCGGGAATGCTGCAACTTGCATGATCGCAGATGAGCAGAATGGGCAACTCCGCGAGCGGGTTCAGAACACGGAATGGCGATGGCTCACTTGCAGAAAGCAGGGTTGCTTTGGGAATGTTGTCTGAGCCGTCGGACATAGATGCATGATTCGAATTCTTTGTACACGAGTGTACCGCATATATGGCCGCACGCCATACGTAGAATCACGCCCTCAATTGTGAAAAGCGGTTTTCGACCCAGGGTTCAAACGACTGCACCGACGCCGGTCGGGCGATGTAGTAACCCTGCGCGTACTCAATTCCGAGAGCACCGAGCTTCTCAAGCACCTGTTTCGTCTCCACCCGCTCGGCGATGGTTTCAATACCCATCGCATGGCCAACCTCGCTGATGGCCTTGACCATGCTCTCGTCCACTTTGTCTTCTGCAACGTTGCTGATGAAATGGCCGTCTATCTTTATATAGTCGACAGGCAAATTCTTAAGGTAGGCAAACGACGACAGCCCACTACCGAAATCGTCCAGCGAGAACATACAACCGAGTTCCTTGAGGGCCTGCATGAAGTGTATGACGCGTGACAGATTAGATATTGCCGCTGTCTCTGTAATTTCAAAACAGACCGCCCCAACGGGCAAATCGTGCTTCTTGAGCTCTTCAATGACGAACTCGAGAAAACGATCTTCGCTCAATGAAGTACCAGAGAGGTTAACCGCGATCGTGTAGCGTGCTTCGCCATCGGTGCTACGGTCCGCAAGCTTGGACAACGATTCACGCACCACCCAGCGATCAAGTGTCGGCATGAGATTGTAGCGCTCGGCCGCGGGAATGAACTGGTTGGGACTGACGATTTCACCGTCTTCGTCGCGCATCCGCAGCAATAATTCGTAGTGTCCGCGTACTCTACCGTGCTCCTTACCAATACCGATGATGGGTTGGAAAAACAGCTCCAGGCGATCTTCTTCGACTGCGCTGCTGATGCGTGATACCCACTTCATCTCTTCGTGGCGCATCGAAGCATCGCTGTCTCTGTACAAGTGAATTTGGTTACGGCCCATGTCTTTGGCCGAATAGCATGCGACGTCCGCGGCACTCATAACTTCGGCAACCGTCGCGTTTTCGCTCGTGACCATCACCACGCCGATCGAGCAACGGATCGTCGTGAACGAGTTCTGCCAGTCGAACCGGTAGCCTTCAATCGCACCGCGAATCGACTCTGCGACTTCTATTGCGCGTTGCTCATCGCAGTTCTCCAGCATGATGCCGAACTCGTCACCACCAAGACGTGCGAGTAAGTCCGTTGACCGAATCTTACCGTGCACCAGCTCAGCCAGTTGACACAAGAGGGCATCACCTGCTGTATGCCCGAAAGTGTCATTGACGACCTTGAACTGATCGAGATCAAGATACAACAAGGCATGGCTCTGTTCGGCGTTGCCGCGGAGCGCATTGAGCGATTTGCCGAGACTGTTTTCGAACTCACTTCGGTTAATAAGGTCTGTCAACGAATCGTGCGATGCCTGGTAGCTGAGCTGGCGGAACAGGCGCGTTTCCTTGCTGACGTCATGGAACACCATCACTGATCCGATGACGTTGCCGATCCTATCCCGAATTGGCGCAGCTGAATCCTGAATAGGCACTTCATCGCCGTTCTTTGTGATGAGGATCGAGTGTTCTTCGAGCGTGATCACACGGCCGCCTCTGAGGCAACGCATCACCGGATTTTCAACAGTGGCACGCGTGTGCTCGTTGATGATCGTCATGATTTCGGAGATGGATGTATTTCGAGCGTTGCGTATATCCCAGCCGGTAAGATCCTGCGCAACAGGATTTATGTAATCAACCAGGCCGTCGGCATCTGTTGTGATGACACCATCACCGATAGACTGAAGCGTAATCTGAGCGCGCTCTTTTTCTTCAAAGACCCGCGTCTCAGCGCGTTTGCGATCTGTAATGTCCGTGATCGTGCCTTCATGCGCGACGATATTGCCGTCGTCATCGCAGACCGCTCTCGCGTTCTCCAGAACAACGATTTCCGTACCGTCTTTGCGACGTAGACGATACTCAAAATTCTTTACGACACCCTCCGCCTCGAGCCGCGCAAATACGCGCTCCCGGTCGATGGGGTTAACGTACAACATTGGCGTACGGCCGATGGATTTCAGGTCCTCTGAACTGTCATAACCAAGCATCTCGACCAGGGCCGGGTTTGCGGCGACCAGATCGCCATCGCGCGATGCGATATAGACGCCGTCGACAACGTTTTCGAACAAGCCCCTGTAGCGCATCTCTGAATTGCGCAGTTTGTCTTCGTCAAGCTGCCGCTTTATGGCGATGCCCACGAGCCGCGCCAGTCGGTTCAGCTTGTCGATTTCATCTGTCGTAGGGGAGCGAACTTCGTTGAGATAGAGATCAAACGTGCCGATAACGCGACCGGCCGCACCACGTACCAGGAATGACCATGCTGCCGCAATATCATGCTCTGCCGCCTCGCGTGCTTGCGGTTTCCAGGCAGTATCCTCAGCAAGATTCGGTGTGAAGTGGTCTTCGCCAATATGCACAGCAGCACCACAAGTAATGCTCTCAGGCGCCACTTTCACGTAGTCCAGACAGAGCTTGAAAGACTCAGGAAGGCTCGGTGCTTCTACAACGTTGAGTGTGTCACTTCCGTTATCCAGTTGCATGACAGCGGCGCGAAAGCCGGCGTCGATCTTTTCAGCGCAGCGGCAAATTGCCCGTAGCGTTCTGGCGTAGGGCGTGCTCGCCGCAATCATCTCGAGAATTTTGTTCTGTGCGAAAGAGAGCGCCTCGCCATCCTTGCGCTCGGCAATGTTCGTGATGGAGACACGAATAAGGGTTCGATCGTCTTTAGGTAAGTGGCTGAAACGCACTTCACAGGGGATTTCCGTGCCCGTAGAATCTTTGTGCATCCACTCGAAAGTCGGATGCCCACCTTCAAGCGCCTCATCGACGTAGCCGCGCCGCACACCAAACGATGGCTTACCGTCCGGCTGCATTTCCGGGCTAAGTGCCTCTGGCCCGACCATGAGCAGACGCTGTCGCGACAAGTTGAATAATTCGCAGGCCTTGTCATTGGCGTCGACGAAACGGCTGTTTTCCACGTCGAATACGACGATCGCCTCGGGCGCATTCTCGACGAGCGCACGATAACGCTCCTCGTTCTCTCTAAGTGTCGTCTCAGCTTCCTGCCGACCGGTCACATCGCGCAAACTGACAACGTAAATATGGCCGTCGCCGACCTCGAGTTTACTGGCGTTGATCTCGGCGACAAAATCTTCGCCGTTCGCCCGCAATGCGTCGACCTGGCCTGACTCGACTTTGACATGTGTATCTTCGAGGTCGGACATGAATGGCTTGAAAAACTCGGACAATCGCTGGTCTTTGACGGCCGGAATGAGGTGTTCGATTTTCGAACCGATTAGCTGGTCTCGCGTCAGGCCAAAAAGACGCGTGCACATTTTGTTGCAGTTGCAAACGGCGCCTCGTTCGCTGACTGAAAACAGTGCATTAGTCACGCTGTCGAAGATGGCTTCTATCGGGGTCGACGTGCTTAGCGACTGCGTGATCGTCGCCTCCATCTCGTCGTAATGCTGGTCGATCAGATGCAATAGCTCAACGAAGTCGGGCTTTTCAATACCTGACATCTCGGTGGCCTTTTTGATCTTGTCACGAAGATCCTTGTGCATCGGTCAACCCGCTCAATCCGTTGAAAACGTTTCGTTTTGTTGCCAGTGGACCGCACACAGCTGACTGGCACATTAGAAGTACTCTAAGCCGATTTCGCAGCGTCGTCTGTGATGCAATGCAGATTTTGAGAGATTTTTTGGGAATTAATTCCCTTTAACGTTCAGTGACTTATGACAAGGACCTGACGTTCATTGGAGTGGCGGCACTGCGCCATCGGGATCTTCACATAAGCATGTGGCTGTCGCGGCGGTGCCGTCAGTCCTCGCCAGACAGCACCCGAATCGCCTCACCCTTCTCGTCGACCGTCACCGTGCCGTTTTGCTGCTGTTGCCGCGCTGCGGGACCCAACTGAATAGGAATAGCGGTGACAGTGGAAATCGTTCCGCCGTCGGTTTCTATGCTGGCGGAAACGTTAAGAAACAAGCGTCCTTCGCGCAACGGGATAATACGTACCTGCTGGGTCTGAGGTTCTGCACTGTTAGTCGCTGCCATGGACACGCTTGGTGGTTGCGCCTCCGGAAATTGCATCGCCGTGGTGTCGTTGATTCGATAGGTCAGGGTTATTGCCTGTGCGCCGACATTAGACACAACCTTCAAATCAACCGCGACTGGCTGCCCGATGATCGGCGCCCCGATTATCTTGTAACTGATGCTCACAGGCCCGTGCAGCTTGGTGGTTTGGCCAACCGCCAGACCTGGCTTGGAAGCAACTTCGGGTGCCTCGGCCGCTAGCGACTCAGCCACGACCTCACTGGCATTCTCTTCGACGCCATCACTGCAGGCGCCGGCGAGTAGCGCGGCGACAAATACAAATACTATCTTTGAGCTCATTTCTTCCACCTGGGGCTTAAGGAGTCGATGCGAAGCTTACTTCGAAACAGATGCGCTCAGGATAGCTGCCCGGCGCCAATTCGTCATCGAAGCGCCAATCTTCTATTGCAGCAATATAAGTCGCACCCGCTTGCAAAATCGGGGTCCTGAATGTCTCGGTATTTTCATCGGGGCTGGTTCCCTGATCTATGAACTGGGGGCCTCTAAAGAGGTAAATATCAGGATCGCTTTGATCCTGGTCATCCACATCCGGCGTGACGGGTGTCGGCGTTGTCGTGGTCATGGTGACATCGTATTGATCCGTCAACGGAACAGTGATGCGCAAGAACCGGTTTTCCGTCAGCTTATTGCCGTCCCGGCCACTATCGAACTGGCTATTGACGCATATTGGCAGGATCGAACCATCTGCGGTCAGATCCGCATAAATCGGAATAACGTCCGCTGCGCCGCCGGCAGTGTTGGCCTCACCCACGCCCCAAATGTCAAATCCTGCGGTCATATCTTCCCTGGCCAGTTGTGCGTCGAGGAGCGCTTGTCCTGCCGGATCCAATGTCTGCCGAAGCTCAGCTGCAAACGAAAATATTGTCGTAAATGCATCGGTTGATACCTGGGGCCCTGTCATCACCGCATAAATAGGAGCGAAACCGATCGATCCCGGGTCGCCGCCCTCATCGTTGCTATCGAACAAGTCGTAAATAAAGCGCAAAACCGAGACCTCGTCATACCACCCCGACCCATCGTAGCTGCCTGATTCTGCGCCGAGCGCCAGACGGTTGAACTCGCTACCGACCGGACCTGTATCGCAGTAAAGCTGATCGCCAAGTGCAATAGCTGCAAGTGCCGTCGCCCAGCCTTCGCCGAACGCGAGGCGCGGGTCCAGAAGACTCCCAATCGAATGTGGACCGCCAAATGAATCAGTTCGAGAGAGGTTATCTTCGAAATAGTGGCTCCACTCGTGGACGACTACGTGATCATCGAATTCATCGGTGTCGCTCGCAGCTTCACCAACGAGAAATAAACTGTTCTCGCCGATCCGGTAAAACGAACCGCCGAGTTCTCCCGTATCGGTGCCGGTGATGCTACTTGTTGCCGAGGTATTGTTGACGCTCCAAAAAACGTCGAGCGGAGGGAAGAACACATCTGCATCCACCGATTCGATAAAAGTCATCGCCGTATAAACACTGTCCAGAATCGCAAACGGTGCTGCGGCGCGATCGCCAACGTAACTGGCGCCGCCCCAACCCGTCGTTGCGGTCATATTCTGCACCGCACCTGCCGAGCCCGTGTCGAAATTGGTGCTCTCAACGACATACAGTGGCCGGCTTCCAAGCGCAGGAGGGTTCGCTGATAAATCGTAGTTGTCGCGTACCTCTACATCCCAACGTGAAGTACCCGTTGTCTTTTTGAGTTCGGCACGTATTCGCAAGCGAACCATCGTTTCTGAGTCAATATTTGCAAAGGAATAATTGCCGCTAGCGTCAGATTGGCCTGTCGCCAGAACGGCGCCCGTGCCCGTATCGATTAGCTGCACAGTTGCACCACGTATAGGTTTTGGAAATGTACTGGCGAAATCGAGGCCCCGGCAAACAGGGTTGGGGGGCACGAATTCGTAGTTTAGCGTGCCCGTGACAGCAACTTTGGGCTTCTGCTCCGGGGCCGCAGCGCCGCTACTGAACGACTCCGAACCACCACCGCAGGCGCCGAGAACCAGCGCCAACACCACGACAGGCAGCGCGCGGCTCTGCTGCGGGAAATTTGGCTTATGGGTCGAACGCTGGGGCACTCATTACTCCCTGCTCACATAATATAGTGCGATACAAGTCCGTATTCATCGCCCCAGTATTGATAAACTTTGTCACCTGAACGTGGCCTGAGTTCACAAAATCGGCCTAACTGACGCAACGGGCGGAACTATCATGTCAAACGGTAAAATCCTCGTCACCGGCGGCGCCGGCTATATCGGCAGCCACGTCGTACGACAACTGGGCAGCGCAGGAGAAGACGTTATCACGCTTGATAACCTCAGCACAGGCTTCAAAGCGGCGGTGACAGCCGGCGAATTGGTCATCGGCGACACCGGTGATGACGCCCTGCTGGAGCGCATCTTTGCCGAGCACGACATCGACACTGTCATGCATTTTGCGGCACACACGATTGTGCCCGAGTCGGTCGCCGACCCGCTGAAATATTACGGCAACAACACGGCAAGCAGCCGCACGCTGCTCGAGGTGTCCAATCGGCACGGTGTGAAGCACGTCGTCTTTTCATCGACTGCGGCCGTGTACGGAATTCCACCCGACGGCACGGCTGCTGAAACCACACCGACACGCCCGATCAACCCGTATGGCAGCTCGAAACTCATGACGGAATGGATGCTGCGCGACCTCGCTTTTTCAGGAGGACCCAGCTACGTGGCGCTGCGTTATTTCAATGTTGCAGGTTGCGAGCCGACCGGCACGATCGGTCAATCGACGCCGAAGGCCACGCTGCTCGTGAAAGTAGCTTGCGAAGCCGCAACCGGACGCCGACCGGGCGTGAGTATTTTCGGCACCGATTTCCCAACGCCGGATGGCACCGGGTTGCGCGATTATATTCACGTTGAGGACCTTGCGAGCGCACACCTGGATGCGCTGGCGTATCTCAGGGACGGCGGCAAATCGGCCACGCTCAATTGTGGTTACGGACACGGTTACAGCGTGCGAGAAGTACTGGCCGCGGTTGAAAAAGCAAATGGAGAACCGCTGCATATTACGGAAGAGCCTCGACGCGCTGGTGACCCGCCAGAGCTGATTTCAGTAGCCAGGAAAATACAAAAAGTGCTTGGCTGGACGCCGAAGTTCGATGACCTCGACACGATCGTGCGTACCAGCCTTGAGTGGGAACGCAAGATCGCCGCGCAGGATCCAAGCGCTTACTGGGCAGCCTGAACTGGCCCTCGTCGGTGCTACACTGGCAGCATGAAGATCTACCGCCCAAAGTCTCTTAACGGCCTGATCCTCGTAGGGTTTGGGCTTGTGGGCTTGCCGCTGCTCATCGCGGTTATCTGGGCGCTGGTCAACCTCGATCGGCTTGCTGAGCAAAGCGAACAACTGGTTACTACCGGAGTTACTGCCGCCGAAAATAACCGCCTGCTCGTTGAGCGCGTCGGCTCGCTTGAACGTGTTGCCCGCCAATACCTCGTGTTGGGAAACCCGGACAGCTTGCAGCTTATGCGGCAGGATCTCGAGAGTGTCGAGGACCGGCTAGCAGCGATGGCGCCGCTTACGGCGGAGACCGGGGCTACGGCTCTCGAATCGTCGATTGCCGCGAGCGCCAGGCACATCGTAACTACCCTTACCCGGGAAGGACTCGGTAACGCCGAGGCAGAAGCAGCGATTGCAGAATTTGCACCACTGCGGCAACGCGTCGGCGAACTGACAACAGCGCTGAGCGCATTTGTCGACGCCGAGCTCAAGGCACTTCAGGACAGCACCCGACGCGCACAACGGGTGTCGGCCTGGCAGGTCGCTGCGCTGGTGCCGGGCACGCTGATCCTCGTGCTGTTCTTTATCCTGCTTGTGGCGAAACCAATTCGTCAGTTGGATACCGCTATTAGCCAGTTGGGGCAGAGTGGCTTTTCCAAACCGATAGCGGTTAAAGGGCCAACCGATCTTGAGCGCCTCGGGCAACAATTGGAATGGTTGCGCATCCGCCTGCTGGAACTGGCCCAGGAGAAAAACAAGTTTCTCCGTCACATGTCGCACGAACTCAAGACGCCGCTCGCGAACATTCGCGAGGGCACCGAATTGCTGCTCGATGGAACTGTAGGTGAGCTGGATCAACCGCAACGCGAAGTGACAGACATCCTGCGAGTAAACGGGCTCAAATTGCAGCAACTCATTGAAAACCTTCTGAGCTTCAGCGCCTGG
>Ga0224512_10005633_pt1 | contig 10241 bp, 9 predicted proteins | sample SF_May12_sed_USG_4_FD_169103 | JGI IMG/M metagenome (GOLD analysis project Ga0224512, IMG submission 169103) | Sediment microbial communities from San Francisco Bay, California, United States - SF_May12_sed_USGS_13 | ecosystem: Environmental > Aquatic > Marine > Sediment | place: USA: California...
GACGAGCCAAGGACGTATCCCTGGGGAGAGGACCCTCCCTCGCTGCAGCGGGCCAACCTGGACCAACTCGCGTTCGGGCCGGCCCCGATCGGGTCGTTCCCCGAGGGTCGATCGGCCGCGGGTTGCGAGCATCTCGTCGGCGATGTCTGGGAGTGGACGGCATCCGAGTTTGGCGGATACCCGGGCTTCAAAGCGTTTCCCTATCGTGAGTACTCCGAGGTATTCTTCGGGCCGGATTATCGAGTCCTGCGAGGCAGCTCGTGGGCGACGCGGCCCGAAGTCAGCCGTAACTCGTTCCGCAACTGGGACTATCCGGTACGCCGGCAGATCTTTGCCGGATTGAGGTTGGCACGCGATGTCCGATGAGGCGAACACGGAGAACCATGATGCGCGGATCGTAATCCGCAATCTGTTGCATCTGGAAGGGAGCCCGTACGAACTGGCTGAGGACGCCAGGCGTGGGCTGACCAGCTCTCCGAAGTGGATGCCGCCGAAGTACTTTTACGATGCGCGAGGCTCCGAGCTGTTCGAGCGCATCACCGCACAGCCGGAGTACTACCAGACGTCCACCGAGCTCGAGATCCTGCAGCGAATCGCGCCTCTCATCGTCGATCGGGTCCGTCCCACGGCGCTGATCGAGTTCGGAAGCGGCAGCGCTTCGAAGACCAGAGTCCTGCTTGACGAAATGCGGCGGGCTGGACAACTGGGGGCATATGGGATGCTCGACGTCAGCGAAGCCGCGTCCCGGGCCGCCGCGGTTGCGCTCGTCGCAACCTATCCCCGGCTGGAAGTGGAATGCGTGATCGCCGACTTCGAACAGCCGCAGCCGTTGCCGTTTCCGGGCAGGCGCCGGCTTCTGGCCTTCCTCGGCTCGACAATCGGCAACTTCGAGGTGGAGGCAGCGCAGGCCTTCCTTCGGGGGCCGGCTGAGCGGATGCGTGATGACGACGCCTTCCTCATCGGGTTTGACCTGGTGAAGGACAGGGAGACCATCGAGAGGGCCTACAACGACGCCGCCGGCGTAACCGAGGCGTTCAACAGGAATCTGCTCATGGTACTCAACCGCGAACTCGGCGCAGATTTTGACCCCTCCGCGTTCGACCACAAGGCGTTCTACAACGAATCGGCCTCGCGCATCGAAATGCATCTCGTGGCGAAACGCGCACAGTCGGTCAGGGTGACCGACCTGGACATGACCGTGGAATTCGCTCCGGGGGAAACCCTGCGAACAGAGCTGAGTCACAAGTACACACGGCGGTCTGTCGAAGCTCTGCTCGAGGCCGGCAATCTCGCCCTGGACATGTGGGAGACCGACCCGGACCAGAAGTTCGCCCTGGGGCTGGCCCGCCGCAGGTAAGCCGCTTCAGGCTCGACCGGTTGTTTGCCTACAGCTGCTTCACTTCCTCCAGAATCTTCACGATCGAATCCGCCGCGTCACCAAAGTACATCATGGAGTTCCGCGCGTAGAACAACTCATTGTCGATTCCGGCAAAGCCCGGACTCAGACTGCGCTTCAGAACGACGCAGTGTTTCGCCCGGTCCACTTCCACGATCGGCATTCCCGCGATCGGGCTGTCGGGGTCGTCCCGCGCCGCCGGGTTCACGGTATCGTTGGCGCCGACGACCAGGCACGCATCCACCGATTGGATATCGGGATTCACATCTTCGATCTCATACAACTGGGTGTAGGGCACGTTCGCTTCTGCGAGCAGCACGTTCATGTGCCCCGGCATCCGACCGGCAACAGGATGGATCGCGTAGCGAACCTCCACGCCCCGTGCTTCCAGCTGGTCGGCCAGTTCGCGCAGTTTGTGCTGCGCCTGCGCGACCGCCAGGCCATAGCCCGGGACGATGACAACGCGCGTGGCGTACGCAAGCAACATCGCCACGTCTTCGGCCTGAACCGAGTTCACATCCGCCTTCGTCCGCTTTTCGCCGGATTCGGTCCCGGCCTTGGGAGCCTGGCCGAACGCCCCGAAGATGACGTTCGCCAGCGAGCGGTTCATCGCCTTGCACATGATCCGGGTCAGGATCAGGCCCGACGCGCCGACCAATGCTCCGCTGATGATCAGCACATTGTTGTTGAGCGCGAAGCCTGCGGCCGCCGCCGCGAGTCCTGAGTAGGAGTTCAGCAGTGAAACGACCACCGGCATGTCGGCGCCGCCGATCGGAATGACCAGCAACACCCCCAGCAGCAAGGCCCCCACCCACAGCCCGTAGTAGACCAGATCGAGCGGCACTCCAGAACCTGCACCGGAGTCCGGAGCAACGACGAGCAACACCATGGCGGCCACGATGGCGAGAAAGATCAGCCCGTTTACTACCTGTTGCATCGGGTAGGTAACGGGTCTTTCCGTGACGATTCCCTGGAGCTTTCCGAACGCCACGAGACTTCCTGAGAACGTGACGGCCCCGATCAGCGTCCCTGCCATGACGGCGACGGCTGCATCGAGCGACGGTGTCGGGGCAGTGCCCAACTGAAAGCGGAGGAACTCGGCCGCCGCCACCAGGCCCGACGCGAGCCCTCCGAAACCGTTGAACACGGCGACCATCTGGGGCATCTCGGTCATCTTGACCAACCGGGCCATCACCGTGCCGATCAGAGCCCCGATGATCACCCCGGCGATGATCCACTCGTAGGACAAAATGCTCTCGTCGAGCAACGTCGCGGCAATCGCGATCAGCATCGCAAATGCCGCGAGCCTGTTGCCAGCCCGTGCCGTTGCGGGAGAACTCAGTCGTTTCAGCCCGAGGATGAACAGCACCGCGGACAGCAGATACGCCAATTGGATTGTCAGTTCGATCGTGCCCATGCGTCAGTTCGCCTCGCCGTCGCGTCGGAACATCCGGAGCATCCGGTCGGTGACCAGGAATCCCCCGATGACGTTGATCGTTGCTGCGATGACGGCAACGGTTCCGATGATGCTGAACAGGATCCCCTCGCCCAGTCCGGCGATGACCAGCGCTCCCACGATGCTGATCCCGGAAATCGCGTTCGAGCCCGACATCAGGGGAGTGTGCAGCGTCGGCGGCACTTTCGTGATCACCTCGAAGCCTGTAAACATCGCCAGCACAAATACATAAATGCTGACCAGGATGGTCCCGCTCATGCCTCGAACCTCACTTTTCCGCCGTGGGTGACTACGCTGGCATCCAGAATGGGATCGTTGAGATCGATCTCCAGGATCCCATCCTCGTTCGACGCGTGTTCGATCAGCGCCGCCAGAATTCGACCGTACATTTCGCTGCCGGGAACGGGCAGGGACGACGCCAGATCCAGCGGACCCATGATCGACACGCCGTGGCGCCGCACGGTCTCTCCGGCGACGGTGAGTTCGCAGTTTCCGCCGGCCTCGGCCGCGAAGTCCACGATAACCGAGCCCGGGCGCATCCGGCGCACCATGTCCTCGGTGATCAGTCGAGGCGCGGGCCTTCCCGGGACCAGGGCGGTCGTGATGACCAGATCGGATTTGGCGATGTGGTCGGAAAGGAGCTGACGCTCGCGCTCCGCCTCCGACTCCGAGACTTCCTCGGCGTATCCGCCTTCCGTCTCGCGGCCTTCATCCGCCTCGTTCCATTCGACGAACTTTGCGCCGAGGCTTTCTACCTGCTCCTTGACGACCGGACGAATGTCGAACGCCTCGACCACGGCTCCCAGACGGCGGGCCGTGGCGATCGCCTGAAGCCCGGCAACCCCTGCGCCGAGAATGAACACGCGTGCCGGGGCAATCGTGCCCGCCGCCGTCGTCAGCATGGGGAAGAACTTGCCGAGCTCCTCGGCTCCGCGAATCACTCCGGCGTAGCCGGCAATCGTGCTGAATGCGGACAGCGCATCCATGCGCTGCGCCTTGGTGGTACGCGGAATGAGTTCCAGGGCGACGGACGTGACCCCCTGCGCGGCGAGACGGTCCAGAGCGGCCGAGTTGGCGTATGGCTGAAGCATCGCCACGCAAAGCGTGCCCGACGGCATCGCGGCAATTTCGTCGAACCCGTCATCCCGCACTTGCGGTACGTTGATTTTGCCGACGAAATCGGCGGCCTGAAAGAGGGCGCCAGGATCGGCGATGATCTCCGCCCCGGCCTCCCGATACTCCTCGTCGGTGAAGGACGCGGCCAGACCGGCACCTGTCTCGACGGCGACAGCGACCCCGCCCGACACGAGACGTTTCACGCTTCCGGGCGCCATGGCCACACGCCGTTCGCCGGGCGCGGTCTCCCTGGGTACCACGATACGCATGCTATTCCTCGCTACGATTATCGTCTGATTTCTTGACACGGCCGGAGGCGTCGGTAGCTTTGACGCGAGCCGGGTGCCGCCAACGGTACCGCGGGACGAGGCATTCCGACAGGTCCATCCCCGGCGGCGATATCCGGCCGTCCGCCAAGGCCCGCGGCCAGCGACCATCACGCACTCGGTGAGGTTCCCATGCAGGTGTCACGCACAGTTTGGATGCTTGTTCTGATCGCGAGCGCGGTCGGTGCCGAAACCGCCAGCGGCCAGGCCAGTTCTGCAGAGCAGATCAGCGGCGCCCTGCTGGCGGCGCCGGAAACGTTGCGCGACGGCGCGACCGTGCTCGGGTACGGCGGCGAGCCCCGTGCCGGAGATCCGCTGACTGTCCTGCGAACCGGTTCGAACGACTTGATCTGCCTGGCTGACGACCCGCAGCGCGAGGGGTTTCACGTGGCCTGCTATCACGCGAGCCTCGATGAGTACATGCTGATAGGTCGACGGATCAGCGCCGATGGCGGAGACCGGGCGGCTGTCCTGGCGGCCCGATTCGCTGCGCTGGAGGAAGGCCGGATTCGGGCCCCGGCCGCCGCGTTGTGGTCGCTGACCGCGGCCGCCGACGTCGATCCGGCGAACGGCCCCCCGGACGGCGCTCGCCGGCTGGCGGTCGTCTACGTACCCCATGCCGAAGCCGGGAGCACGGGACTGCCGACCCGGCCCGATGGCGACAGTCCATGGCTCATGATGCCCGGAACGCCGTGGGCGCACATAATGATCCCACGATGACGGACCCATGCCTCAACTGAGTCGCCATCAGATAGGTGCCACGTTGCTGGGCGCGCTTCGCCAGCAGGGCCTGGGAGTTCGCGACCTGTTCGAAGGCAGGCAGGAGCCCGTGTCCTGGTTCTTTCGGTGCCTCGCCTACGATCAATCCGAGCTCGACATCATGGAATCCGGGGCCATCGACGCGCTGCACGCGCCTTCGGCCCTCCTCGAACTCACGCTCGACGAGGTGGCTCTCGCCGGGGCCGGCATCGGTCCGGAGGGACTGGCGTCCTATCTGACGGGGGACCGGATTCCCGATGTCGACGAGTTGTTTCCCGAGAATTCCGAGGCGTCTGCGGGTCCGATCGTCGCGTTCCACCCCGACGTCATGCTTGGCTATCTAAGCGCGGACGTGGCGCCGCCCTCGCTGTGGTTGGATCGCCGGACGGCGGACGCCGCCGGAAACGAGCGGCTGGCGCGAGGGCTCGCGCGGATGGCTCAGCACACCGGGGGCGAGGCGAACACCGTTGAGGTGCACATCGAAGGCGCGCTCGACGCGTCCGAGGAGGGTTGGGCGGACGAGGCGGCCAACGTTCGGCCGGCGGGAGTGTCGGTTCACTTCAGTTTCGAAATCCCGCTCGCAGGGGCGAACGAACGTGAGCTCGGCCGCGTGTTCCTGGCCGGAGCGAGGACCGCAGCCCGGGCGATCGAGGAAATGCGCCGCGTGTTCGAACGCACTGCCTGACGGGCTTTACTGCGGAACGGGAATTCCCCTCGCTGCCAGCAGGCTGTCCACCGCCGCCCGAAACTGTACCGCCGGCACCGCTCCGCGGATGGCGATGCTGTCCCCGACGACGAAGAAGGGCGTGCTGGCAATCCCGGATCGCAGCGCCGCGTCATAGTCCGACACCTGCAGCGGCGCCGTGACATCGTTGCGGAGGCACTCGCGAAAGCTCGACTCCTCAATTCCTATTCCTACGGCGTACTGAACCAGCGTGGCATTCAAATCGCCGGCCGCCATCCATTCGTCCTGCCGTTCGAACAACGCATCGTGCATTTCCCAGAATTTGCCTGCCGCACCTGCACAGAAGGCGCTCTCGATCGCCGGCCACGCTCTCGGGTGCCGGCTGTTGGGAAACGAAATCCACAGATACCGGGCAATGCCGCTCTGCACATACAGGCTGTCGACAACCCGGTAGGTGTCGTGGTAGAACTGTGCGCAGAACGGGCATTCGAAGTCGGAGATCTCCACGATCCGGATCGGAGCGTTTTCGGCTCCGCGTGAGCGCGATCGGTCCGCCGCTTCCAGCACGGCGGTCTGGTCGGACGGGACGACGGCCGGCTGCTGGGCAGCTGCAGGCTGAGCCGTGAGCGAGACGAACGCCAAGCACGAGGAAGCCGCTCCACGGAACAGGGATCGCGTTGCCACGACCTGTCGGGTGTCTCTCAATCGGCTCATGCGTGATGCCTGTTCGTAAGTTTGGTGGGAGTGGCTTGCCCCGGTCCATACCCGGAGGGCCGACAAGCTGCCGAGCTGGCCTTCCGCGGCGCAAGCGCGGGATCAGGCGCCGGGCTGCGCTCGGCCGTCATTCCACCGCCAGCCAGGCGGAATGAGCTGATCCAGAGCACAAATCTTTACTCAGCTCAAGCAGGGTGTTGCAGTGCTCGTTCCACAGACTCCCACGCCGACTCGACATGCTCACGCTGCGTGTGAACGCTGCCGATCGTCAGGCGGATCGTGAACCGGCCGTCGAGTTCGGCGTGCGACAGAAATATGCTGCCTTCCCGGTTCACCGCCGACAGTAGACGGTGGTTCCAGTCTCCCTCCGTGAAACCAGCCGGCGGAATCGCGCGGAAGCATACGGTGCTGAACAGAACAGGCGCGGCGATCTCGAGTCGTGGATCCGCAGCGACCCTGGCCGCAAACTCCCGTGCCAGCTCGCAGTGTCGGCGAAGCATCGCACGCAGGCCATTCGTACCGTACCACCGGAACACGAACCACAACTTGAGGGCCCGGAATCTCCGCCCGAGGGCGATTCCGACATCCATCAAATTGTGCTCGGTCGTGTCGGAAGCCAGGTACTCCGGAGTGAGCGCCAGAGAAGCTCGAAACTCTTCCAGGTTCCGTCCCAGCAGAACACTGCAATCGATGGGTACCGACATCCACTTGTGTGGGTTGAGGACAATCGAGTCCGCGCGCTGCCAGCCGTCGAACAGCGGTTGCAGCTCCGGGAGCGAGGCCGCGGGACCCGCGTAGGCGGCGTCCACGTGGAGCCAGACACCGTGCGCGGCGCACACGTCGGCGATTTCCGCGACCGGATCGCAGCTCGTGCATGACGTCGTCCCGAGGGTCGCGCACACCATCACTGGATGTCTGCCGGCGCCGCGATCCGCTGCCAACGCTGCATCCAGGGCGTCGGCGCGCATGGCGTAGCGCTCATCCACATCCACGTGCCGCACGTTCGCGTGACCCAGACCCGCTGCGATGGCCGCCTTGTCCAGCGACATGTGAGCGAGCCGTGACCCGTAGACGGTGCATTGGCCGAGCTCCGATCGCCCCGCGAGACCGAGCTCACGCACGTCCGGGACGGCCCGTCCGCGTGCGGCGACGAGTGCGACGAACGTGCTCGTCGAGGCAGTGTCCTGGATGACGCCCTGGAAGAGGTCCGGCAGCCCGACGAAATCACGCACCCAGTCCACCATGCGGGACTCGAGCTCCGTCGCCGCCGGGGACGTCCGCCACAGCATTGCGTTGACGTTCAGGGCGGCCGTGACGAATTCAGCGAGGATTCCGGGATCAGACGCCGAACTCGCGAAATAGGCCATGAAACCGGGGTGGTTCCAGTGTGTGAGGCCGGGTACGATCGTGGTGTCCAGATCCGAGAGAATCCTCGCAAAGTTCTCCGGCGATTCGGGCGCCACGGGCGGAATGGCCGCCTCCACGTCGCCCGGCTGGACGCGGGACAGCACGGGCAACTCATGCAGGCACGACCTGTAGGCCTCAATCCACTCGGTCAGCTGGTGAGCCGACGAATGAAAATCGGGCTGGTCGGACGGCCCCACGGCCTGTCCTGACGCTCGCATGCGACGCTCCTCCACAGGGTGATTCCCCGGCGCAACTTCGGGCCGGCGCGCCGGCCGGGCCATAGGTTCGCCACGATGACCAGGAAACCGGACACCGAAATGAACCGCCTGCTCGGAAGTTGCCGCGGGGCCGTGGCGGAAGAGATCGACGCCGTGAGGGCAGATCTCGATCGCCGTGGGCTGGCCGCTCCGGTCACCGGGTCTGACGGCGTCAGGGTACGCGGCACCGGGTCCGCCCGCCTGTACGACTGGACCCTGCCGGCCGGCACGTTCGGCATTCGGGTCGACGATGCCGTGTCCATCGATACGGAATCGGGGTCCGGGTTCGGATTCGTGGTTCGGTTCGACGGCGTCCGCAACAGCCTGCGCATAGCCACGGACGCCTCCCTCGGCGCGCACCCCGGCTTGGGCCAATTGACGTTCGACCCGTCCTGGCTCCTCGAAGCACTCGACTCCCGGCTGGCTCACATCGAACAGAGCCCCGACAAGTTTCATGTCGCAACCGCGCTGAAGCTGTTCGGCAAGACATTTCCGGGTGTCGGCGAGCGGGCACCCGAGTCGAGCGATCCATCCGAGCTGAACGATTCGCAGGTGGCGGCGTACCGGCGGGTACTGGGCAGCGAGGTCCAGTTCGTCTGGGGACCGCCGGGAACTGGCAAGACGCGTGTACTGGGTCACACCGGTGCTGCACTCGCGCAAGAAGGTAAAGTACTCATCGTGGCCCCTACAAACGCTGCCGTGGACGAAGCGGCGGCGCGAGTGGTGGACGCACTCGGACCAGGTGCCATCGAGGCGAATCGGCTGCTGCGGTTCGGAGCGGGACTGGTTCCCGGTTCCGATCCGAGGTTGGGCGTCGATGCCGCCGTTACGCGAGCAGAAAACCTGCGACCGGGCGGATTGTCGCGGGCCATCCGGGAACTGTCAGACCGCCTCGGCCTGAAACCTGGTGCGGACGGTGAGGACCTGGCGATCGCCGCGGCACGCGTGCAGGCGGCAGCGAGGAGCACGGGAGACGCTGGCAACGCGGCGCTGGCCGGGCGCGTATCAGCGGCGTATCAGGCGGCCGCGCGCCGGGTTCTGGAATCAGCTGACATCGTGCTCACGACGCTGGCGAGGCTGGCGGTGCGCGACGAACTGGCGACGCTTCGCTTCGAAACGCTGCTGATCGACGAGGCGAGCGCCGTCACGCTGCCGTACACGCTGTTCGCCGCCTGCCTGGTCAGTTCGCGAGTCGCCGTATTCGGGGACTTCCAGCAGCTGCCGGCGGTCGTGCAGTCGGAGGGGGATCTCTCCCGCGAGTGGATGCGCCGGGACATCTTTCGTGCGTCCGGCGTCCTGGATTCGACGGATGGCCTGCCGTCACCCCGCGATCGACTCTGCTCGATGCTGGACCAGCAGTACCGGATGCGTCCCGCGATCCGCGGACTCATCGGGGATTTGTTCTACGGCGGCCGATTGAGAGACGCCGTGACGGATACGCCCAGATCGGGAGAACTTGTCCTCATCGACACGGCGAGTCTCGATCCGCAGGTCACCAGGACGGAGCGGTCGCGGCGCAACGATCAACACATCGAGGCACTCCTCCAGGTGCTCGAGTTGTTGGGTCGACGTGGGTTCCGTGATGTCGCCGTGGTCGCGCCGTACCGCATCCAGGTGCGCGAACTGCGGAAGCTGGCCAGGTCACGCCTTGGACGGGCGGCGCCGACTGATCTGGAGATCGCGACGATTCACCGTTTCCAGGGCCGCGAGAAGCGCGTCGTAGTGTTCGACACCGTGGACGCGCCACCGGTGGCGAGCTGGTTCCTCGACGAACGGCGAAACCCGGACTTCCCGCGAATGCTGAATGTGGCACTCTCCCGCAGCCAGGACCTGCTGATCGTACTGGCAACGGTGGAGGGCCTGCGACGGACCTTGCCCGGGGACGCGCTACTGAACCGAGTCGTGAACCGCGTGATCGATACCGGGATCGTGGTCGACGGGAGCCGCATCGCCGACCTTCACCACGTGCTCGAAAGACGCCCCGAAATCTAGGTGTTTTTGTTCCGGCGAAACCATGTATCGAGCGCCTATCCTGATCGAATTTTCTAAAAAATACCAATTACCGCTCGCTTCCGCTTGACTACAAAAAATAATGTTTTATTATCATCCCGTGCTGCGGAGGAGG
>Ga0224512_10005634_pt1 | contig 10240 bp, 8 predicted proteins | sample SF_May12_sed_USG_4_FD_169103 | JGI IMG/M metagenome (GOLD analysis project Ga0224512, IMG submission 169103) | Sediment microbial communities from San Francisco Bay, California, United States - SF_May12_sed_USGS_13 | ecosystem: Environmental > Aquatic > Marine > Sediment | place: USA: California...
CCCTACGCCAAAGTCGTGCGCGGCTACTCGTTTTTCGGGTTTTCGTTCGTGTACGTCATCTTCGACGACGGGACCGATCTTTATTGGGCTCGATCACGCGTTCTGGAATACCTCTCCGGTCTGGCGCGGGAGCTCCCGGCCGGAGTCTCGCCGCAGCTCGGACCCGACGCAACCGGCGTGGGCTGGGCGTTCATGTACGTCCTCAACTCGAAGGAACGATCCCTTGCCGACTTGAGGAGCATCCAGGACTGGTATCTGAAGTACGGATTGTCGTCGGTGGCCGGCGTCTCCGAGGTCGCTTCCGTAGGTGGGTTCGTGCGCCAGTACCAGGTCGAGGTCGACCCGGTGCGGCTGCGTGCGTACGGTTTGCCGCTGCAGAAGGTGGGGCAAGCGATCAAGCGATCCAATGTCGAGGTGGGAGGGCGATTGGTGGAGATGTCGGAGCGCGAGTTCATGGTTCGCGGTCGCGGCTACATCAAGGAGGTCCGGGACCTCGAGAATGTGGTTCTCTCGGCCGACGTGGGTGGCATACCGGTACTGCTCAAGGACGTGGCAAATGTGACCATCGGTCCGGAGATACGACGCGGACTGGCCGACTGGAACGGTGAGGGAGAGACGGTCGGAGGCATAGTTGTCGTGAGATCGGGTGCCGATACGCTGTCGACCATTGCCAGAGTCAAGGAGCGGCTGGCCGAGCTCAGCGCGGGATTGCCGGACGACGTCGAGATCTCCGTCGCCTACGACCGGACCGGCTTGATCGAACGGTCGATCAAAACGCTGACCCATACGCTGATTGAGGAGTCGATTGTCGTCGCGCTGGTCTGCCTCGTCTTCCTGTTTCATGTCAGATCGGCCTTTGTGGCCATCGTCTCGATTCCCGTCTCGATCCTGCTTGCTTTCGTCATCATGCGAATGCAGGGGCTGGGGGCCAACATCATGTCGCTGGGCGGCATCGCCATCTCCATCGGCGTGCTTGTCGATGCGGCGGTGATCATGGTGGAGAACGCCCACAAGCACTACGAAGAGTGGAGAGGAGAGCGCAGCCATTTCGAGATCATTCTGCGTTCGGCGCAGGAGGTCGGCCCGACGCTGTTCTTCACTCTGCTGGTGATCACCGTGTCCTTCCTGCCGATCTTCACCCTGGAAGCGCAGGAGGGGCGACTCTTCAAGCCGCTGGCCTTCACCAAGACGTACGCCATGGCGCTCTCGTCGATCGTTGCCGTCACCGTGATCCCGGTGCTGATGTTCTGGTTCGTGCGCGGCAAGATGTTCAGCGAAGCTAAACATCCGGTCTCGCGCTTGCTGCGGTTCCTCTACACCCCGGTTCTCAGATGGGCGCTGCGGCGGCGCTGGCTGGTCATCGTCGCCATGTTGATCGTTCTGGCGGTCACCGTGGTGCCGGTGCAGCGCATCGGCTCGGAGTTCATGCCACCGCTGTGGGAGGGTGATCTCCTGTACATGCCGACGACCTTCCCGGGCATTTCTGGCACCAAGGCGCGCGAGATCCTGCAACAGACGGACAAGATCATTCGCTCGTTTCCCGAGGTCGAGTCGGTGTTCGGCAAAGTCGGGAGAGCGGAGACGGCCACTGATCCGGCTCCCCTGTCGATGCTCGAGACGACGATCGTGCTCAAGGATCCCAAAGACTGGCGCCCCGGTCTCACCAAGGATGACCTGATCGCCGAGCTGGACCGGGCGATTCAGTTCCCGGGACTCACCAATGCCTGGACGATGCCGATCAAGACGCGCATCGACATGTTGTCGACCGGCATCAAGACGCCCGTGGGCATCAAGGTCGGCGGACCGGATCTCGTGGAGCTCGAACGCATAGCGGGCGAGATCGAGGCCATCGTCAAGCCGTTGCCGGGGACCCTGTCGGCCTTTGCCGAGCGCGTCATGGGTGGTAGCTACCTCGATTTCGACATCAATCGGGAAGCCGCGGCGCGCTTCGGATTGACTGTCGGCGACGTGCAGGACGTGGTGCAGTCGGCGGTTGGCGGGATGAACGTCTCGTGGACCGTAGAAGGACTCGAGCGCTACCCGATCAACGTCCGTTATCCTCGCGAGCTGCGCGACAATCCGGTGGCGCTGCGCGAGATTCTGGTCGCCACGCCGACCGGGGTCCAGGTGCCCCTCGGCCAGATTGTCGACATTCGCCTGCGCCAGGGCCCGCCGGGGATCAAGTCGGAGAACGCTCGCCCCAATGCCTGGGTGTATGTCGATCTGCGAGGCATCGATGTCGGGTCATGGGTGAAGCGAGCGCAGGCGGAGGTGGCGCAGCGGATCGAGCTACCCCCGGGATACACGATCTTCTGGTCCGGACAGTTCGAGTACATGCAGCGCGCGCGGGCTCGTCTGATGGTGATCGTGCCGCTGACGCTGGCGGTCATCTTTCTCATTCTCTACATCCACACGAAATCGATCGTCAAGACGGCCATTGTCCTCTCGGCCATACCCTTTGCGCTCGTCGGCTCCATTTGGCTTCTGTACGTGCTCGACTACAACTGGTCGATCGCGGTGTGGGTCGGCGTCATCGCCTTGGCCGGTCTGGCGGCGGAGACCGGGGTCGTCATGCTGCTGTATCTCGACATTGCGTATGAGGACTGGAAGCGCAAGGGACGGATGGAAAGCTATGCGAATCTGGCCGAAGCCGTGGACCACGGCGCGGTGCAGCGGATTCGTCCCAAGATGATGACGGTGATGGCGACGTTCTTTTCGCTGGTGCCGATTCTCTGGGCCACGGGTACCGGCGCGGACGTCATGCGACGTATCGCCGCGCCGATGGTCGGAGGCGTCTTTACCTCCTTCCTGGCGGAGCTCGTGGTGTTCCCCGTTATGTACTTCATCTGGCGGGCGATGCAGTTGCCGCGAGGGCCGCTGTCCGAGGCCGGCGAGAGCGGACAGAGAAACGACTCGATTGGCGAAGCAGGAAGTGATCTGTAAGAACCGCCGGAGAGGCGGACGAAAACCACGACGATATTTGATAGTCAACAACGACCCCGAGGAGATGACTCATGAGACATTCACCTGCACGAACAACCCTGATCCTGGTGCTCGCCGCCGGCCTTGCTGCCGGTGCTCGAGCCGGCGAGACAGACGCCTTCGAGGATGCGATGTCTCACTATGAGGCGATCAGAATAGAGTTGCTGAATGATTCGACGGATGGGATCGACGAGCACGCGCGAGGCATGGAGGAGCGAATCGCGACGCTGGCAGAGGATCTGACCTACGAGGAGGCGGGTGTGCCGGAGTCGGTGTTGGCCGAGCTCGATGAGCTCCTCCCCGAGCTTGCGGTCGCAGTCGGCGAGCTGGCCGAGGCCGGTGATCTCGAGCAGGCAAGGGAAGCCCTGTTTGCGCTCAGCAAGCCGCTGGGTCGGTATCGCAAGCTGGCAGGGATCGACGGCACGGTAGTCGCGTATTGCCCGATGGCCCAGAAAGCATGGATCCAACGCGAGGGGGAGCTCGGGAATCCCTACATGGGCCAGGCGATGCCGCGCTGCGGTCGCGTGATCGAGGATTGATCGCCTGTACGGAGCGTGTTGCAGGCCAGCGTCGGGGCGACCGACGCAGGCCAAGACCGGATATTCGATAGGATGAACGCATGGAGAGGCGCTGTCAGCGACGGGTAGCGGGACTCACGACGATGTTCGCGTTGACGATCGTTGTGCAGCTCAGTGCTTCGCCGCAGGAGACCGCGAAGCCGGACCCAGGCAAGCCGGCCGAATCCCTCTTGTCCACGCTCCACTGGTTGGCCGGACGATGGGAAGGCACGGAAGGCGAGGTCCGCTCCGAGGAAACATGGACGGCGCCGGCCGGCGGGCTGATGTTGGGTTTGCACCGGGACGTGAGGTCGAACGAATCGGCGTTTTTCGAGTATCTCCGCATCGTCGAAGTTGAACGTGGACTCGTCTATATGGCGCAGCCTCTGGGTCGCCCGGCGACGGAGTTTCGACTGCAAGAGATCGGCGAGCGTCACGTCGTGTTCGAGAATCCCGAGCACGACTTTCCGCAGCGCATTTCGTATCGACGAGACTTGGACGAAACCCTGGTTGTTCGCATCGAAGGCGAGAGCGGCGGCGACACGAAATCCGCGGAGTGGCGCTGGAGTCGCCTCGGTGAATGACGCGGAGAGCCACTATCGCAAGCTGGAGCGGCTCTACCTTCAGGCGCCGGTCAACCAGTATTACCGGCCGACGATCCGAATTGCGGAAGGTGAGGCCGAGGTCGGGATCGACGCGCGGCCGGATCTTCTGCACGCGGGCGGCGCGGTCCACGGATCCGTGTACTTCAAACTCCTCGACGACTCGTGCTTTTTCGCCGTCAACTCGGTGGTGCCGGACGTCTTCGTTCTCACCGCGAGTTTCAGTGTGTACTTGACTCGTCCAGTGACCGAGGGAGGCATGGTCGGAATCGGCAAAGTCGTGCACTCGGGCAGCCGCATGTTCATTGCCGAAGGTCAGGTCGTGGATCAGAGCGGGCGAATCGTGGGGCGCGGCAGTGGCAGCTTCATGCGAAGCGATATCGTTTTGAATGAGCGTGTGGGGTACGTCTGATGGGCGGGAGTCGAGCTCGATGAAGCTTCGCATTGTCTCGTACAACATCCATCGTGCGATCGGTGTCGATCGTCTGTTTCGCCCCCAACGTATCGCCGAGATCCTCGAGCATCACGATGGCGATATCGTGCTGCTGCAGGAGGTCGACGAGGGCGTGCCGGGATCGCGCGAGCTGGATCTGGCCAAGGAGCTGGCGGCATTGCTCGAGTACCCGTACTTCGCCGTTGGCCACAACGTGAGTTTGCGTAAGGGGCGGTACGGCAATGCGACTTTGAGTCGGTACCCGATCCTCCGAGAACGAAACATCGACCTGACGATCGGTCGGCGCAAGCGCCGCGGGTGCCAACACACGACGATGACGGTTGAAAGTGTGAGCGGCCATCCGCACAGACTCGACGTTTTCAACCTTCACCTCGGGCTCTCAGTCAAGGAGCGCAGCCGGCAGGTCGGGCGGCTTGCCAGATCGCGGGAGTTTTCGGCGCTGGAGTCACGGGGGGCGTGCGTGGTCGGTGGCGACTTCAACGATTGGCGGTCACTGCTGAGTTCTTTCTTCGTTGAAGCACTGAGGTTCCATTGCGCGTCCAACGGCGACGGGTGGGGCGAGCGGCGCTGCATGAGGACGTATCCGTCATTCTCGCCGCGGGGTGCTCTCGACCGGATCTACTACCGTGGCTCGCTGAGGCTGATAACCTCTCGCCGCTGTCGGTTGAAGCGATCGCGAGTCGCCAGCGACCATCTGCCGATCATCGCCGATTTCGAGCTTCATTGACGGTAGGCTCTCGAGGGTGCTGCACTGCTGCCGGCCACCGGCAGGTGCTGGTGCGGGGAGGATGAGCCGGCAGGAATGGAGGTGTCGAGCATCATGGAGTCCGGACTGTCGAAGATCACGACGCTCGAGGAGCTCGATCGGTTTCTCGCTGAGTCGAACGAGCGGCCGATTTGGTTGCTCAAGCACAGTCTCGCCTGTCCGTTGTCGACGGAGGGCCTGAGAGAGTTCCAGAGGTTTGCCGCCAGCGCGGCGGACGCCGGGTCTTTCGCAGTGGTCGAAGTGCAAAACGCCAGAGCCATTTCCGACGAGCTCGCGCGTCGAACCGAGATTCGCCACGAGACGCCGCAGGCGATCATGTTCGTTCACGGGCGACCTCGGTGGCATGGGAGTCACTGGGCCATCACCTGCGAGGCGCTGGGCCGGGCGACTCGAGAGATCGGGAGTGCGACCGGCTCGGGCTCAGGATGAAGCGACGATTCGAATCGCGGCTCTGGTGCGCTGGAAAGCGCGTCGCAGTTCTGGTGGTGCTCATGGTGTTGACTGCCGCTTCGGCCGGCCGGGCGGAGCAGATGCAAGAACGCAGATCCCCTCTCCAGGCGGCGATCCTGGCAGGCGAGGACTCACGGGTCCGGGAGTTGATTGTCCAGGGAGCCCCAGTAGACGAGGGCTTGATCACGGCCGCCCGCACCGGCAATCTGGAGCTGCTCGAACTGCTGTTGACATCGGGTGCGGATGCCACCGGGTTCTTCGGTGCCAGGGCCCTGGCGGTGGCGCTGATGGCGGAGAACGAGGAGGCTTCGGCATTCCTCGAAGAGAGAGGCGCCAACCTGGAGGCGCGCGACGAAGCCGGACGCACGGTGCTTGTCTGGGCCTCGGGACAGAAGCGCCTGGGTCCGCTCGTGCGCACGGCGATGGTCCACGGAGCCGCTCTGGACGCGGCGAGCCGGACCGGCGAGACCGCCCTGATGACCGCGGCTCGTCACGGTCGCGTCGGGACGGTGCGAACGCTTCTCGCTGCCGGCGCCGCGGTCGATACCCGCGACCGCGACGGATGGACGGCCTTGATGCACGCGCTGCGGTCGCGAAGCCCGAAGATCGTCGGTCGTCTGCTGCGCGCCGGCGCCGACCACTCCGTGGAAAGCTCATTGGGATGGACGCCTTTGATGCTCGCGGTGCGTGAAGGGGAGCTGGCGACGGTCAACAGGCTGTTGCGCAGCGGGGCGGATCCGAACCGGCGTACCGATACGGTGCCACCACCTCTCGTCGGGGCGGTGCAGTGGGCGGACGCGACGGTGGTCAGGCGCTTGCTGCTCGCGGGGGCCGATGGCGGCACCGGAGATCCGGGCGATGCGTTGTGGTGGGCGCGGAAGTTGGGCCGCAGGAAAGTCGCATCGATTCTGGCCAGGGCCGCGGGAGCCGCGCCTTGAGACGGGTTTTCGCCAAGGGGCTTCTGCTCGCCGTATCACTGGCCGCGTCGCTGATCGCTGCGGAGCAGGTCCTGCGCCTGGTCGGATACGAGTACCGCCCGGTGAGCATCGATGTCGCAAACACCGAGGACGCTCGGTACTACCATCTCTTTGGCAGTGACCACTTCATCTACGACCCGGAGTTGATCTGGAAGCCAAAGCCGGGTAGCGACGTCTTCAACCGGGAAGGGTTCCGCGGTCCACTCATGGGACAGGTCAAGGGTGCCGATCGGTTGCGAATAGTCACCATCGGCGACTCGAACACTCTCGGTTGGGCAGGGCCCGATGGACCGAATTGGCCGCAGAGTCTGGGCCGTATCCTCAGCGACGAGGGCATCTCCGCGGAGGTCGTCAACGCCGGTGTCTGGGGGTACTCCTCGTTGCAGGGTCTGGCTCGACTCCGTCAGGTCTTGCCCTTCGACCCGGACATCGTCCTGGTGAGCTTCGGATCGAACGACGCCGTGCAGGTGGCGATTCCGGATCGGCGTTTCTCCGGCAAATCCGTTCGCCGCCGCAAGCTGGAGCGTTGGTTCACTCACTACCGGCTGGGACAACTGATGACGGCGGTGATCAATGCCACTGCTGCGGGTGGGAACGGGCTCGTGTCGCGGGTGGGTCTCGATGAGTACTCGGAGAACCTTCGCGAGATGGCGCGTCTGGCTGCGGAGAACGGTGCTCGGATCGTTTTCCTGACGCGGCCCTTCGAGCTTCAGATTCCGGATGACGTGTGGTGGAAGAACTTCGGCTACGACTACAACGTGGCCACCGGGCGTGTCGCCGTCGAAGTCGGCGCGCCGCTGGTCGACTTCTACACCCATTTCAAGGGTCGTCGGGATCTGTTTGCCGACGAATCCCACTTCACCGATGAAGGGCACGAGCTGGCGGCGCGCATCGCCCGCACCGAGTTGGCGCCGCTGCTCGGAAGCGCGAGCGGCACGCGGCGAAAGCCGAGGAGCCGGCGCTCAGCGGACTGAGTTGGTCACGCAGAGAGCTCGAAGCTCTCTGCGGCCCACAGTCGCTCTGTCCCCGCTGCCAGAGCAACCAGGCCCGGCAGCTTTGGTGTGTGCCGATTGAAGTGCAGATCTTGATCGGTCGGGATGAAGATGCTGCCGCCCGCGGCTTGAACCAGAGCGCTGCCCGCGGCGACGTCCCATTCGTGCTTCGGCACCAGTGTCCACGTCGCGTCCGCCAGACCCGCCGCTACCAATCCGAGCTTGTAGGCCACTGACCCCATGGGCCGTACCGTGAACTCACGCTCCTGGTAGGCGCGCCACTCGCCGCGTGTCACTTCACTGCGGCTGGCGAGCACCAGGGCATCCTCGAGGGATGACGTCGATCTGGGAGCGACCTCACGGCCGTTGAGCGTGACGCCGGTCTCGAATGAACCGAGGATGAGGTGACCCGCTGCCGGATTCAGAATACCTCCGGCGACGGCTTCGCCGTCCTCCACCCAACCGATGGATACGCACCACTCGGGAAGGCCCATGACGAACTCCTTGGTGCCGTCTATCGGGTCGACGACCCACACGTTGCGGCATGACAGACGGTCGCGATCGTCACGCGTCTCCTCCGACAGCCAGCCTTCTCCGGGCCGTGGCAGGATCTCGTGCAGTCGAGTATTGACCTCGATATCGGCCTCGGTCACCGGGTCGCCACCGGCTTTCGCCCGAGCGGCGATACGGCCCGGCGTGTACCCTTCGAGAACCGCCTCGGCTGCGCGCAGCGCCTCTTCGATTCGTTCCAGAATCTCTACAATCATGTCGTCGTCGGCCTAGTTGGTGTCGTGCTCGGAGGGATGAGTCCACGTCAGGTAGCCTTCGCGGCGAAGGAAATCGACGACTGTTTGCGCTGCGCGCTCGGCGCTCAGCGTCGTCGTGTCGATGACGACTTCGGCACTCTCCGGCGCTTCATAAGGATCGTCGATGCCGGTGAACTCCTTGATCAGCCCCGCACGCGCCTTGGCGTACAGTCCCTTGCGATCGCGCTCTTCACAGACCTCGAGCGGCGTTGCGACATGAACCTCGATGAAGCCGCCGTACTGCTCGATGTCGCGCCGCACCTGACGCCGCGTTGTGTCGTAGGGAGCTATCGGCGCGCACACGGCGGCGCCGCGGTTCTTGGTGATTTCACTTGCCACGTAACCGATGCGGCGGATGTTGAGATCGCGATGCGCCTTCGAGAAGCCGAGCTCACTCGACAGGTTCTTGCGCACGATGTCGCCATCGAGGAGTGTCACAGGCCGGTCGTCGGACTCCATGAGCTTGGCGATGAGGATTTGCGCGATCGTCGACTTGCCGGAGCCGGAGAGACCGGTGAAGAAGACCGTGTACCCCTGGCGCGACCTGGGAGGGAATCTCTTGCGCAGCGATTCGATGACTTCAGGATAGGAGAACCAGCTCGGGATGTCGGCACCGTCTCGCAACCGACGCCGAAGCTCGGTGCCGGAGAGGTTGAGCACCTTGGCTCCTTCCGGCAGCTCGTCACGTGTCAGGTATTCGCCGCGGTCTTCTACATAGACCAGCTCCTGGAACGGCACGAGCTGGATGTCAGCCTCGTCGGAGTGGCTCTTGACGAGCTCCTGGGCGTCATAGGGCCCGTAGAAGGGCTTGCCCTCGCGGTCGCGGGGGCCGGCGTGATCGCGGCCGACAATCATGTGAGTGCAGCCGTAGTTCTTGCGGATGAGGCTATGCCAAAGCGCTTCACGAGGTCCTCCCATGCGCATCGCCAGCGGCAGCAGGCTCAGAATCGAGGACTCCGGAGGCAGCTGATCGACCACCGCCTCGTAGCATCGGACGCGGGAGAAGTAGTCGACGTCACCGGGACTTGTGCGACCCACGACTGGATGGATCAGCAGTTTGGCGTCGTTCTCCTGGGCGGCCCGCCGTGTCAGTTCGACATGTGCCCGATGCATCGGGTTGCGGGTTTGGAAAGCCACCACGCGCTGCCAGCCGAGGCGCTTGAACTCGGCGCGCAGTTGTTCGGGTGTGTGGCGATGATGCCTGTAGGTGTGGTGAGGAGGGAGCTCCAACCCCTCGAGACTGCCTCCGACATATACCGGATGGCTCTCGTGCAGAATCTGAAAGACGCCCGGATGGTCTTCGTTGTCAGTGCCGAACACCTGCATCGCCTCGGCGCGGCGATCCGGCTCCCAGACATCACTCACTGTGAGAATCGCCAGAACCATGCCCTCCGGATGTCGCAGGGCGATTCGCGTGCCGGCGGTGACAGGCTCGGCAAACTCGGGCGTCACATCGAGGGTGATCGGCATCGGCCACAGGGCACCGCTCGACAGCCGCATTTGCGAGCAGACCCCGTCGTAGTCGGTCCTGCCGAGGTAGCCGTCCAAAGGCCAAAAGGCGCCGTTGAGAAGAAGCTCGCTGTCCCATATCTGGCGAAAGTTGAGATCCCAGGAGGGGAGTTGCACCGCTTCGGCTTTGAGTTCGGCAATCCTG
>Ga0224512_10005635_pt1 | contig 10238 bp, 5 predicted proteins | sample SF_May12_sed_USG_4_FD_169103 | JGI IMG/M metagenome (GOLD analysis project Ga0224512, IMG submission 169103) | Sediment microbial communities from San Francisco Bay, California, United States - SF_May12_sed_USGS_13 | ecosystem: Environmental > Aquatic > Marine > Sediment | place: USA: California...
ACGCTCCCAATGCCGCGGTCGTTCATGCGCTGCGCCGCCTCGAGCACGGTGGCCGTCGCGTCCAGCGTGACGACGTCGGGTCCCTTGATGTCGAGGATGTCTTGGACGGTGGCCATGGTCCCCCCCCGCATGGTTTCTCCAATACTGCCGTCGGACGGGGATTACCGCCAGTCATGTCATGCCCGGACCCGTCGCTCCCCCCGTGCCCGGGACCGGCGCCGGGACGCACCCGGGCCCGGTACGCATTTACCGGCGTACCGGGCCCGGCCACTTCCAGGTTACTCTCCCCCCGGATCGCCGGGGTAGACCTCAGAACGCCACGGTGGCGCCTCCCAACACACGCCGCCCAATCACCGAACCGCCATAGAGGTGGAACCGCTGCTGATCGAGCAGATTGGTCCCGGTGACGTGCAGGCGCAGGTTGTTGTTCACCGCGTACCCGGCGCTCGCGTTGACCGTCTGGCTCGACGGCACGAACCCCGAGAATACGCCCGCCGCCCACGAGTAGCCGTTGACGAATCGCGCGCTCACGCTCGCATCGAGTCCCTGCCGGCCCCGATAGCTGATGGCCCCCGTCGCCCGATGCTTCGGCGTATTGGGGAGGAGCTGATCTCCTGCCTGGGTCTGGGTCGCATCGACGTCGAAATCGAACAACGCGTAGCTGCCCTCGACGCGGAACTCGTCCGTGAGGGCGACGGACACGCCGAACTCGATGCCCCGCTCGGTGACCTTCCCGGCGTTGGCGTACGACACGACGATCGCGCGGGTACCGTCGGGCAGGGTCGCAAGGAGCGGCCCGGCTTGGGCGTTGAGCTGATCGTAGCCCCCCGCCAGGGTTGGGATCGGCGCGCGGAGCGGGTGGCTGGCCGGAAGGCCTATGGCAGCCAGTCGCTGATCCAGGGTATCGAGGACCGCACGCACGTCCCGATCGTCCGTCAGGAGGTAGCGGGGGTAGGCTGGGTTCACCCCTGGGAGCAGGTCGGTCACGAAGTTCGTGAGCCGACTCCAGTAGGCGTCCACCGTGACGAACACGCGCTGCGAGATCGTGCCCTTGTACCCAAGCTCGAGCCCGGTCACCTTCTCGACATCGAGGTCCGCGTTGCCCAGGGCGAGCGCCAGGGTCTGCGCCGAGAAGTCCCACGGCAGGGAGTCGAGGTTCAGGCCCGCGGTGACGGACGGTGGCAGTGGGGCTCCCTGGACGGCCGTGAAGTACTGCTCGAGTCCCCCTTCCAGCAGACCCGGGCTGGCCGTGGGCGCCGCGGCCGGGGCTTGCAGGTAGAACTCGGAGTAGTTGGGGGTCTGGAACGCGCGATTCACCGTGAACCGGAACGCGTGATCCGCATTGGGGCTCACGACGATGGCGCCCTTGGGCGAAAACTGGGTCGTGTAGAGGTCACCCTTGTCCACGCGGGCCGCCGCGACGAGTCGAACCTGGGGGACGACCTTGTACTCCACCTGTGTATAGCCCGCAAACGAGTTGTCACTGCGATCGTCGTTGAGCGCGTTCATGAGCGTGTTTTCGGTGTTCACCCGGTAGTTGCGCGCCGACGCGCCCAGCACCACGCGTGCCCGATCCTCGAGGAACGCCCGGTTGTACTGTCCCTCGACGTGCAGGATGGTCGACTTCTCCTCGAGCGGGAGGCCCGCCGCAAGGGAATACTGCGGCTCGAGCGAGTTCCGTCCCGAGTACCACGCCATGAGGTTGTAGTTGGGCGCCGCCCAGGTGAGGCGTACCCAGGGCCGGATCGCCTCGGTCACCTGGACCCGCCCGATGCCGGTGACGAACACTTCGTTCTCTACCCGCGCTGCGCCACCGTCCAGGGTCACGACCGATCCGCCCGGCGCGTAGAAGTCGAACCGCGCCGAACCGTAGATGTTCTGCAAGGCATCCGGGTCGCCCAGCGGAGCCCCGGTGGTGGAATCGACGGTTTGTCCGTTCAACGCGCGGGCCTCGAGGGCCGGCCCGACCGCGGAATCCGTGGCTGACGCATACTCCGTCTGCAGACTCGTCCCGTCGAACCGGGTCCTTGAGCGGGACCAGCTGTCACTGCGCGTGTACCCGATGTTCGCGCGGTAGCCGAACCGGCCATCCGCCGCGACGCCGGCATGGTGCAGGTCGCCGCGCATCGTGCTGAGCTCGCCGCCCGCCAAGGTCAGGCGGGTCCCGGGGACTTCGCGGGCCGTTGGGGTCGTGAAGTTGAGGACGCCTGAGAACGCATTGGCGCCGTACAGGGCGGAGCCGGGGCCTCGCACCATCTCCACGCGCGCGAAGGCCTCAGGGGGCAGGGCCAGCGCCGGCCATTCTTGCGAGCCGAGGAATGCGATGGCCAGGTCGCGGCCGTCCTGCAGCACCAGAATCCGGCGGTTGAGCGACGAGTTGAACCCGCGGGCGTTGACATTGAAGTCGTTCATCCCGCTCTGCACGATGTCGACGCCCGGGACATTGTTGAGGGCGAGCGGCGTCTGGCCCGTGGTGGAAATGTCCCGGACCTCCGCCGGGGGAATCACCGAAACCGCGGCCGGCGCCTCCACGACGCGCTCCGCGGACCGCGACGCGGTTTCCACCACGATCTCGCCCAACTGCACGGGCGCCGGTGCCAGCTCCACATCGAGCACGACGGTCGCCCCGGTTCCCACCACGACCACCTCGTCCCGGGGCCGGGCGCCTAACAGCCGGAACGCCACCGTGTGCGTCCCCGCGGGCACGCGGTGGAGCGCGTAGCGCCCATCCGTGCCCGTCGCCGCGCGAAAGCCGGTCCCAGGAATGGAGACGTCCACCCCGGTGAGCGCCTCGGTCCCTCCCTGTCGAGTTACCCTGCCCTGGATCGTGCCCGTGCCCTGCCCGAGGGCCGGAGGGGAAGCAACGAGGACCGCGAGCAGCGCCAGCGAGAAGGCCGAACGTCCGGGAAGATGCCGGAAGATCATGGGAACCTCGTCGAGAGCGGGAAACGGCTGTCGCCCGGGCCCTGTCCCGGGCGAAGGCACGGACCAAAATGCAGCACGCCTGGGCTCGCCGCGAGGGGGGCCACCCCAACGCTGATGGCGCCGCCAGACGAGGATCGTCGTTCCTCAGGTTACCGGGCGGGCTCCCCGACCTCCCGCCGCACGCGCACGCGGCTCGCCGCCTCGCGATCGAGCGCCAATTCGGAAAACCCCATGCGCAAGACGAATACAGGGCGGCGCTGGACCAGACGCACCGTGGTGCCCGGGAGCACACCGGCGCTCGCGAGGCGAATGGAGGCGGCGCTGCCCGGATCCTCGAGGCAGCTCACCCGCGCGCGCTCCCGCACGGCGAGGTCCACCAGCGAGACCGAGTCGCAGTCCGCGCACGGACCGGGCGCCGGTACCGGGGTGCCGCGCGGGCACTCCTTGCCCCACACCCGGGGCACGAGCGCTCCCAGCCCGTTACGAAGCCACGTGACCGGATTCATCCCGCCTCCACCAGCGACGCAACGTACGAAGCCATGCAGGCTCCACCGGGTTTTCGTACCCGCAGTGCGGGCACCGGATCGACCGGCACGCATCCCCCAGCGGACAAGTGCGGCACGCCAGCTGCCCCCGGTCTTCCGCAAATGTCCGGCCGCAGTAACCGCACCGGATGGCATTCTCGACGGCGGCACTCATGTCACCGCCCGCAGCACCGCATTCACGAGGAAACCGACCCCGAACGCGAACGGCGTAATGAAGCCAAGCATCGCGAGGGCCACGCGCCAGCCTCGCTCCTGTACCATCATAAGAAACTGCGCGATGCACGGCACGAACAGGGTGAGCGTGACCCCCGCCACGGCGATCTGCACGGGATCGAGGAGTCCCATCTGGTGCAGATCGAACAGTCCGGCCGCACCGTAATCACGCCGAAAGAACCCCAGCAGAAACACCTGCGCGGTCTCGACGGGCAGACCGAGCACGGCCACGACCGGCGCCATGCCGCGGATCACGAGCTGCCACACGCCGGTCAGGTTACCGATCCACAGGAGGATGCTCGCGAGCAGGAACAGCGGCAGCACCTCGAGGAAGTACCACTGCACGCGCGTCACAGTCTTGAGCAGGACGTTCCCCAGACGGGGCCGCCGGAGGGGCGGAACTTCCATTTGAAAGGTCGGGCGCTCCCCCGGCAGAACACGGGCACCCACGTACCCAACCAGCAGGAAGGTCCCCGTAACGGCGACGAGCCAGGTGACCACCGCCAACGGCTCTCCGGCGAGGAGGGCCAGGATCACCCCGAGCTGCGCCGAGCATGGGATGGCGAGCGCGAGCAGGAGCGTGGCCAGCACCCGTTCGCGCCTGGTGTCGAGTGTGCGCGTGACCATCGTCGCCATCGTGTCGCACGCGAAGCCCAGTACCATCGGGATGACCGCCCGGCCGGAGAGCCCGAGCCGCTTGAACACTCGGTCCAGCAGGAGTGCCAGGCGCGGGAAGTAGCCGGAGTCCTCGAGCACGGAGAAGAACAGGAAGAACGCGCCCACGATCGGGAGCACGATCGCCATGGCGTAGCGGACGCCGAGGGTGAGCATCCCATACTCGCCCACGTACAGGGCCCGCACCGAGGGCCACGGGATGCCCTGGAAGAGCCGCTCCAGCTGCGGGTTGATCCAGCGCTCAAAGACCGAGGTTTCGAGCCAGTCCACCACGACCCCGCCGCCCAAACGACCGACGAACAGGTAAAGACCGACGTAGAGCACGAGGATCAGAGCCGGGACGCCAAACAGGGGACGGCTGAGCTGGCGGCCCAGCCGGTCGGCCCAGCGGACCGTCTCGTCTTCGGCGACCTCGACCACCCCTCGGAGGAGCTCCTCCGCCGCCCGCTGGCGCTCGACGGCCACGCGGTACGGGGCCGGCGCACCGAATCCCGCCGCGAGCCGCGCGGCGAGCGCCCGTGCCGCCGTGCCACCGTCGGGCTCGGCGGCGGCAACCATCTCGAGGATCTCCTCGTCGCCCTGGAGGACGAGCGCCGCGATTCCCATCCGGTCGGTCGGATAGGCACCCTCGAGCTGCGCTTCAATCTGCGCGATCGCTTCCCGCACCCCGTTGGCGTAGTGGGGGACGGGGGCCAGCGGCGCCGTGACCTGGTGGATGATCGCGCGACGCAGATCCTCGATGCCCCGCCCCTCGACCGCGACCACCGCAACGACCGGCACGCCGAGCCGCTCGGCCAGCAAACCGTGCGCGATCCGCATCCCCACACGCTCGGCTTCGTCCATGATGTTCAGGGCAAGCACGAGGGGGCGGCCGAGTTCGAGCAACTGGAGCGTGAGGGGCAGCTGCAGCGGGAGGTTCTTCGCGTCGACGACGTGGACGATGACATCCGCGCCGCCGTCCACCAGCATGCGGCGGGTGACCCGCTCCTCGTCGCTCGACGGCAGCAGCGCGTGCAGGCCCGGGGTATCGGTGACCTCGACCGCCACCCAGTCGAGGTGGGCGTGGCCCCGCACCAATTCCACCGAGGTACCGGGAAAATTCGACACGGTCGTGTAGCGCCCGGTCAGGCGGCGAAACACGCTGCTCTTGCCGACGTTCGGCTGGCCGACGAGCGCCACGCGGACGTAGCGCTGGCCGACCCCGATCGTCGCGTCGTTGGGAACGGTTCTCATTCCACGCAAATCCTACAACGCCACTCGTGAAGACAGCGTGAGGAAATCCGCAAAGTCACCCAGCGTGCCGCCGGGGTGACGGGTACTGGACCGGCGTATATCTTCCTGCCGCGCATGTCGCGTATCTCGTTGCCACCCAAGCTCGTATCCATCGGTCAGCGGCTCCGCGGCCGGGCGCTCGCGCTGATCCGGCGTGGCGCCCACCTGGATGAGAGCACCGTCCTGCTCGGCTTTGCCCTGGTCATCGGAGTCGCCGTCGGCGTCGCGGTCATCCTGTTCTACCGCCTGATCGACCTCACCCAGGCGGCGGCACTGACCACCGCGTCCCGCCTCACCGGCCTGGGGCAGCTTTCGATCGGGCTGGTCGTGTTGCTCGGTCTGGCAGTGGCATACGCCTTGGTGAAGTATGGCGCCCGCGACTCCGACGGCGAGAACATCCCCGATGTGATGCGGGCGGTGGCCAAGCGCGGCGGCCACCTGAACGGGCGCGCCGTCGCGTTCAAGACCGCGGCCGCCGGCGTGCTCATCGGCACCGGGGGCGCCGTGGGTGCGGAGGGTCCCGTCGCCGTGGCGGGATCGGCCCTGGGCTCCCGCATCGGACGGACGTTCCGCTCGGGCGGCCAGCGCATGACCCTGCTTGTCGCGTGCGGAGCGGCGGCCGGCATTTCGGCAGCCTTCAATGCGCCGATCGCGGGCGTGTTCTTCGCCCTCGAGAAGATCCTCGGCAGCTTCAGCGTGGGGGCGTTCCCTCCCGTGCTCGTCGCTTCGGTCGTCGCGGCCGTAATCTCGCGCGCCGTGTTTGGGAACTCGCCGGTCATCGAGATCCCCACCGAATACGCCATGGGGTCGCCGTGGGAACTGCCGCTGTATGCGGGCCTCGGCATCGCCGTCGGCATCGTGGCCGTGATCTACACGACGAGCGTCTACCGCGCAGGCGATCTCCTGAACCGCGCCCGGAGCCGCTGGACGCAGATTCTGATTGCGGGGCTCGTGATCGGTGCGCTCGATATCGTGTTCCGCGCCGATCTCTGGGGCCGCGGGCACGAGTCGCTCTCGCTGGGCATGATCGCCGAGCGCGGGGCGGTCTTCCTGATTGCCCTGGCGTTCGCAAAACTCGTTGCGACCGCGTTCGCCATTGCCGCGGTCCGCGCGGGCGGCGTGTTCACACCGGCGCTCTTCATCGGTGCCACGCTGGGGGGCGGCCTCGCCCTGGGAGCCGCGGAGCTGCTGCCGACGTTCGCCATTCAGCCCGAAGCGTTCGCCCTGGCGGGCATGGCCGGGCTCGTGGCCGGAAGCACGCACGCGCCGCTCACCGCCATCATGATCGTCTTCGAGATGAGCGCCGACTACGCCCTGATTCTCCCCATCATGCTGTGCGTGGCCATCGCGTACATCACGGCGAAGCAGGCGAACCCGGAGTCGATCTACTCCGAGTGGCTACGCCGCCGCGGCGAGCGGATCGAGCACGGCCGCGACGCCTCGGTGCTGGAACGCCTCACCGTCGAGCGTGCCTACCAGCGCTCGCCGTACGCCATTGCCGAGGATGCGTCGGTGCCGGAGATCCTCGAAGCGGTCGCCCAGACCCCGCAGACCGAGTTCCCCGTGCTGAACGCCGAGCAGCAGCTCGTCGGCATGCTCACCTACAACGACCTCCGCGCCGTGTTGGCGCAGATGGACTCGCTCGCCCCGGTGCTCGTGGCAGCCGACATCGCCAATGCGGAGGTCGAGCCCGTCACGCCCTCCGACTCGCTGCGCACGGCACTCCAGCGGCTCGGTGTGCATGGCACCCACACGCTGCCCGTCGTGGACGCCGCCGGCGGCCGACGGCTGCTCGGGCTGATCTCGCGCCAGGAGATTTTCGCCGCCTACGACCGCGAACTGCTGCGCCCGGCCGGACTCACCTAACCCGTTGTGTGCATTGACGCTACCCCAGCGTCACGGTATACTGCTCCAACCCGGGCGTGCACCTCGATATCCGAACAAATCACTGGGCGATCGAGACCTCTTCCGCCGGCGCCATTGAAGTGCCGCCCTGAGCCATTTAGGTTCACGCGGCCCCGCCCCCGGGGCTGACGCTGATCGGTCCGAGGCCCGGTTCGGGACCTCGCGGTATCCCACTCAAGTGGAGTTGACATGCGCAAGTCCGTTGTCTTTATCGCGGTGCTCGCCGGCAGCGTGGCGGCGGCATCGACGGCGGGTGCGCAGGGCTTTCAGGTCAACGAGCACGGCACCTGCGTGATGGGACGCGGCGGTGCCGGGGTCGCGGCCTCCTGCCCTGACGGATCCGCCATGTTCTACAATCCCGCGGGCCTGTTCGGCCGTACTGGCTGGACGATTTCGGCCGGCGTCACGGTGATCGACGCGTTCGGCGGCTTCACCGACGATCTCACCGGCACGAAGGACGACCTGGCGAACGGCGCGATCCCGGTGCCGCACGGGTTCATCACCTACGCCACCGACCGGCTGGCGGTGGGCCTGGGCGTGTTCGTACCCTACGGGCTCGGCACCAAGTGGGATACCACGTTCGCCGGACGGTTTGCCGGGTACGACAACGATCTGCGCAACATCTACGTGCAGCCGACCCTCGCGTTCAAGCCGCATCCCCGGCTCGAGCTGGGCGCGGGCGTGGACTTCGTGCTCGGGCACGTGACGCTGACGCAGCGCGTGGACCTCTCAGAGCAGACGGCGCTGCCGGGCATCACGTTCGGGCAGCTCGGCATCGCTCCCATGACCGACTTCGCCAACGGCATGCTGGATGGCAAGGGCACCGGCGTCGGGGGGCATTTCGGGTTGACCTACCAGCTGCACGACCGCATCGCCCTGGGCCTGCGGTACATGACCCGGATCTCGATGCGCTACGAGGGCACCGTGGAGTTCACCCGCGTGGCGACGGGCATCAATCTCCCGCCCGCCAACCCGTTTGGCGTCCCCGCCGGCACCCCGCTCGACAGCGTGGTGTCCAGCGCGTTCACCGCCGGCCCGCTCGTCGACCAGGACGTGGCGGCCGGTGTCACGCTTCCCGACCAGCTCACGGCCGGCGTCGCCTTCACGGTGCGGCCGGGCCTGCTGCTGCTGGTCGACTACAACTGGGTCCACTGGTCGCTGTTCAACGAGCTGCCCGTGAACTTCGCCAACCCCCAGTTGAGCAGCGTGACGGTCGAGAACTACAAGAACACGCACGGCGTGCGCGTCGGCATCGACTGGGCCACGTCGAGTAAGCTCGCGGTGCGCGGCGGGTACATTTTTCACACCGCCGCTGCCCCGGCGGAGGTCGTGACGCCGCTGCTGCCCGAGGGCAAGCGCAACGAGTTCACGGTCGGGCTGGGCTACGCCTTCAGCGACAAGCTCCGCGCCGATGTGGCCTACCAGTATCTGTCGCAGATGGATCGGCGCGGGCGCACGGCCGAGTTCCCCTCGGGCGAGCAGCCGACGTTGGATCTGAACAACGGTCTCTACGAGTTCAAGGCCCACCTGTTGGGCGTTACCCTGACGGCGGGGTTCTGAGCCATGAAGCCACTTCGCATTCTCGCCCCACTCGCGCTGGCGGTCCTGTTCGGGGCGTGTGACAACGAGACGTTGCAGCCACCGACCGACAACCCGGACCTCGTGGCTCCGTTGTTCGCGCGCTACGTGGCGTTCGGCAACAGCATCACGGCGGGGTTCCAGTCCGGCGGCATCAACGACAGCGTGCAGCTCCTGTCGTATGCCAACCTGCTGGCCGGGCAGATGGGCACGGAATTCAACACACCGTTGCTCAACCGGCCGGGCTGCCCCGCGCCGTATACGAACATCTTCACGCAGACGCGGGTGGGCCCCGCGGTGCCGGGCGGGTGCGCGTTCCGCAACCCGAGCGTGCCGGAGCGTCTCAACAACGTGGCGGTCCCTGGGGCCGAAGTCATTACGACGTACGACTATTTCGACCCGTCGATCGTTCCCAGCGCGACCGACGTCTTCAAGACGTTCCTCCTCGGCGGGCGCACGCAGGTCGAGGCCGCGCGGGACGTCCAGCCGACATTCGTGACGATCTGGATCGGCAACAACGACGCGCTCGGCTCGGTGCTCAGCGCCACCAACCCCGGAAACCCAGCGCTGGTGACCGCCCCGGCGACGTTCACGACCCGCTATACGGCCATGATGGACGCCCTCGACAGTTACGGCACGATTGAGGGCGGGGTGATCATCGGGGTCGTGCAGGTCGGCTTGGCGCCCTATCTGACCCAGGGCCGCGTGTGGAAAGGCGTCGAGCTGCAGTACGACGCCGCCTCCGCCCCGCTCAACTTCTTCGACGTCAACAACAACTGTCTGCCGTTCACTCCCATTCCCAACACGTCGGATACGGCATTCACCTCCGTTCCGTTCCCGGTCGGCGCCACGGTATTCGCCCTGGCCAACGCCCGGAGGGACTCGGTCGTGGCCGGCCAGTTGCCGCCGCAGAACGTGGTCCCCGCCGTGCTCGACTGCACCGACGCGAACGCGGTCACCGACACGGAGATGCTGAACCTGTTCGGCTCCGTGGCGGCATTCAACGCGGCGATCGCGGCGGCAGCACAGGCACGGGACTGGATCTTCATCGATCCCAACGACCTCCTGCTGCAGCTCGCGGCGGTCCCGGGACAGATCCGCTCGTTCCCGGCGTTCGACCCGGCG
>Ga0224512_10005636_pt1 | contig 10236 bp, 11 predicted proteins | sample SF_May12_sed_USG_4_FD_169103 | JGI IMG/M metagenome (GOLD analysis project Ga0224512, IMG submission 169103) | Sediment microbial communities from San Francisco Bay, California, United States - SF_May12_sed_USGS_13 | ecosystem: Environmental > Aquatic > Marine > Sediment | place: USA...
CACTGGATACTTCCTGCATGATGAGCGCTTCGGGGAAAATTGCACCGAGCGCCTGTGGCGGGATCGGCTTGCCATCAGGGCCGAGTGGCGGCAAGGGCGGATTCGGCATGTCGGCAACAACGTTGTACCAATGGATCGGTATGTCGGATTCGTCGAGCAGAATTTTTGTTTGTGGCATGATGATTCTCCGGATAGTTTCGCCGGCGTAGGCAGGCTGGCCGACCCTGGCAGGTTTCTTGCGAGCAAATACTTAATACCAGAACCATGGTACGGTCAATGCAACGACTATGGTAGTCTGAGCAATACAATCCCGGGCCCGCCGCGCCGCGGCTTAATTGCACACTTCGCGGAATATCCCGAATAGACAGCTTCTAAACCGTAATCCGGTCCCGTCGCCGGCCGATACATAAAGAATTTCAAGAGAGACGCCGTGAGCGCGAAAAACAATCAACCCGACTGGAACATGATCGCCGAGAAATTCGACATGTGGTTGCCGCACATCGCGCCCGTCGGAGAGGTATTGCTGGCCGCGCTCGAGGTCAAACCGGGGGAGCGGATTCTGGATATCGCGTCCGGTACCGGTGAACCGGCGCTGACGCTGGCACGCCGCCTAAAAGGACACGCCACTATTATCGGCATCGACGCCGCGGACGGGATGGTACAGGTGGCGCAGGCCAAGGTGATGAAGGAAAAACTTCAGGGTATATCCTTTCACTGCATGCCGGCCGAGCAGCTGGCCTATCATGACAATAGTTTTGATCGCATCCTGTGCCGCTTTGGCGTGATGCTGTTCAACGATCCTTTGCAGGGTATGAGGGAAATGCGACGAGCTCTGAAGCCCGGTGGCCGTTTTGCCATCGCGGTCTGGAGCACCCCGGAAGCCATGCCGGTCATGCATTGGGCGTACGAGACGTTCAAAACCCGCTTGCCTGAGGATTTGCATCCACCGCTCGCCAAGGTGACATCCCTGGGAGCGCCCGGTCTGCTCCAGGATCTGCTGAACGAAGCGGGTTTCGCCGGATTCTCAGTGGAGCGTCGGGCGTTTGATTACCAATTCGGATCCTTCGAAGAACTCTGGGACACCGTGGAAGCCTCGGACATACTCAAGCAACAATACGATGCACTTCCACAAAACGAACGCGGAAAAATACGCGACGAGGTTGGGCGGTTTGCCCGCGACTTCATCCACGACGGGCAGTTGCGGATTCCGCACGAATACCTCGTGGCTGCAGGAAACAAATAATTTACACGGGTCGCCGCTGGGCGAAAGTGGCAATACCTACATATCGTTCAAATAGGCCTTCGCCTCTTCTCCGGGATTGGGCAGGCCTGCCACGCGCCAGGCACTGAGACAGGTATGGAAAAGATCATGGATCCAGTGCCTGTCCTTGCCATGACGGCGGCAAACGTGACTCATGGCGGGAGCCACACCGAATTTCGCATAATGTTCCCGCAGGGAGCGGATAATCTCCCAGTGTTCGTCGGTAAGCTTTCCGATACCCTCGCGCCGCGCGATTTCCGTTGCGACCGCTTCGTTCCATACCTCTGGATGCAAGAGCAAACTGTCCTTGTCGAGCTCAACGTCCAGCCGTTCCTGAGTTCGGGACATGAAAGCCTCCTTGCCTATAGCCGGAAGAATGAAAACATATATTAATTATTACGCGCCCAATCCGAGCGAAGCGCTCGGATAGTGACATGGATGGTGCGGGATTCAGTGACTTGTTCCTGCCGAGCGCGTGATCTTATTGTAGACGTTGTACTTGCCCGATGGTTTTTTCATCGGCAGCCGTTTCACTTCCTTGAAGGTCGCGGCGTCATAGACCACGAGCGCCCCGTCCATGTCCCACACGCTCACGAGCGCGTATTTTCCGTCGCGCGTGAACTCGGTGTGTGCCGCGGTTTTGCCGGGCGCGGGCGTCAGCGTCTTGACGACCCTGAGCGTGCGCTTGTCGATGATCTGGATCTTATCCCTGTCCTTCGGGCTCATCATGGCATCCGCCCAGGCATAAGGCGTGTTCTCGTGCGAACGCATGAAAAAACCGGGACCGAGCGTGTCGATGCGCTTAACGAGTTTCCAGTCCTGCATGTCGATGACCGATACCACGCCCTCGCGCAGGTTGGGCGTTGCCATTAGCGTATGTCCGTCGCGCTCCCAGGTGATGCCCGAACCCAGATGCGGCATGCCGGGCAGCGCCAGTTCGGCGATTTTGCGGCGGACGTGGAGATTCACCACCTGCCCGTTTTTCTCGTTGCGCGCTGCGCCGATCAGGTGCTCATAGGACTGGTCAAAGAAAAAATCATCAAGATAGTCATCCAGCGGGATCCGGCGGACCGGAAACGGGCCCGGCACCGGAATCGCCTCGCCCAGCCTGTAGTCGTGCACCAGGCCCTCGTACACCGGCTCGGCATTTTCGTCGTACGTGATTTCCCAGGCCTCTGGGATATCCTTGAGCGCGGCGATGAAGCTCTTGCGTGGCGCAGCATCGTAGACTGCCGAGACGCGCGAGGTTTTGCCGCCGTGCCCTTTGGCTTCGATCACCTTGACCGGTGCCAGATCGCGCGCATCCAGGATCACGATGCTGTGCGGCAAGTAATTGGCGACGGCGACGTACTTGCCGTCGCCCGAAACTGCGGCATTGCGCGTATTGATGCCGGCACGGACCTCGGCGATAAACTTCAGGTTGTAGATGTCGTATTTCGAAATCCAGCCGTCGCGCGAGGCGAAATAGACGTAGCGGCCGTCGGGGGAATACTTTGGCCCGCCGTGCAACGCGAAGCGCGTGGGAAAGCGCGTGATCGGCTCGAAGCGGTCACCGTCCAGCAGCGTGGCATGGTGATCACCCAGTTCGACCACGATGAAAAGATTGAGCGGATCTTTGACACTGAAAACAGGCTTGTCCGAAAGCCTTTGACCGAGTTTCACGTGCAGGATGTGCGACGCGTTGATTTCCGTCATGCCCCAGCGCGGCGACTCCGGCAGCGGCTGGTAGATCAGGCTAGTCAGCGCCGCGATTTGCTCCGTGTCCAGCTTATCTCCGAACGCCGGCATCTGGGTTGCAACGCGTCCGTCGCGGGTGACCGCGATCGCCTCGTCACGCTTGATCCTTCCCAGATTCTCCGGCAGCAAGGCCGGGCCGATGCCGCCGAGGCGGTCCGCGCCGTGACAGGAGGCGCAATGTTGCGCGTAGAGCTTCACCGCCACGGCGGGCTCGACAGCGTAAATATCGGCCGGAAGCAACACGGGGGAAACGGAGAGAATTAAGGCAATACGCCAGACGGGATTCATGCAATCGTAATTCGGTGAAGTTTTGCGTTCTCTCCGGCCAGTCTATTTGGTTGCGACCGCTATGGGAATGCGTGTATACGGCCGGTTTTGCAAGCGCTCGCCAAGGCCTCGCACGCCGATCTCTTCGTCGGTGAGATAGCAAGCCGGGTCTTCGGCCCAGGGATCGTTGGTCAGCTGGTGCGCGCGCACGCGGGTGTTGCCGCCGCAGACGTCGAAGTAATGACACGCGCCGCAGCGGCCCTTGATGCTCCGCGGGCTGGCCTTGAGCCCGGCCAGGAGTGGATCGGATACGTCCTGCCAGATCTGAGAGAACGGCCGCTGTTTCACGCTGCCCAGGCTGTAATGCCACCAGAAGGTGTCGGGATGGACGTTGCCGAGATTGTCGATATTGGCAATATTGACGCCCGAGGAATTGCCGCCCCACTGCGCCAGCTTCGCGCGCATATGGTCCTCAAGATGCGGGAAGTGCTGGCGCACCCAGAACAATAAATATACCCCGTCGGCGTCGTTGTTGCCGGTGACGAATTCCTTGTGCAGCCCGCGCTGCGTGTATTTCCAGCATTTGTCGAACAGCAGGTCCATGGCGAGTCGCGTGGTCTTCAGGATCACGTCGTCCTGGCGATTGATGTTGCCGCGACCGGCGTAATTGAGATGCGAGAGATAGAACTTGTCGACACCCTCTTCCTCCATGAGCTGCAACAGGTCCGGCAGCTCGCCGGCGTTGTCCTGGGTCATGGTGAAGCGCATGCCGACCTTGATGCCTTGTTGATGGCACAGGCGAATAGCAGTCATCGAGGCGTCGTAGGCGCCTTTGCGGCGACGGAAGCGGTCGTGAGTTTCGCGCAGGCCGTCAATGCTGATGCCGACATAGTCGTAGCCGATGTCCGCAATGCGTTCAATATTGGATTCGTCGATCAGCGTGCCGTTGGTGGACAGGCCGACGTAAAAACCCATCTCTTTCGCGCGACGCGAGATGTCGAAGATGTCACGTCGCATGAGCGGCTCACCACCCGAGAGGATCAGCACCGGCACGTGGAATCCCTTGAGATCGTCCATGACTTTGTAGACTTCGTCTGTCGACAATTCACCTGGGAAATCGGTGTCTGCGGAGATGGAATAGCAGTGCTTGCAAGTCAGGTTGCAACGCCGGATCAGATTCCAAATGACCACCGGTCCGGACGGTTTTCTTTTCGGGCCCAGAGGCGTGGGATGTCTGATTTCCTGCATGTATTGCGAAATTCGGAACACGCTCAGCCCCCCAGTCGCAAGCCGGTTTTCTTGAGGATGCGCGTGCTGTACAGCACCGCGTGCCCGCGGTCAGCATCGCCCAGCAATTCCGCGATCTGCATTACCTTGGACTCCACTTCCGCGCGGTGACGCCCATGCACCATGGCGAAGAGGTTGTAACGCCAATCGGGCAGATGACGCGGGCGATGATAACTGTGACTCACGTAATCGAGATTGCCGATCTTCTTTCCCAGTTCGCGCACGCAATCATCCGGTACATCCCACACCGACATCCCATTCGCCTGATAACCGAGGGCATAGTGGTTCGGGACCGCGCCGAGGCGACGGATCACGCCAGTATCCAGCATGCGCTGCATTCGCGAAATGACCTCCTCCGGGCTGATATTCAGTTGCCTGGCGACAGCGTGATACGGCTGGCGCACGCGTGGCAGACCTTCCTGCGTGGCCACGATGATCCGGCGGTCGGTCGCATCGAGCATCGGTCCGGCGTCGACCCGTGTTTCGCGCAGGGCGGGTTTTGTATTCATGCCTCGAACCTCAGGCCGACGAAAAATTCCTCAAGCTTGGGCATGTTGTATACCGCGTAACCGGTAGCCTTCTCGATCTCGCTGATCACCTCGCCAATCCGCTCCGGCCACTCGGTCGCAAGCACGAACCACATGTTGAATTCATGCTCGCGCGCGTAGTTGTGCGCGACCTCGGGAAATCCGTTCACGATTCGTGCTACTCGCTCGAAGTCATCCGGGGGGGGTTTCATGGCCGCGAGCGTGAGTGCCCCGCCCAGGCGTTCGGCGTGATACAGGGGCCCAAATCGGGTCAGCGTACCCTGCGCAAGCAGGATTTCGAGGCGGCGGATCAGCTCGTCTTCGTCCAGCCCCAAGCTGGCGGCGGCCTCGGCATACGGGCGCTCGCTCAAAGGAAATCCCCCCTGCAGGTTATTGATAATAGCGCGGTCGATGGCATCCATCAGCGTTCTCCCAGCGCGTATACCGCGCCGCGCTGCTTGAAACGCCGGCGGCTAAACAGCACGGCATGCGGCAACGTTTGCAGGTCGCAATGATTGACCATCCACTCAAGATGCGCCATCACCTCCTCGCGGCTTTTGCCGTGGATCATGCAGTAGAGATTGAAGCGCCATTGCGGCAGGCGGCGCGGCCGACGATAACAGAGCGTGATGAAATCAAATCCGGCGAGGCAGCGGCCGAGTTCGCTCGCCTGTTCATCCGGCACGTCCCACACCACCATGGCATTGGACGCATATCCCAGTTCATGATGGCGCACCACGACGCCGAAACGGCGTATCACCCCGGCCTCTTTAAGCCATTGAAGGCGCGCGATCACTTGCTGTTCGGACAGGCCCAGGCGCGCACCGATCTCGGCATACGGCCGTGAGCTGAGCGGCAACCCGTGCTGAATGGCCGCCAGCAGGCGTCGGTCGGCCTCGTCCACGACGGGACGGTGCGGAGAAACCACGGAATGTTTAATGACGTTCAGTTCCATCGCATCTCAAAACCCAGGTCAATGTGGTAATCCTCGATAAGCGGGAAGGACAGTACTTCATGCCCGGTGCGGCCGGCGATTTCCTCCAGTACCTCCGTCAAACGAGTGGAATCCGGTGCTTGCGCCACAAACCACAGGTTCAAGCGGTGTTCGCGCTCGTAGTTGTGATTGACTTCGGCATAACCGCTCACGATCGCCGCCACCGCGTCCAGCGCCTCCGGCGGCACCGCCATGGCCGCGAGCGTGCTGACGCCCACGGTGTTCGGCCGGATGACCGCGCCGACCCGGCTGATGGCGCCGGCCTGCTTGAGCTCATGCAACCGCGCGAGTACTTGTTCCTCGGTCACTCCGAGGTTTCGCGCCATGTCCGCATACGGCGTGACCGACAGCGGGAAATCCTGCTGAAAATCATTCAGCAGGCGCCGGTCCAGCTCACTCAGCTCCGGCTTCATTGGCCGATCCTCTGCGCCCGCGCGGTGAAGAATATCCCGCTTGGTTTGTCCGCCAGCAACGATGTCACACGCTCTAACGTTTCAGTGTCATAGACATCCACGCGATTCTCATCGCGCACGGAAAGCCATACGTTTTCGCCGCGCGGGGTGAACTCCATGTGCAGCACCGCTTTTCCGGGCTTGAGCGTGCGGATCACCTTGAGCGTAAGAGTGTCGATGACCTGTACTGTGTCGTTGTCCGGTGGTGCGAAATTGACCCATACCTGGCGCCCGTCCGGGCGCGCGATCACGAACACCGGCTGGCCGGCCACGGCGATGCGGGCCGTTTCCGTCCAGTTCTTCTGATCGATCATCAAGACTTCATGCCGTCCCACGGCCGGTACATAAGCCAGGCCGCCGGACTGCGCCCAGTAGTCCATGTGTGGCATCTTGAAGACCGGCAGCGGCTCCTGTCCGCGTCCGTAGCCGTCCAGGACGCGCCGCACCCCCTTGTCCGGTTGCCACAGGTCAAGCAGCGCCAGGCCGTCTTCCCCGAACAGACCGGCGATGTAGTAGCGACCGTCCGGCGTCACCGTGCCGTCGTAGGGCAGCTTGCCGATATTGGAAAATTTCTGCAGGCGCGGTTGGCGTGGAGTGCGCATGTCCGCGACCCAGATTTCGCCGGCATCGAACAGGGAAAACACGAACCGGCGGTCCGGAGCATCTACCAGCCCCACGATCTTGGAGCGCCGTGCGCTGTCGCCCGAGCCCGCCGGAATATCGGCAACCAGTTCGAGCGTATCGGCGGTGAATATCTTTACGCCGCCCGGATCGTAATTGGAAACGGCGATCAGCCGGCCGTCCTGCGAGATGGCGCCACCGACGGCGTTGCCTGCCTGCACGATGCGCTTCTCGATACGACGGCGCAGCATGTCCACCTTGGTCAGGCCGCCATCGCGTCCAAAGACATAGGCATACCGCGCATCGCGCGAATACACCACCGAGGCATGCGACAGATCGCCTAAACCCGAGACCCGCGCGAGTCGGGTGCGTGTCGTTGTCTCCACCACTTGCACGCTGCCGGCGGCACGCTCGATGACAATGCCGAGGTCGCCCGTTCCGCGCGGCGTGGCGCAGGCCGAAACCAGCAAGACACCGGCGAGGCTGAGGAATAAAAGCAGACGGGAATCAGGGCGCATCGGTCCGGCCCTCGAGCAGCATCTGCACCATCCAGTCCGCTTCCTGTGTGCTCATGAAGTTTTTCCACGGCGGCATCGCCGTTCCCGGGAGACCGTGCAGGATCACTTCGCGCAGCATCACGGCCGGCTTGCCCGTCAGCGCCTCCGGCGTAAGTGCCGGGCCGAGCCCGCCCCGGCGCTTCAGCCCGTGACACGAGCCGCAATCCTGCGTGAGCAGATGCATCAACTCGGCCTGACGCGTCTCGGGTACCTCGGCGTGGGCCATGCCCGGCCCCAGCGACATCAGCGCTGCAAGCATGATGCCGGTCATGGGCGTACGCGTGCGCATGGCAACCTTGTCTCCCGTGAAACACCGGGGCAGACAAGCTGCCCCGGTCGCAACGGCCTTTCTAATAAACGTCGTGTTGGGTGTTATAGACGTTGAATTTGCCCGTCGGCGTGACCAGGCGCTTGTCCTTGATCACGTGTTTCAGCTTGCGGGTCTTGTCATCAAGGATCACAATGGCCGACTCCTGTTCCTTGCCGTTCCACACGGAGAACCAGACCTCGTCGCCCTTCTGGTTGTACTCGGGCTGCACCACGCGCTTCGGACCCTCGCCAAGACCCGCCATCTCGGCGATTTTCACGACTTCGTAAGGCTTGTCGAGATTGTTGATGTCATACACCGCCACCGACTGGCTGATCTCGGGGTTGGGGTTGAGCGCCGTGTCCACCCACAGGTTTTTGGACTTCGGGTGGGTCTTAATGAACAGCGAACCGCCGCCCTGCCCCTTGAGCGTGCGCACGACTTTCCAGGCCTGATTCTTGTGCTTCACCGGGTCGGTACCGATCACGGCGATGGTTTCATCCCCCAAATGGCCTGTGGCCCAGACCGGACCGTATTTTGGATCGACGAAATTCGCGCCGCGCCCCGGGTGCGGGATCTTGCCAACGTCGACGAGCTTGACCAGCTTGTTCTCCTTGGCGTCCACCACCGCAATCTTGTGCGACTGGTTGGCGGCCACTAGGAAATAGCGCTTGGTGGAGTCCCAGCCGCCGTCATGCAGGAAGCGGGCGGTGCCGATCGAGGTGACCTTGAGGTTGTTGATATCGGCGTAATTCACCATCAGCGTCTGGCCGGTTTCCTTCACGTTCACCACGAACTCCGGATGGAAGTGCGAGGCCACGATTGAGGCCACGCGCGGCTCCGGATGATACTCCTGCGTGTCCACGGTCATGCCGCGGGTGGCGACGACCTTGAGCGGCTCGAGCGTGTCGCCCTTCATCAGCACGTACTGCGGCGGCCAGTAGGCGCCGGCAATCGCGTACTTGTCCTCGTAGCCCTTGTACTTGGAGGTGTCGACCGAACGCGCCTCGAGACCGATCTTGATCTCGGCGACGTTGTCCGGCTTCTCCATCCACAGGTCGATCAGATTGACCTTGGCATCGCGGCCGATGACATACAGGTAACGGCCGGAGGCCGACACGCGCGAGATATGCACCGCATAACCGGTCTTCACGATATTGACGATCTTCTTGGTGTCGCCGTCGATCACGGCCACTTCGCCGGAGTCGCGCAGCGTCACGGAGAAAACGTTTTTGAGGTTGATATTGTTCATCTGCTTTTTCGGACGCTTCTCGGGCGGCACCATGACCTTCCAGCTTGCCTTCATGTCCGTCAGGCCGAATTCGGGTGGTGTTGGAGGTTCGTGCTGCAGGTAGCGCGCCATGATATCGACATCATCGTGGCTCAACTCTCCGGAGGAGCCCCAATTCGGCATGCCGGCGGGGGAACCGTAGTTGATGAACGTTTCGAGGTAGATACTCCCTTTCTTGATGGTGATGTCCGGCGTCAAGGGTTTGCCGGTCGCGCCCTTGCGCAGCACGCCGTGACAACCGGCGCAGCGCTCGAAATATATCTGCTTGGCGCGTGCGAATTCCTGTTTGTTGAGTCCAGGCGCATCCGGCGCAGTTGCTTCTTTCGCCTCCTCGGGCTTGATCGTGGTCGGCGCGCCCTGGTAGCGCATCTCGGCTCCCCCGGTGCCGGGATGCTTCTCGGGTTTCTCCGCCGCCATCGCGACCGAGATGGACAGAGCCGTTGCTGCCATCAAGCCGGCGCCCAGTGCCAGATAGTTGAATTTCATATCGCAGTCCTCCGCATGAGATTAAAATCGGATATGGGTGAAACTGTAGAATCGGTCGCCTTACCGCTCCTTGACTTGAGTCAATAGTAACCGGATTTGGCTTGCTTCACAGACCCGTCGCGGCAGACGGTGTTGAGACTGGATCATGGCGCGATGAAAGGGTTTTCTCCGGGTTTTAAACGGCAAATATCTCGCGCCGGCGGCTTGGGCTTTATTTGGGTCAAGCCGTCCGGAGGGTCCGTTGACTTCCGTCAAATGCCCGGCGGCGTGAGCCGATACAATGTCGTTTCGTGGGATCAACCGAGCGACGGGCCGCAGTGGAAATCATCTACTTTACATTGGTGGGAATCGGGCTTTATTTTGCCTCCGACTGGATACTGGACCGCATCGAAGCCGCACGCGGCCGCCGGTTTGAGAACCGCTCTGTCATATTCTTTGTGATCATTCTG
>Ga0224512_10005637_pt1 | contig 10235 bp, 13 predicted proteins | sample SF_May12_sed_USG_4_FD_169103 | JGI IMG/M metagenome (GOLD analysis project Ga0224512, IMG submission 169103) | Sediment microbial communities from San Francisco Bay, California, United States - SF_May12_sed_USGS_13 | ecosystem: Environmental > Aquatic > Marine > Sediment | place: USA...
ACGGCGGCCACAGGGCGAAGTTCTCGGCGAGCGGCAGGCCGCCCGCGAGCTGCAGCATGAAGACGAGGATGTTGGCGCCGAGCAGCGCCCCGGTGACCGGCGGCACCCTCAGGGCTCCACCGGTGTGGGCACGGGGAGCGGCATGCCGCGTCGCTGCAGCTCGGCGCGCACCCGCTCGGGATAGTCGGTGATGACGCCGTCCACGTTCAGCGCGAGCAGGCGCTCGATGAAGCCGGGCTCGTTCACGGTCCAGGGCACGATCTTGAGCCCGAGCTTGCGCGCTTCGGCCAGCGACACGGAATCGAGCTCCTCGTAGTTTGGCGACCAGATGCGGCCGCCTGCCGCATGCACCGCCTGCGGCTGCGAGGCGCCGCGGCGCCGGCCGGTGAGGTAGACGGTGGCGATCTCGGCTGCTTCGCGCTCGACGACGTACAGCGTGCGCCAGTCGAACGACTGCACGGCGCTGCGCTCGGCGAGGCCGGCGGCGCGGATCTCGGCGATCAGCGCGCGCGCGAACGCTTCCGGCGGCAGCGTCTCCGCCGGCGCGGCGGGCGAAATCTTGGTCTCGATGTTGAAGCGCACGTGTTGGTTGCCGGCCTTGCGCACCAGGGCGAACAGCTCGGCCAGGCGCGGAATGCGCGCGCCGTCCGCCGGCGACTGCGCGGGAAAGCGCGCGGCGTACTCGCTTCCCGGGCGCAGGTGGCCGACGTCGTAGCGCCGCAGGTCCGCGTAATCGAGCTCGTGGATCAGCGGCCCCGGGGCCTCGATCCAGCGGCCGTCGGGGCCGCGCGCGATGTCCGGGTTGAGGCGGCGGTCATGGTGGATGACGACCACGCCGTCACGCGTCACGCCGGTGTCCAGCTCGAGCGTGGCGACCCCCATGGTGAGCGCCGCGGCGAATCCGGTCAGCGTGTTCTCGGGGGCGGTACCGCGGGCGCCGCGGTGCCCCTGGAGGTCAAAGGCGTGGGCGCCGAGCGCGTGGCCGAGGGCGAGCGCCGTCAGGAATCGCAAAGGGAGGTTTCTGTAGAGCGGCCACATGTGATACGGTGTACTCAGCGTCGAGGAAGCGCGCCGCGCGATTATAGCGGGGCGACCCCCGGCGCCCCGAACATGCCCAACCTCAGCCCCCTCAAGTTCTGCATGCACGGCCAGCACTCAAAGCCGCGCGCCCAGTTTCGCGTGCTGCCCGGCGGCGAGCGCCGGCGCGAGGTCTGCGCCGAGTGCTACGAGAAGATCATGGCGGCGCGCAAGGAAAGAGCCGCCGCCGTGCGCAAGCGCTAGCGCGCGGCCGCCTGGGCCGGCAGCGGCTCGATCAGCTCCGGGCCTTCGTTCTTCGCGCTGTTGACGCGGCGGCTGACTGGAAAGTGCACGAATTCCCCGGGCGCCATCGGCGCCAGCGCCATTGCCGTCACCGCCGAGGCATCGCGCCGCGCGGGATCGAGCCAGGCAGCGTGATCCTCGTCCGCCAGCACCACCGGCATGCGATCGTGCACCTCGGCGATCGGCGATAGCGCCTGCGTGGTGAGGATGGCGCAGCTCAGCGTATCGCGCCACGCCGAGTAGAGCCCGGCGAAGCAGAACGGGCGGCGGTCCCGGCGCGTGATGTAGTACGGCTGCTTGCCGCCTGCCGCCTCCCGCCACTCATACCAGCCTTCGGCCGGCAGCAGGCAGCGCGTGCGGCGGATGGGGTCGCGCCACATGGGCTTGCCGGAAATGTCCTCGAGGCGCGCATTGATGGTGAAGCTGGGCGGCTTGTCCTGCTTCCACCAGTGCGGGATCAGCCCCCAGCGCGCCGCACTGAGCGTGCGCGCGCCGTCCTCGAGCATGAGCACCGGCACCGAGGTGCTCGGTTGCACGTTGAAACGGCGCGGAAAAGGATCGCTGCTCGTGCGATCGATCTTCCAGGCGCGCTCGATCGACGCTTGCTCGGGACTGACGTAGCGGCCGCACATCGCGGGCGCCAGTGTAGCGCGGCAACTAGGCGGCCTGCTCCTGCTTGACCTTGGCGCGCTTCGCGCGCGGTGCCGCCTCTGGCTTGGCCGGCGCCGTCACGCCGGTGCGCGGACGCGCGCCCAGCACTTCGATGCACAGCGCGGCGATCTCGGTCTCCAGGAGCCGCTCGGCGTTGGCGTGCAGGTTGCGCACCTCCGGCGTCGTCAGCAGGTCGATCTTGTCCTTGGTCCAGAGCGCGGCGCGGCCGCGCGTCAAGTTGTTTCGTGTGTTCATTCAGTATCTCTTTCCCGATGTGAATTCGACCTTGAGGCGCGCTACCTGCCGCCTCACGGCCTCGATGTCGGCGCGTGCGCGCTCGATTTCCTGCTTCAGGGCTTCGGCTTCGGCGCCGTCGCCAGCCTGGCGCTGCAGCGCCGCATGCACCTCGCGGTAGCGCGCTTCCGCCGCGTTCCAGCGTTCCACGACCTGCTGCTCCTGCTCCCGCCACAGCTTGCGCTTATCCATGTCCGGTCCCCGCGGAAATAAAAAAGCCCGGGATCACCGGGCTTGTCCTGCATGCGTCGCGATCAGGCGGGCCTGACGTTGGTGGCCTGGGCGCCCTTGGGGCCCTGCACCACGTCGAACTGCACCTTGTCGTTTTCCTTCAGCGTCTTGAAGCCGCCGCCCTGAATCGCCGAGAAATGCACGAACAGATCCTTGCCACCATCGTCCGGCGTGATGAAACCGAAACCCTTGGCGTCGTTGAACCACTTCACCGTGCCTGCGCTCATGTCTGCTTCCCTGGTAATGGATGAAAAGGGCAATCGCCCTGCGGAATGGTCAAGGAAGGGAAACGACCGACTGATGAGCGCGGCGTACCTGCCGCGAGCGGACCAGCGATTTCTCTGCTTGAGAATCCTGCACCGCCATTATACAGGCGGCCAGGATTCCGTCAATCAAAACAAGAACTTGTTCAGGCCACGGCGCAATCGGATCAGAACTGCAGCTGGAGTCCAATAGAGAACAGGTCGTAGGCGTTCCTGAACCTTATCGAAGAGACGGCGTGCTGCACCGCGCCGATATGCTCATACTCCATGCGCAAAGACAGCGCGCTCGCCGCCTGCCAGCCCACGCCAATGCCGAGCAGCCCGGAATTGCCGCGGCGCTGCGTATCGATGAAGGTGCCGCCGCAATTCAGCTTGCAATCGTACTCCGCCAGGGTGAAGGCAACGCCGACCTTGGCGCTGAAGAAATAGCCCTGCCCGAGCGGCTTCGCGAACACGCCGGAAACGGCGATCGCCGAGGTCTGCAGTTCGTCCTGCACGGGACCCCCAAAGCCGTTGAGGAACTTGTAATTGCCGAGATTGTAGTAACCGAGCTCGATGCCATAGTCGTTCCACATGCGGCCGGCATAGACCTTGTAGGCATTGGGAGTCTTGTCGTCGTGCACGCCGAGCGTCAGCGCCGCCAAGTCACTGGTGGCGTCGGTCGTAGCTGCCCCGCCGCTTACGCCAAGGTAAAAGCCCGGCGATTGTGCATAAGCCTGGGACCCGGCCAGGATGCCCGCCAGGGCCGCGATCAGGATTGCGGTTCTTTTCACTCTAGCCTCCCTCGAGAACGCTCGTTGGCAGCGAATGCCGCGCATTATGCCTAATTGCGCTCGAGTCGTCCCGGCGCTCGGAAATCGGCCTGCAAGCTCACCGACAGGGCCTGATAGCGGGACTCGGCCCGGATCAGTCCGACGCCGTGACTGACCGGGCGGATCGATTCATAGTCGGCGCGCAGCGACAAACTGTGAGTGATCCGCCAGCCGATGTCGGCGCAGCCCAGGTAACAGCGGTAGTCGGCCTGGGTGAAGGCGATGCTCAGCCTGCCGTTGAAGCAGAAGTTCGCGCCCATGGGCACAGCGAGCACGCCCGAAACGGTGAACGCGGGCACCAAGAAATCGTCGAATTTCGCGCTGCCGGTTCGCGCTGCGTAAGTACCGAGATCGTGATTCCCGGCTTCCACACCAAACTGGCGCCACAAATAACCGCCGTAGACCTTCTCGCCCTCCGCGCGCGTGTCGGCACCGCTGCCGCCGAACGCAAGCGCGAATTCCCGAGCGTTGTCGGTGGTGCCGAGAGGCCGCCGATGCGGAAGTGGCCGCCCTGCATCTGCGCCTGAACCGGGGTCACCGCGCAGGGGAACCGGCGGGCGCAGCGGCGGTCGAAGTGTCATCCAAGCAACTGCAGGAGTTGAAAATGCAAACCAGTAGAATCGTGGCTTTGCTGGCCGCGCTCGCCGTGCTCGCCGCAGGCGGCGTCGCAGGTGGCCAATATCTTCATGCGCGAGCCGCGCTGGCGGCACCCGCGACCACGGCGAACGCGCCGGCGGCGGCGGCAAGCGCGGCACGCGTAACGCTGCTTCCGGACTTCGCATCTATCGTTCAGCAGTACGGCCCGGCGGTCGTCAACATCACGACCGCAGGCACGCGCGAGACCGGCCACGGCGGCCAGCAGGTACCGCTGCCGGAATTCTTCCGCGGAATGCCGTTGCCGTTCCAGTTCGGCCAGCCGGGTCCCGAAGTGCCGGTTCAGGGTCAAGGCTCGGGATTCATCGTCAGCGGCGACGGCATCGTGCTCACCAACGCGCATGTCGTGCAGGGCGCATCCGAAGTCACCGTCAAGCTGACCGACCGGCGCGAGTTCCGCGCCAAGGTGCTCGGCACCGATCCGGCCACCGACGTCGCCGTGCTGCGCATCGAAGCAAAGGGGCTGCCCGCGGTAAAGCTCGGCGACCCCTCGCGCGCGCGCGTCGGCGACTGGGTGGTGGCGATCGGCTCGCCCTTCGGCTTCGAGAACAGCGTCACCGCGGGCATCGTCTCGGCCAAGGGGCGCTCGCTGCCGGGCGACGTGTACGTGCCCTTCATCCAGACCGACGTCGCCGTGAATCCCGGAAACTCCGGCGGTCCGCTGTTCAGCCTCGATGGCGAGGTGATCGGCATCAATTCGCAGATCTACAGCCGCTCGGGCGGCTATCAGGGCCTGTCCTTCGCCATTCCCATCGATGTCGTGCTGCGCGTGAAGGATCAGATCATCGCCACCGGGCGCGCGTCGCACGCGCGCCTGGGCGTCAACGTGCAGACGATGAACCAGGCGCTCGCCGAGTCCTTCGGCCTCGAGCGCGCCGCGGGCGCGCTGGTCGCGTCGGTGGCGCCGGGCAGCGCGGCGGAAAAAGCCGGGCTCGTGCCGGGCGACGTCGTGCTGCGCTTCAACGGTCGCGCGGTCAACGATTCCGGCGAGCTCGCGGCGATGGTCGGCGAGTCGCGCCCCGGCGATGCGATCCGGCTCGAGGTGTGGCGCAAGGGCGGCAAGCGCGAACTCGCTGGCACGCTCGGCACCGCAACCGACGAAGCGACGCAGAGCGCCGACGCCAACGAGGCGACGGGCCATGGGCGTCTCGGTCTCGCCGTGCGTCCGCTCTCGCCGCAGGAGCGCGAGGCGGCGAACGTCCCGGGCGGCCTGCTGGTGGAAGGCGTGAACGGGCCCGCAGCGCGTGCCGGCGTCGTCCCGGGCGACATCGTGCTGCAGGCGGGCGGCAAGCCCGTCAGGAGCGTCGCCGACCTCAGGGCGGCGGCGCGCTCGGGAAAGACCGTCGCGCTGCTCGTGCAGCGTGGCGATCGCCGCCTGTTCGTGCCGCTGGAGGCGGGCTGAACCGCTGCGCAGGTCCGGCTACACTGCGCTTCGTTCGACCCGAGGGGACGTATGCATATCGACGCACGCGTTTACGAGCTTTACGACGAGTATTGCCACGGGCGCATTGACCGGCGCGAGTTCCTGCTGCGCGCCGCAGCGCTGACCGCAGGCGGTCTGGCGATGGCGCAGGCGCTGCTGCCGCGCTATGCGCGGGCGCAGACCGTGTCCTTCACCGACCCGCGCATCCGCGCGCAGTACGTGAATTATGCATCGCCCGGCGGCAATTCCGGCTCGATGCGCGGCTACCTCGTCCAGCCCTCAGGCGCGGGGCCGTTCCCGACAGTGCTGGTAATCCACGAGAACCGGGGCCTCAATCCCTACATCGAGGACGTCGCGCGCCGTGCGGCGCTCGAGGGCTTTCTCGCGCTCGCGCCCGACGGTCTGTATCCCGCGGGCGGCTATCCCGGCAACGACGACGACGGCCGCTCGCTGCAGGCGAGCCTCGACCAGGCAAAGCTGCTGCGCGACATGGAAAATAGCGCGCGCTTTCTCAAGGCGCACCGATTATCGACCGGCAAGCTGGGCGCGACGGGATTTTGCTGGGGCGGCGGCGTTGTCAATCATCTCGCCGTGACGCTGGGCGCGGACCTGCAGGCCGGAGTGCCGTTCTACGGCGCGGCCGCGGCGAGCGCGGACGTGCCGAAGATCAAGGCGCCGCTTCTCTTGCAGTTCGCGGAGAACGACCCGCGCATCAATGCCCTGTGGCCGGCGTTCGAGGAGGCACTGAAGGCGAACAAGGTGTCCTACCAGATGTACAGGTACCCGGGCACGCCACACGGCTTCCACAACAACTCGACGCCGCGCTACAACGAGGCGGCGGCGAAGCTGGCTTGGGAGCGCACGGTCGCTTTCTTCCGCCAGCACCTCACCTAGCTGCGCCGTCGCTCGTACCAGCGCGACATCGCTTCCATCGCCAGCCAGGAGGCGGCGGCCGCGCCGAGCAGCACGCCTTCGGCCGCCTTCCAGCCCCAGGCGTCGACCATAAGCGAAAAGAGCGTTGGCGAAGCGGCATTGACGATCAGGATCGGCGTCGCCAGGAGTCCGAGCACCGCGCCGTAGCCGTTGGCGCCGAACAGGGCGAGCGGCACCGCGCCGCGCACGATCGTGATGACGCCCTGCGAGGCGCCCATCAACAGTGTGAAGGCGACGACGGCCTGAAGGTTGCCGCCGGAAAGCAGGAGCACGGCGAACGAAACCGGCAGCACGCCGATGGCGATGCGCGCCACCGTGACGGCGCGCAGGTTGCGCCCGAAGACGATCTCCACCAGACGGCCGCCGAACTGCGCGAAGCCCTTCATCGAGGCCACCCAGACGGCGGCGGCGGTCGCCAGCCCCGCGGCCTGGAGCAGCGGCACGAGCTGCACCGTCACGACGCCGAAGACAAAGGCATTGAGCGACATGACGAAGGCGAACAGCGCGATCGCCACCGCGCGCACCCGGCCGGCGAGCGGCGCGCCCTCGGGCGAGGGCTGCGCCGCGGCCGCCGCGGCGGCGGGGTGATGGGTCTGCTCGCGCCGCGCGAGGCCGAACCAGTTGAGCGGCAGGCAGACGACGAGATTGATGGCCGCGAACCAGCCGAGCGTTTCGCGCCAGCCCGAGGCCTGGTTCAGGTAGTGCCCCACGACCCAGAACACGGTGGAGGCAAAGGCGCCGAACAGCGTGAGGTAGGAAATGGCGCGCCGGCCGCGCGACGGCAAAACCTGCACCAGCGCGGCGAACGCGGCGTCGTACAGGCACAAGCGCATGCCGACGCCAAGAAACGCCCACACCGCGAGATAGGCGGCTTCGCTGCGCACGAGGGACAGCAGCATCAGTCCCGCGGAGACCAGCACGGTGCCGGTCGACATCACTGCGCGCGCGCCGTAGCGGTCGATCGCGCGCCCGGCCCATGCCGAGACCGCGCCCATGACGAGCAGCGAAACCGTGAAGCCGAAGTAGATGAGGCTTCTGCTCCAGCCGGTGTCGTCGGCGATCGGGCCGGCGAGCACGCCCAGGCAATAGTAGCTCGTGCCCCAGGCGGTGATCTGCGTGATGCCGAGCGCGCAGACCGCGGCGAGGAACGGGTCGGAGCGGGAGGACATGGCGGCGCGTATCGTACGCCGCCACGCCCCGGGCTCTGCCCGCGTTTCGCTGTTGCGCTAGCGCAGCTGGATGATGCGCACCTGACTCTGCACCAGGTCCGGCACGTAGGCCGTCACGCCGTTCTTGCCGGCGATCACGCAGAAGTCCGCGGGGCCCTTGAAGCCGTCGGCGAGCTTGTGCATGCCCATCTTCCTGCTCCACTGGAAGAGCGACCCGGAGTTCCAATCGGTGACGAGGAGCGATTTGTCCTTGAGCTCGTAGACTCCGTCCAGACGCCCGATCGGGTCGGAAATCGCCTTGGGTTTGCCATCCTTGCCGAGTGCGAAGATGGCGCGCGGCTGGTCGGGTGCGAGGAAGCCAACCATGACCAGCCCGCCGTGCGCCGGCCAGATGCCGTTCGGATTGATCTGGGCGTCCTTGAAAACCGTCGTGATCTTGGGATCACCCTTCATGTTCAGGAAATCCGCTGGCTGGATCTTGAACAGCTGGTCGCCGCGGTTGTCGCTCACGTAGAGCGCGCCCTTCATCACCGCCGGGTCGTTTGCGAACTGCGCGCCGGGGATTGCGACCTTGCGGCCCTTTTTCGTCTTCAGGTCGAAGACCCAGACCGAGTCGATGTCCGTGGTCCAAAGGCGGTTACCCTGGACCCAGATGCCCTTGGGCTTGTCCATCTTCCCGCCCGCTGCGGGAAGGAAGTTCTTCTCGATGAGCTTGCCGTCGAGGCTCCATTTGCTGATGTAGCCCGCACCGTCCTTTTCCAGCGGGGCGAGCTTGGAGCCGAACTCGCTCACGTAGAGTGCCTTGGCCTTGGCGTCGCAGCCCACCGACTCGGGGTGGGTGAAGCCGGTGATGGTGGAGTCGGAAGCCGCCTTGAGCTGGGCGGATGCGGCGACGGGGGCGGCTAGCAGGATGAACAGCGCAATTCTCATGGTCTCCTCCTTTGGGGACCAACAACTATACGGCCATAATAGTCCGATCCACCGCATAAGCTGGAAACTCCCATATGGCCCATTCTGGAACGAAACGCGCGCCGGCGAAGCGCCGGGCGAAAAAGGCGAAGTCGGAAAGCCGCGGGCTGACGCCGGCCGAGTGCCGGCTCGACATGCTCTCGGGCGCCGCCGACGAAGTGCGGCAGCGCGTGCAGCAGGAGGGCGGCGAGATCATCGGCACCTACAAGGATCCCCTGGGCGGCGGGGCGCTGCTCGCCTGCATTCTTCCCATCTCGCGAGTGGAGCCGACGCCGTTCCAGCGCGACCTGTCGGATGCGCATCACAAGAAACTGGCAGACGTCATCGACAAGACCGGGATGTTCCTCGATCCCATCATCTGCGTCACCGCGCCCAAGGAGGGATTCTGGACGCCCAACGGCATGCATCGCCTGGCGGCCTTGCAGCGGCTCGGGGCGAAGTCGGTGACCGCGCTGGTGGTGCCGAAGCGCGAGGTGGCCTGGCAGATCCTGGCGCTGAATACGGAGAAGGCGCACAACCTGAGGGAAAAATCCCTGGAGGTGATCCGCATCTACCGCGGCCTGATCGACGAGGATGCGACGCGCGCCGAATCCGGCTTTTCGTTCTACCTGGAGGAAGCCTCGTTCGTCACCATGGGCCTGTGCTACGAGAAGAACGGGAAGTTTGCCGGCGGGGCGTACAACTCCATCGTCAAGCGGCTGGAGAAATTTTCAGACGCGCCGATCTCGGCGGCGCTGAAAGTGCATGAAGAGCATGCCGACCTGCTGCAGGAGCTGGATGCACGGGTGGCCGAGGTGGTGAAGAAGCTGAAGGACCGGGGATTCGTGAGTCCGTATTTGCGCGCGTTCGTCGTCGCGCGGATCAATCCGCTGCGCTTCATGCAGGGCGAGCCGCCGGCGCTGGACGAAGTGCTGAAGACCATGACCGGGCGGGCGGCGAAGTTCAACACCGAAAAGATCAAGCAGGAAGACTTGGCATCGGCAGGTGGGGCGGCCGACGACGCGGACTGAAGTAAAGTGCCGGCATGGCGCTCAAGGCGACGATCTTCAAGGCCTGCCTGCAGGTTTCGGACATCGACCGGAATTACTACGGCGAACATCCGCTGACGCTGGCGCGGCATCCTTCCGAAACCGACGAGCGCATGATGATGCGCGTGCTGGCGTTCGCGCTGAATGCGCATGAGCATCTGGCGTTCGGCAAGGGGCTGTCGGCTACCGACGAACCCGATCTCTGGCGGAAGGATCTGACGGGTCAGATCTTGCACTGGATCGACGTCGGCCAGCCGGACGAGAAGCGCCTGATGCGGGCCAGCGGACGCTCGGACCGGGTGACGGTGTATGCCTACGGCTACAAGGCGGCGCAATGGTGGCAGGCCAACTCCGGGCGCCTGGGTCGAGCGAAGAATCTTGCGGTGTGGCGCGTGCCGGGCGAAGCCAGCGAGAGCGTGGCAAAGCTTGCCGAGCGTGCCATGCAATTGCAGTGCATGGTCCAGGAAGGGCAGGTGTGGTTCAGCAGC
>Ga0224512_10005639_pt1 | contig 10234 bp, 9 predicted proteins | sample SF_May12_sed_USG_4_FD_169103 | JGI IMG/M metagenome (GOLD analysis project Ga0224512, IMG submission 169103) | Sediment microbial communities from San Francisco Bay, California, United States - SF_May12_sed_USGS_13 | ecosystem: Environmental > Aquatic > Marine > Sediment | place: USA: California...
CCGTGACCGTAGCGAGCGCGTATGTGCATGATGTCGCCCGCCTGGCCATCCGCGATCAGCTGGCGCGCCTTGATGATCGAAGGGTGGAATCGGTGGTTGAAGCCAACGCGAACGATCCGATTGGCCTTAGCACCCGCCTTGGCAACTGCTTCGAGATCCGCCACCCGAGTGGCTCCGGGCTTCTCAACGACCACGTGGCATCCGTGGTCGATAGCTGTCAGCGCCAATTCGGCCAGCGATGCGTGGTTGCTGGCCACCACCGCCAGGTCGACATCGCCACTCGAGAATGCTGCCTGGGCATCCGAAGCCACGGTTGACCCTTGTCCCAGCTCCTTTGCCAGGCTTTCTGCTCGGGAGCGGTCTATGTCGAAGACTGCACCGACGCTAACGCCGAGCTCAGAGAGCGCCAGTGCGCGCTTACGGCCTACGACACCACATCCGGCAATGGCGGCGGTGCTCATGGTCTTTCGCTACTTCGTTCGAGGATCCACGGCGTATCCAATAGATAGTCGACTGTTGCCTCCACGGCCTGGCGAATTGAGGCGCGGTGAGTCCAGCCCAGCGCCCTTATCTTCGAAGTGTCGAGGAAGATGAATGGGTTGTCACCGATCCACCCTCGGTCGCCTCCGGTGTAGTCGATGCGAGGGCTCAAGCCCATCCGCTTGCATATCCAGCCAGCCGAGTCCGCCACGGTGCAGTAGTCGTCAACACCCAGGTTGAAGACCTCGTATGGCTTGTCGACCTCCAGGCAAGTGATCAGCGCATCCACACAATCGTCTACGTGGAGATAGCTCTTGCGCTGCTTGCCGTCCCCCAAAATGCGCAATGCCGAAGGGTCTGAAGCAAGCTGGCTCACGAAGTCGACCACGTGGCCGTGCGTGTAGCGGGGCCCCAAGATCGAAACAAAGCGGAAGACCGTCGCTCGTATCTCGGTGCCCGCTGTGTAGGCCTGGACGAAGGCCTCGGCAGATGCCTTGGAGGCGCCATATAGCGAAGTCTGGATGGGGAAGGGAGCCGTCTCAGGAGTCGGAATCTGGTCGGCCTCGCCGTACACGGAACCTGTGGACGCGAAGAAGATACGAGGCACGCCGGTCTGCCGCATCGCCTCCAAGATTCGATGGGTCACAAGCACGTTCTGCTCGAGATCCCTTCGTGGCGCATCCCAACCGAATCGGACATCGGCGTTGGCAGCCAGGTGAAAGACAATGTCGGCTCCGGCGATGACTTCGAGCACAGCACCCGAAGGGTCGTTGAGATCGAGCTCGACGAACTCGAAAGCCGGGTGCTCGGCGGCCGACTCCAGGAAACGTCGGTCACCCGTGGACAGATCGTCGATGACGGTTACCTGATGGCCCTCGTCGAGTAAGCGATCGGTCAGGTTCGATCCAATGAAGCCAGCTCCGCCGGTGACGATCGACCGCATCAAGGCAGGCACCGATGTCGCGGGCGCCCAGGGATCGACCTGGGCAAGCGAGCAGTAATCACCCGCTTGCTCCGGTCTCACCCCGGTTGGCATCGCTGGCTTCGAGCTTCGAGAAACGGAAACGGAACAGTGCAACTATCCAGGTCAGAGGATCACGAATGGGCCTGACCTTCTTGCCCGCGTCGAACCCCCTCGAGTGGTAGATCACGGGGACCTCCAGGGGCTGGTAGCCCCGGCGAACCAACTTGGCCACCAACTCGTAATCGAAGTCGAACCGGTTGGCCACGAACTCGAGCCCGTGAATGCACTCGGTGCGAAAGACCTTGTACATCGTGAACGGGTCACGCAACCGAGTCCCGTACAGCAGGTTGAAGAGTCCCGTGAAGATCCAATGGCCGGCATTCAGGATGCGACTCGTGAGCTTTGCGTCTGCGAAGTCCCTCATCGGTCGACCCTTGACGTGGCGGCTGCCCAGCACGAACTGAGTACGGCCTTGCAGGATGGGTTCGATCAGCGCTGGGTAATCGGCCACGCTGTACTCCAGATCGCCGTCTTGAATCAGGACGATGTCGCCGGTGACGTGCCTGAGCCCCTGTCGCACCGCATGTCCCTTGCCCCTCGGCTCATCCTGAAGAACAAGGGACACCCGCGGGTCCGTGTACTTGCTGACCAAATCGCGGGTGTCGTCGGAGGAGTTGCTCTCGACAATGATGAGCTCCAGTTCCACTCGGTCAGGGAGAGACACGGCGAGCACACTGTCGATCACTTCCGCGATGGTGGCCTCCTCATCGTATGCGGCCAGGATGACGCTTAGTTTGGCGTGGTCGCCAATAGGCAGACTCGAGCCGGCACTTGCAGTATTCATGCTTCCCTAGTGGGTCGATTCCCACTTGGGGGTTTCAGGGGACAACGCCGGGTGGGTCACGATCAGATGCCAGAACAGCGACTGCAACCCCTCCGTTTGAGCTGTGACGGTGGCGTCGTTGACGGTCGGCACGTTGATGCATGCGTCGGCCCACTGTTTGACCGCGCCGCCGTCTCGTCCCACTATGCCGGTAATTGGAGCTCCGACTTCCTGAGCCAGCAGCATTGCGTTGACCAGGTTGACGCTGATATTGCGTTCGACATCGCCTCCGCCAACGGAGAAGACGAAGAGGCAGTCATTCGGTCCGAAGGAAGAGCCACGCAACCAACTGGCATACGAGTCCTCCCATCCGTCGTCGTTGATTCGAGCCGTTAGTTCGGAGACATTGTCAGTGACCGAGTAGGACTCCACCCGCCCCAGTTTGCGAAAGTCGGACGCTGCGTGAGACGAGTGCCCGGCACCGCCTCCCGAACCGCAGAAGAACAACCGACCGCCGCGCTCACGAACACCGACGACGATGTCAACAACTGCGTCCACATCAGCTGTCGGAATCAAGCCGAGAATCTCGATGGTCTCTTCGATGAAGGACTTTGAGTAAGTGGTGGGCACGGCCAAACTCGAATCGGTTGTTGCGGCGGGGGATAGTAGCGCCGGGTGGCCCCCTCAGACAGAGTATCCAGCGGCGGTCGAGTCGCTGTGGAACATCTTGACGGTATCGAGGGAGAACTCCTCAAGGTCCTTGCCGAGGGTCGGCAGTTTCTTGAGGACATCGTGGGTCGCAGTGATGATGTGGCACCCGACTGCGTCGGCCTGGAGGATGTTGAGGACCTCACGCGGGCTTGCCCAGATCAGCTCGGCGTTTCCAGCCGGACGAGCTAGCTCGACCGCCTCAGACATCAGGGGAACGGGGTCGCGCCCGGTATCGGCGATTCGTCCGGCGAAGATCGATATGAAGGCCGGAGGCCCCCCTTCGATGCTGTCGGTCACCCACTTGACCTGATCGAGCGTCATGAGCGCGGTGACGTTGACCTTCACTCCTTGTTGTGTGAGCCGCTTGATGACATCGTCCGAACGATCTCCTCTTGTGTCCGTCACCGGGATCTTGACGTAGACGTTGTCACCCCAGCTGGAAATCTTCAGGCCCTGGCGCTCCATGTCTGCGAAGTCGTCGGAGAACACTTCGAACGAGATCGGCCGGTCGACGATGGTGTCGAGAAGGTCGCGGGCGAACGCCTCGTAGTCATTGATTCCGGCCTTCCGCATCAGGGTGGGATTGGTGGTGAACCCTTTGATCAAGGGGTTCTCGTACAACTCCAGCATCTGGGCACGGTCGGCGCCATCGGCGAAGATCTTCACCCGAAGCTGGTTGGGGTCGGTCCGCATTCGATCCTCGCATCGGTCCGGTCGGTATCGGTCGGGACTCTACCGCCCGTGAACCGTCGCTCGTGGGAAATTAACTAGCAAGTTCCACTGAACTCAGGCGAATCAGGTGGCCCTATTAGGGTTTCTGCGGTACTCAGGAGATAGATGCCCCGCAGATACCTAGTCACCGGCGGAGCCGGGTTCATCGGGTCGAACTTCATTCGCTACCTGGCCGCGCACGAGCCGGACGCCGAGGTGACCAATCTCGATCTGCTCACCTATGCCGGGGTCAAGGCAACCGTGGACGAGCTCAATGAGCTCGACAGCCACACTTTCGTACAAGGGGATATCCGCGACAGTTCGCTCGTGGACGGCCTTGTTAAGGGCAAGGACGTCGTTGTCAACTTCGCGGCAGAGAGCCATGTGGATCGCTCGATCGATGGCCCCTCGGTCTTCCTCGAGACCAACGTGGTCGGAACCGGGGTGCTGATAGACGCTGCCCGACGCCACCAGGTCGATCGCTTCATCCAGGTGTCTACCGACGAGGTGTACGGCTCATGGGACGAGGGTTTCGCCGACGAGGACGCGGCGCTGGAGCCGTCGTCGCCCTATTCGGCGTCGAAGGCCGGTGCCGACCTCCTAGTGCAGTCCTATGGCGTCACCTTCGACTATCAGGCCATCATCACCCGCTGCACCAACAACTACGGGCCATATCAGTTCCCTGAGAAGGTCATACCGCTTTTCGTCACCAACCTGTTGGCAGATCTCAAGGTGCCTCTCTACGGCGACGGACTCAACGAGCGCGATTGGCTCCATGTGGAAGACCACTGTGCCGCCATTCATTTCTTGGTCGACAAGGGGACGGCCGGAGAGGTGTACAACATCAGCGCCGATCGTCAGTTGTCCAACATCGACCTGACCCGTCAGATCTTGGTAGCGCTCGGCAAGGATGAGTCCTTCATAGAGCAGGTGGCGGATCGCCCGGGTCACGACCGCCGGTACGCTCTCGACTCGTCGAAACTGCGTGCGCTGGGATGGGAGCCGGGGTCGCCCTTCGAGGCGAGGCTGGAGGAGACGATCGATTGGTATAAAGAACGCCAAGACTGGTGGCGTCCGCTGAAGGAGAGCTAATGGAGTACAAGCCGGCCAAAACCATCGCCTGGGAAGCCCAGAGCGAAGAGCATTTCACTGGCCAGGCCTGGTTCGGGCCTTGGTCGCGGGTCAGTAAGGAGAGCCTCAACGCTCTCAACGTGTTGTTCGCCCCAGGATCTCGAACCGACTGGCACACCCACGTCGAAGGCCAAGTCCTTTTCTGCATCGGCGGCGCCGGCCTGGTTCAGACCGACGCCGCCGAGACGGTCGAGATGTCACCCGGCGACGTTGTCTATTCACCGCCGGGGGAGCGGCATTGGCACGGCGCCACCCCCCACAAGCACTTCGAGCAGCTCTCGCTCACCACCGGAGGAGACACCGAGTGGTTCCCCGAGAAGGTCAGCGACGAGGATTACCACCGCCGTTAGGGCATATCTGGCGCGAGAAGCGGGGTTGGATCTTGGCGAGGGCTTCGCCCGAGCCACGAGTGCACAGTTAACGGGGCGGCAGCGCGCTCGGGGGGGCGGCCCCAAAGCAATGGGTCGAGAGGGTCCTGCCGCACCGCCGAGCAAAGGTATGGGGTGCTTGGTATCGAACGTCTGTTCGGGTAGATTTCCACAGGTAGCGGCGATAGGATTACAGACTCGTAAGTTCAAGACTGTAGTTCTGTCACTGCCTCTAGATAGCTTGTAGAAGAAGCAACAAAGGGAGCCTCCAGTGGAAGTCGAAGAAGAAAAAGCCCTCGACATGGCGCTGACCCAGATCGAGCGTCAGTTCGGCAAAGGCGCCATCATGAAGATGAGCGACGGGGCGATACGCAACGTCAAAGCCATCCCTACCGGAGCTCTCTCGCTCGACCTGGCTCTCGGCATCGGGGGAGTGCCTCGCGGCCGCATCGTCGAGATCTTCGGCCCAGAGTCCTCCGGTAAGACCACCCTGGCGCTCCATGTCGTTGCCGAAGCTCAGCGCAACGGAGGGGCCGCCGCCTTCATCGACGCCGAGCACGCTCTCGATCCGGTGTATGCCAAGGCTCTTGGAGTGGATGTCGACGAGCTCCTCATCTCCCAGCCAGATACCGGTGAGCAGGCACTCGAGATCACCGACATGCTCATCCGCTCTGGTGCTCTCGATGTCATCGTGATCGACTCGGTGGCGGCATTGGTGCCACGGGCCGAGATCGAGGGCGAGATGGGGCAATCCCATGTCGGCCTGCAGGCTCGTCTCATGTCACAGGCTCTGCGCAAGTTGGCAGGAACCATCAACCGCTCCGATACGACCGCGATTTTCATCAATCAGCTGAGGGAGAAGATCGGCGTGATGTTCGGTTCACCGGAGACCACTCCCGGCGGGCGTGCGCTCAAGTTCTACGCCAGCACTCGCATCGATATTCGTCGCATCGAGACCATCAAGGAGGGCACCGAGGGCGTTGGCAACAGAGTCCGAGCCAAGATCGCCAAGAACAAAGTTGCTCCTCCTTTCCGCATCGCCGAGTTCGACATCATGTTCGGAGAAGGCATCTCGCGGGAGGGAAGCCTGCTCGACGTTGCGGCGGAACAGGGCATCGTCACCAAGGCCGGCGCCTGGTACACCTTCGACGGTGATCAGCTGGGTCAAGGTCGAGAGAAATCCAAGCGCTTCTTGCGGGATAACCCCGAGCTGGCTATGCAACTCCAAGCCCTGGTGCTAGAGGCGGTGGGGCTGGGGGAACACCCCGAGGGGGAAGACGAAGAAGGCGAAGGCGACGGCTTGGTTGAACCCGTTGAACCCCTTGCCCACGCGGCAGATGTGTCAGGTGAGAGCGAAGAGATGGAAGAGGCAGATCAGACGGTGGACGAAGACGCCTAAAAGCATCACATAGCACTGAGTCAGGCAGAAGTGCCGGCTCGGACCCGAATTTCTGGTGTAATATCTGTGGCACACACACGTTGAAACTGAAACTGAAATTGAAGCATTACACATCGATCCCACAGCGCCAGGAGGTGACGTCGTAACGGCCTATTAGCCGTCCCGCCGTCGTACGTGTGTGTGTCGAGCCTTATGGGCTCGGCACGCTTGCGTTTCGGGATCGAGAAGGGCTGCATATGGAAGCGCTTATTGCGGTAGCGGCACTGCTTGGTGGGCTGGTTGTGGGCGTTCCGGTAGGTACGGCGTGGTATCGACGTCGAGTTGGCAAGGCCGGCTCCGCCGCCGACGCCATGGTTGGTGACGCACGACTCGAGGCGCAGCGACTTCTGTCGAGGGCCGAGGAGGAGTCGAGGGCCAAGGCCGAGGCATATCGGGAGCGAGAGGACGCCACTCTCGAACACCGACGCCTCGAGCAATCCGCAGCAGAAGAACGCCTCGCTCAGCGCGAAGAGACCCTCGAGCAACGCTCGGCCAACCTGGCTACTCGCGAGCATCTCATCGTTGATCGTGAGCAAGAGCTGAGCACATTGCGCTCGGAGGCCGAAGCGCAGCGCGAGGAGGCCCGCAACAGCCTGGAACAGGTGGCTGGCTTCGACTCGGAGGCGGCCAAAGCTGAGCTCCTTCGCAATGTGGAAGACGAGGCCAGGCGCGAGGCAATGCTGCTGGTGCGCGACCTAGAGGTGAAGGCTCGCGAAGAGGCCGATCGTCGCGCCCGGCGCATTTTGACCTCGACCATTCAGCGTCTTTCGTCGGAGGTGGTCGCCGACATAACGGTGTCGGTGGTGGACCTGCCAACCGACGAAATGAAGGGCCGAATCATCGGACGCGATGGTCGCAATATCCGAGCCTTCGAGTCGATCACCGGCGTCAACATCGTCGTCGACGACACACCCGAGGCGGTGGCGGTGTCTTCGTTCGACCCGGTGCGACGCGAGATAGCGCGCATCGCCCTGGCCAGCCTGGTGGCCGACGGCCGCATCCATCCCGCTTCCATCGAGCAAGCACACGAAAAGGCCACTGCCGAAGTTGAGCAGAGCATTCGCGACGCCGGGGAATGGGCTGTGCTCGAAGTTGGCATCTCCCGGGTGGCTCCGGAACTGGTGACGCTGCTTGGCCAGCTCAAGTACCGCACGTCATATGGCCAGAACGTGCTCAACCACCTGGTGGAGACGGCTCAGGCCGCTGAGATGCTCGCCTCCGAGCTCGGCGTCGATCCGGCAGAGGCGAAGCGGTCGGCCTTCTTGCACGACATAGGCAAGGCCGTGAGCCATGAGGTGAGCGGCTCTCATGCCCTCTCCGGCGCCGAGATCGCCCGTCGATTCGGAGAAGATGCCGGAGTAGTCCATGGCATCGAGGCCCACCACAACGAAGTGGAGCCACGCACGCTCACCGCCGTCCTGGTTCAGGCGGCGGATGCCGTGTCGGCAGCGCGTCCCGGCGCAAGGCGGGAGGCTCTGGAGAACTACGTCAAGCGTCTCGAGCGGCTGGAGGACCTGGCTGGCGCCTTCGAAGGTGTTGAGCATGTGTTCGCGATGCAGGCCGGACGCGAGATCCGGGTGGTGGTCGACCCAGGCAAGGTGGAGGACCTGGAGGCGTCCGATCTGGCTCGTCGCATCGCTCGCCGGATCGAAAAAGATCTTCAGTACCCAGGCCAGATCGAGGTGACGGTGGTGCGCGAGCTGCGCGCCACCGACTTCGCTCGATGACGGCACTCTTGTGACCACACTGCGATGACGACGTTCCTTGGCTTGCCGACGGCCACCCGTCAGCCAACTCGCACCGGCCGTAGCTACTACATCCGCACCTTCGGTTGCCAGATGAACGAGCACGACTCCGAGCGCCTGGGTGGGTTGTTCCGCCAGGACGGCATGGTCGAGGCGAAGTCGGTGCAGGACGCCGACGTCATCATGCTCAACACATGCTGCATTCGGGAGAACGCCGACAACAAGCTGTATGGGAACCTTGGCCACCTCAAGCCGATCAAGGAGGCTCGCCCCGGCGCTCAGATTCTCGTCGGTGGCTGCTTGGCCCAAAAGGACCGAGAGATCGTCCAGGAGAAGGCGCCGTGGGTAGATGTCGTCTTCGGTACTCACAATCTGCACCGGGTGATAGATCTGCTCGATCACGCCGAGGAGTGGGGACCGGTGACGGAGGTGTGGGACGAGACCCGTTCCTTGGACGACGTCCCCTCGACGCTGCCTGTGCAGCGAGAGACCGATCACTCGGCCTGGGTCACCATCACCATTGGATGCAACAACGCATGCACTTTTTGCATCGTGCCATTGGTAAGGGGAGCCGAGATAAGTCGACGCCCTGGCGAGATCGTCAACGAGGTACGTGGCCTGGTGGCCGACGGCGTGGTCGAGGTCACGCTGCTTGGCCAGAACGTCAACAGCTACGGGCGCGACCTGGCGCTCAATGGCCGCAAGCCCGTGTTCGCCGACCTGTTGCGACGGGTGGGCGATGTGGAGGGGCTACGGCGCATTCGCTACACCAGTCCGCATCCCAAGGACTTCCGAATCGACGTTGCCGAAGCGATGGCAGAGACCCCCGCCGTGTGCGAGCAGCTTCATCTTCCTCTTCAATCGGGTAGCGACAAGGTGTTGGCTGCCATGCATCGCGGATACAACTCCGAGCGGTTCCTTGACAAATTGGCCATGGCGCGCCAAACCATCCCTGGCCTTGCCTCGTCAACCGACATCATCGTTGGGTTCCCCGGCGAAACGGAGCAGGACTTCGAGGACACTCTCGACGTCGTCGCCGCGGCGCGTTTCGACAGCGCCTATACATTCCAGTTCTCGCCACGCGCCGGCACTCCAGCGGCCGAGATGGGAGACCAGATCCCGCCGGAAGTCATCTCCGAGAGGTTCGATCGTCTGGTTGAGCTGCAGCGAAGCATCTCGTTGGAACTGAACGAGGCGGTAGTCGACTCAACGGTCGAAGTGCTCATCGAGGGACCATCTCGCAAGGACCCTTCGGTGAGGAAGGGGCGCACCAGAACCAACAAGGTCATTCATCTTGAGACCAGCCTCGGGCCGGGGGAATTCATCGATGCTCGGGTGGTGGCGGCGAGCACGCATCACCTGGCGGGTGAGGTAGCGAGCTGAGCATCGTGTGGGCGATCGTGGGCCCCACTGCTTCGGCCAAGAGTGAGTCTGCGATGCACGTGGCGCTCGCCACCGGCGCCGAGATCGTGTCGGTGGACTCCATGCAGGTGTATCGGGGGATGGATATCGGCACGGCGAAGCCGACACCCCAAGATCGCGAAGCTGTCCCTCATCACCTGGTCGACATTGCCGACGCCGCCGTCGAGTTCTCCGTGGCCGAGTTCCAGTCTGTCGGACGAGAGGTCCTGGCCGATCTGGCTCAACGCGATGTGCCGGCCCTCATAGTTGGTGGAAGCGGTCTGCACTTCAGGGCGCTGGTGGATCCGATGGACTTCCCAAGCACAGATCCGGCAGTGAGGGCAGAGCTAGAGAACCTGGAGCCCGCTAAAGCAAGACAGCGGTTGGAGAGCGTCGATCCCGCTGTGGCCGAAGTGGTCGATATGGACAACCCCCGTCGGGTGGTGCGAGCGCTAGAGGTCT
>Ga0224512_10005640_pt1 | contig 10234 bp, 9 predicted proteins | sample SF_May12_sed_USG_4_FD_169103 | JGI IMG/M metagenome (GOLD analysis project Ga0224512, IMG submission 169103) | Sediment microbial communities from San Francisco Bay, California, United States - SF_May12_sed_USGS_13 | ecosystem: Environmental > Aquatic > Marine > Sediment | place: USA: California...
AGGTGACCGCTGATGGATGAAGTGGATGTCGAGCCGGTCGATCACGGTGACGAACTGGTCGAATCGATTGAGCGCCGCCTCCCGCTCCCGCCACCGGTAGCGGTCGGGGTCGGCCCAGTAGGCGCACACGTCCTGCAGGTAGCGGAGCGGGGTGCCCTGTGACCAGTCGTCGACCACCTCGGCGTCGGGCCAGCGGGTGTTGGCGAGCCGGTTGCGAAGATCGACGAGTACGGAGTCGTCGATGTCGATTGTGAACGGGCGGATCACCGCGTCGGCTCCGTCGCCCATGTCAGCCAAAGATCCTCTCCGAGGCCAGGCGGCGTCCCTGGGCCGATCGAATGTGGTTGCCGGCCGTCACCGAGGCGACTCATCCGGCGGCATACACGGCCCGCTCGAACGCGTCATAGGTCTTCATGAACGGTGGCTCAACGAATGGGAGCGACTGGGTCATGATCAGCGCGGCCAGGTCCTTGGCCGGATCGATCCAGTAGTGCGTGTTGCAGACCCCGGCCCAGCTTTGTGTTCCAGCCGACCGCTTTCCCTCGATGTCGGACATGTGCAACGTGGCGATCATGCTGTGCACGGTGTCGTCCGGCAGAACGAGGTCGTCCGTGATCGGTGAGCTGGAGACCATGGTCTCGAAACGCAGGCCGTTCATCTGATCGGCCGTCATGGTCGCGAAGCCGCCCTCGGAAAGGAGGCGGTTGCCGTCCAGCTCCCCCCTGTTCAGGACGAAACGCAGGAAGCGGAAGTAGTCGTTGGGTGTCGAATACAGCGCATGGCCCATGCCGTACACCTCCGGATTCGGCGGAGGGGCCAGTTCCATCGGACCGAACGTTCCGTCTTCTCCACGGATGAAGACATCGGCCAGCCTGTCCTCCAGACCGTCGGGTTCGAAGGCGGTGCTGTCCATACCCAGGGGTTCGAAGATCTCTTCCTGGCAGAAGGCGTCGATACGTCGCCCGTCGACCGCCTCGACGGCCTGGCCCAGCCAGTCGATGCTCGGCCCGTAGCCCCACCTCGTCCCCGGATCGAAGGTCAGCGGGTAGTTCAGGGAGACCTTCAGGCCCGACAGGATCGACGGGTGTCCGGTCGCTTCCATGTACCTGGGTACGTCGTTATTCCAGAATTCGTACTCCAAGCCACCGGTGTGCGTGACCAGGTGGCGGATCGTGCCCTGCGTCCGTTGTGGCCGGAGGCGCGGCGTGTCACCGTCGAACCCTTCCAGCACCTGGAGATCGTTCCAGGCGGGCAGGACGTCGGCGATCGGGGTGTCGAGGCTGAGTTCCCTGCGATCGACCAGGATGGCCGCGGCCAATCCTCCGATCGCCTTGGTCATCGAGAAGATACGAAAGACGGTTTCGGCGTCGGCCGGTCGCTCCGGTGCGGCCATCCCCGCTGCTCCGCGATACGTCACACCGCCGGAATTGCCGGTCACCCCGACGACGAACGGCACCTGCCCAGCTTCGACCGCCTCGTCCAGGACCTCATCAATGGACATCGAAAACCCCCTTCTCGAACGCGAATCGTACATCCGGTGGGATCGACGTTCAACCGCCGTTCCCCGAGGTCGACCTCGCCTCTACCCTTCCGGCTCGACAACCGTGCGCGACTGGAGGTTGACGCGAAGGTCGAGTACGACCGATCCGAGACGTTCGGTCAGAGCGTCGGCCAGCTCCTGGGTCGCCTCCTCCGTCGGGCTGTCGGTACCGGTCAATTCGACGGTAGCGGTGTCGCCGTCGAGCACGATCGAGTCGACGTCGTAGGTCAGCTCCGCCGCCCAGGTTTCGACGATTCCCCGCGAAATCGACGTGAGCGCCCCCTTCTCGTTGAGCGCCGACGATGTCTCGACCAGCCCCCACAACACCACAACCCCGGCTGCGGCGAAGGCGACGACCCAGTTGCCCACCTTGCCCTGCGACGCGCCACCGGAGCCGGCGATGCCGGTCAGCACGAAGGTCAGCGCACCCATGGCCACGATGGCCAGGGCGTTGGTGACGAACAGCAGCAGCGCACCCCGGGCCGACGCCCAGTCGGCCAGCTGAGCGGCGACGCCGACGACGGCGAGTGGCGGGACCAGGGCAATGGCCACCGCAACCCCGGGCAGGGAGTCGGCGACGTCGCGCCGGGAGTTCGCGTAGGCGCCGGCCGCACCGGCGGCCAGGGCGATAGCGAGGTCGAGGAGGTTTGGACTGGCCCGGGACACGATCTGGGTGTTGGCGGCAGGGTCGACCCCCTGGCCTGCGATCGCCGTGGTGATGAGGCCGGAGGCGATCGGGACGGCGGCTCCGGTGAGCGCGACAACCGAGCTGTTCACCAACCGCCCCGTCCACGCCGACACCAGAGCCAGCGACATCCCCATCAGCGGTGTCATCAGCGGGGCGATCAGCATGGCCCCGATCACCACGGCGGTGGAGTCGGTGAGAATGCCGAACGAGGCGATGACCGACGCGAACCCCATGAGGGAGTAGAAGCGGATCAGGCCCCGCCGTCGCTCCGCGCCTTCGTGGAAGAGCTTGGCCGCCACCTCGGCCCCATCGCCGTCGGCGTCCGATTCCGCCACCCGCTGCCTGATCCAACCGCCGGCGGCCCTGAGGGCGTCCGCCACCTGAATACGGCCGGGCTCATCAGGGGACAGAACGGCGATTCCGGTGGTCGTGGCGATGGCCGCAGCCAGGCCGATGAGGCCGAACCCGAGCGGCAGCAATTGTGTCTCGTAGACCACGAACAGCAGGCCCGTGGCGCCGATCAGGGCGGTGGTGATGACCGACGTCGACATGGCGAACCCGGCCTGCCGCAATCGCAAACCCACGATCACCCCGATGACGGCGGCGGTGGCCGCAACCGTCAACATGATGAACGGCGCGAAGCGCTCGGCATCCACGCGCAGCAACACACCGAAGACGACCGAGACGACGCCGGCCATCAACCCCGGATGGTTGCGATCGGCCACCGACACCGAGGCCATGACCCCGCCGCCGAGGATCAGTCCCAGCGCCACGCGGCCGGCCGGACTGCCGCTCGCCGGTGCGGTGAGCGCGGCCAGCGCGGCCATGGTGAACAGCATCGTGGCCCAGACCGCCGGTTGGCGGACGGCCCACATGACCCTTGACGACCGATCGAAGGCTGTCATTGGCAATCAGCCTTCCACGGCCTGTCGCCGGCGTCCAGATCCGGTGGTCGGGTCGGCACGGTACGGTGGCGACAATGGACAGCCGTGGTGTGATCAAGCAGATGTTCGGCGTGGAGCGGGCGCTCATCGGTGTGATCCACCTCGACCCGCTACCCGGCAGTCCCCGGGCCGCCACCTCGATCGATCAGATCACGGCAAAGGCGGTCGACGAGGCTCGCCTCTTCGGCGACGCCGGGTTTCACGGCCTCATCATCGAGAACATGGGCGACCGGCCCTACCTGCCGCGTACGGTCGGGCCCGAGGTCGTGGCGACGATGACAGCGGCCGGCGTTGCCGCGCGGTCGGCCGTCGACCTGCCGCTCGGGGTGCAGGTCCTGGCCGGCGCGAACCGGGAGGCGTTGTCGGTTGCGCTGGCGGTCGGGGCCTCGTTCGTGCGGGTCGAGGGCTTCGTGTTCGCCCACGTGGCCGACGAGGGCATCATCGAGTCCGATGCCGGGGAACTGCTGCGCTACCGGCGGGCCATCGGGGCCGACCACGTCGCCGTCTTCGCCGACATCAAGAAGAAGCATTCGTCGCACGCGTTGACCGCCGATGTCGACCTGGCGGGCACCGCCGAGGCTGCCGAGTTCTTCCTGGCCGACGGCCTGGTCGTGACCGGCACCTCCACCGGGCAACCGACCTCGGCGTCCGATGTGGCCACCGTTTCCGACCGGGTCTCGATACCGACCCTGGTCGGCTCCGGGGTCAACCCCGACAACGTCGCCGACTACCGGCGGGCCGACGCCCTCATCGTCGGCTCGTTCGTGAAACGCGACGGGCTCTGGTCGAACAACCTCGATCCGGAACGACTGTCGACCATGGCGGCCGCCTTCACCGCCACCCACTGATTCCGCGCCGCGCTCAAATCCGGGCCCGGGGTGGAATTTGAAGAAGGTCCGGCTCCTGCCTAGGGTGGACCTACAAGGATCACGTTGCTTGTCGGCACCGGCAAAGGCGCCGCAGGCTGTGGATCCACGAGCACATCCTGTATCTCCGAGCGAAAAGAATCCGGGTCGGAGTTGTGATCCGGCCACCACCGCCCCGCCGCGTTCGGCCGTCGTTGCGTTGCGGATCCTCGAGGTCGCGCCCGAGGTCGCAGACCATGTCCCCCGCCGACGAACCAAACGCTCCAGAGCCGCACCGCTCACCGGTTTTCGCGGCCCTGCTGTCCGCCTTCCTGCCCGGGCTCGGCCATCGTCGAACCCGACCGGCGCGGGCCAGAGCGTTGATGGGCGTTTCGCTGATCGCCGTCTCGTCGTTCGCCGTCTGGCTGGTGACCCGCGATCGACTCGACCTGCTCGCCTGGACGATCAAGCCCAACTGGCTCCTTGGTGTGGTGATAGCGAGCTTTGTAACGCTGGTTGCTCGAAGCGCGGTGGCGGTCGACGCGGCCCGAGCGGCCGGACTCCGGCACTCGCGTCATCCGCTGCTGTCGCGTCTCGGCCTTCTGGTGGTCCTCCTTCTCGTGGCCGCGCCTCACGTGGCGGTGGCGACGTTGGCGTGGCAGCAGCACAATCTGTTGACGCGGGTCTTCACCGCCGAGGCCACGGCGACCGCCCGCCCAGCCCCCGTGAAGGGCTTCTCGACCAACCGATCCGCAGGCGGCACCGGCACACCCGCCTCGCTGTCATCGCGCCTCGGCGGTGCAAGGATCTCATCGCAGGCACTCCCAGGGATCTCGTCCAAACACGTCGACGACGTCGACGCGGCAACCCGTCCGGCGCCGACCCAACCTCGCCCAGCCGACGAGTCTGCGCCGACGACGATCCCGCCGTCTCAGGTTGATCCCACTCCGTCGATTCCCGATACACCCCGAACGTGGGACGGCGAGACCCGCCTGTCGATCGTCATGTTGGGCAGCGATGGCGGCTACGACCGGCGAGGGATACGGACCGACACGATCATCGTTCTCTCGATCGATGTGGCCACGGGCGACGCCGTCACCTTCTCGGTACCCCGAAACTGGACGAATGTCCCCTTCCCCGCCGGCTCGGCGGCCGCGGCCGCCTACCCCGACGGAACCCCTGATCTGGCCAACACCATCTACGGTCTCGGCGAGCGGCGACCCGAACTCTTCGCCGAGTCCGGGCACCCGGGTGGCACGGCCGTCAAGGAGGCGATGGCCCAGACGCTCGGCATTCCGATCCACTACTTCGTCATGGTCGACATGGCGGCGGTCGTCGAGACGATCGACCTTTTCGGTGGCATCGAAGTGAACGTCACCGAATACATCAACGACCGGATCCGCCCCATCGAGAAGGGTGGGCCCTACCTCGACATCACCGTCCAACCGGGGCGACACCACTTCGACGGCCTCACCGCACTCGCCTACGTCCGATCCCGGGTCCAAAGCTGGGACTACAGCCGGATGGCCCGGCAACGGTGTGTGGTCGCTGCCTTGATCGAGCAGGTGGCGCCGCTCGACGTCATGACGAACTTCGGTCGCTTCAGCGATATCGTGTCCAGCCACGTGGTCACCGACATCCCGTTGGATCGAGCCGACGAGCTGCTGGCCATCGCCGCCCGGATGGACACCGGTCGTATGCAGTCGTTCAACTTCGTTCCCCCGGAGTTTCCCTCCGGTCGCGTCCCGCTCGCCAAGGTTCGCTCGGCAGTCGAGACGGCGTTGTCAACCAACGTCACCGACGATCCGAGCCGTTCGATGCCAGCCGCCTGCGGGACGGAATAGTGTGGTCAATCCGGCGCAGACGCCGCTTCCACCTCGGTCGACGGCGCGGCTCAAACCGTCGGGAGCATCTCGCTCTCATGATTCACCGTCGTGTCAGCTGCGGTTCTTGCGTTCCTGCTTGTCGCGGTACATGGCCCGGTCGGCCTGTTGCAGCACGGCATCGGCGGACTGGTCACCATCACAGATGATCACTCCGGCGCTGATGCCGACATCCGAGGCGCCCGACATGGCGTGATGAGCCCGCCGGAGTTCCACTCGAGCGCGTTCCAGCATCGCCGCCAGGAGCGTCCCGTCGGCGACTTGAGGACAGACGATGACGAACTCGTCACCACCGATCCGTCCGACGATGTCGGAGTCGCGGAACGACTGCAGGAGCGCGATCGACGCCCGCTTGATGAAGTCGTCGCCGGCAGAGTGGCCGTAGCGGTCGTTGATGGTCTTGAGCCCGTCGAGATCGAGGTACAGAAGGCCGAAACGCCGGCTCTCCCGGCCCGCCATCTTCAGCTGACGCTCGAGCTCCTCCCGTAGCGTGTGCCGGTTGATCAAGCCGGTCAGGGAGTCATGGGCGGCCAGGTACCGGGTGCGCTCCTCGGCCTCACGCTGCGCCGTGATGTCATGCCCGATTCCGGCGAACTCGCGTGGCTCGTCGCCGCCAGGGTCGAAGAAGGCCTTGTTGGTCCAACGGAACCACCGCGGGTTGCCGCCGGCGTCGCCTCCCTGATGAACGTCGATCATGGTCGGGTTGTCGGGTCGGAGCCTGTGGAGATTCCGGAGATTGTCCTCGACCACCGCTCGGAACTCCGGCGGGACGAGGTCGAGGAATGACGTGCCGATCAGCTCCTCCGGCGTTGCGTCGTAGAACCTGGCATACGCCCGATTCACATACGAGAGATCACCGCTGGGCCAAAAGCAGCAGATGAGATCGGGGAGTTCGTCGAGAAGTTCTACGGGATCCGGCATCGTACGTCCCACGAAAGAGGACCGGGAACAAGGCACTGTCCAGATCGGCCGACATGGCGCCGGAATGAGACATCCGGACGGCATGCGTGCCGATCGTTGCGTCGACGGCCGAGGCGGCGGAAATGCCCGGTACCGTCGGACCGTGGCATATCCGACAGCCGGCGCGGCATGACCAATCCGTTTGATCTCACCGGGCGAGTGGCGCTGATCACCGGGTCGAGCCGCGGTATCGGCTTGGCGCTGGCCGGCGCTTTGGGGGAGGCCGGAGCCCACGTCGTGTTGAACGCCCGCTCCGCCGACGCACTCGATGTGGCCGCGGACCGGTTGCGGGGCGAGGGACTGACCGTCGATGTTCGGGCGGCCGATGTGACCGACGCCGATGCCGTCGAGGGAATGATCGACTCGATCGAGGCCGATGTCGGACCGATCGAGATCCTGGTCAACAACGCCGGTATGCAGGATCGGACACCGGTACTCGACTTTCCCGTCGATCGGTTCCGCACTCTGCTCGAACTCAACCTGGTGGCCCCGTTCGTGGTGGCCCAGGCGGCGGCCCGCCGGATGGTGGGGCGGGGGCGGGGCAAGATCATCAACATCGGGTCGGTGCAATCCGAGCTCGGGCGGCCCACGATCGTGCCCTACACGGCGTCCAAGGGTGGGCTGAATCTGTTGACCCGAGGATTGTGCGCCGACCTTGGGCCTCACGGCATCCAGGTGAACACACTGGCTCCCGGCTATTTCGCCACCGAGCTGACCGAGGAGCTGGTCGACGATGACGAGTTCTCGGCCTGGGTTGCCTCCCGCACACCGGCCGGGCGGTGGGGCCGGGTGGAGGAGCTGGGTGGTGCCGTGGTGTTCCTGGCCTCCGATGCGTCGAGTTTCGTGAACGGCCAGACGCTGTTCGTCGACGGTGGCATGACGGCGGTGGTGTAGCCCGATGGAACGTCCCGGCGGTCATCCAAACATCGGTCATCCACACATCGTCTTGATCGGGCTCATGGGTGCCGGCAAGTCGACCCTGGCCGAGGCGCTGGCCGATCGTCTCGGCCACCCGATTCGGGACTCCGACCGCGACATCGAAGTGGTGTTGCGATTCACGGGCGCCGACTTGGCCGAGCATCACGGCGTCCCCCGTCTTCACGGCGTCGAGCGGGGTATGCTCCTCGGCGCGCTCGCATCGGATGAGCCGACCATCATCACCGCGGCGGCCTCGACCGTCGAGGACGAACTGTGCCGGCAGGCGATGCGACAGAGGGCCTTCGTCGTCGTGCTGCAGGCCCCAGTCGAGGTGCTCCTCGAGCGGGCGGCCGCAGGAGTACATCGTCGGCCCGTCGACCCCGACGAGTTCGCCGCACTGGCCGCCCGCCGGGCCGGACCGTTCGCCGAGGTCGCCGATCTGACCGTGGATGCGAGGTTGCCGGTCGAGGACCTCGTCACCGCCGTGGTCGAGGCGGCGGGGCGGGTCAACGACCCGACCGGCCGCCCCGGACCCGGAGGGTCCGACTTCGGAGCCGACCTAGATCACCGGTACCTCCCACCTACATGGCGTTGACTTCGGGCAGGATCTCGTTGTTGAGGACCTTCAGGTCGTCCAATGTCTTCGAGACCGGAACATCGGTGAACGGCGGCCAGATCAACGGCATCGTCAGGCCGACCTCGGCCAGGCGCTTGAGGTTGTCGGTGATCTGCTGCTTGGTGCCGATCAGGATGTTGCTGGCCTTGCCGTTGTCGGTCTGATCCGACTCCTCGTCGGTGATCACGAACCAGTACATCGAGCACAGCTCGAGGTTGTCCATGGCGTCGGGCTTGCCCAGCTCCTCGAGTTCGGCCTGGATCGGGCCCCGCCAGTCACCCAGCTCCTTGGAGGTGTCCTGAATACCGATCCAACCCGACAGGTTGTACTTGGCGATTCGGTTGGCCGACCGCTTCGGGTCCTTCAGACCGGAGAAGAAGATCGGCGGGTGCGGATCCTGGACCGGCTTGTGGCCGAAACCGCACGGTTCGAAGTCGGCGAACGTGCCGTGGTACTCGAACAGGTCGTTGGTCCAGATCCCCTGCATGATCTCGATCGTCTCCCGCACGTGGGTGTGGCGCTTGGGGAAGATGTGGGCGGCACTCGAGGCGGCGAACTCCTCCGGCATCCAACCGGCCCCGACACCGACGTTGAGTCGGCCGTTGCTCAGCTGGTCGACGGTGGCAAGCTCGGCGGCCAGCACCGCCGGCGCCCGATACGGCGTGTCGACGATGCTCATGCCGATGCGGCACTTCTCGGTCTTGGCCGCCAGCCACGGGATGAGGGGCCAGCCCTGGAACCATTGGCCCCGGGCCGGCACCGGCAGCGCCTTCGGGAACTCGCTCATCATCCCGAAGGAGTACTGGAGCTCCTCCCGGTCGGAGGCCTCGGGAACGCAGACCCGGTCGAGTGTCCAGATGGAGTCGAAGTCGAGTTCCTCGGCGAGTGCGGTGAGGTCCTCCAACTCCTTGACGGTCACGTGGTCACGGAAGTTGGGCAGGTAGAGAGCGAGTTTCATGTCGTGTTGGCCTCCTCGGCATGGACGTTTGGGCGGTCGACGAAGCCCTCCGGGCATCACATGAGCGGACCCTTGGGTCGCCGACACCGCCCCCAGCGGTTCAGCTCATTTGTATCACGCATGATATAGTTGGGGCAAATGGCACGACAAGGCACCAACTCGACCGAATCCGGAGCCGACGGACCGGGCCTCTCGAACGCCGGTCGTCTCGACGATCAGTTGTGCTTCGCCCTCTACGCCGCCACCAACGCCGTCACCAGGGTCTACCGTCCGTTGCTCCAGGCGATCGGGCTCACCTATCCGCAGTATCTCGTGCTGCTCGTGCTCTGGGAGCATGGCTCGCAGCGGTTGGGCGAGATCGCAGATCGTCTCGGATTGGCCACCCATGCCGTTTCGCCGATCATCGATCGGCTCGAGGAGGCGGGACTCGTGCGCCGTGCCGGTGACGAGATCGACGGGCGGGTGGTCCGGGTCGAGGTGACCGAGGCCGGTTCGGAACTCGAGGCCTCGGCGGCCGCCATCCAGGACGAGGTCCGGTGCCGTACGATGCTGGACGCCGACGACGTCGTCCGGTTGCGATCCCAACTGGTGCAATTGGTCGATCGGATGGACGGCGCCTAGCCCGGCGGGGTGTCAGCCACCTGCTTCGGGCGCTGCCGCCTCGGCCTCCGCTCGAAGTCGGTCACGGAGCTCGCGTTTGACGACTTTGCCGTAGTTGTTGGTCGGCAACGCGTCGACGAAACGGTACTCCTTCGGACGTTTGAACCGGGCGATGCGGTCGAGGCAGGCGCGATCGAGATCGTCGGCCGACGGGCCGGGGGCTGCGTCGGCCACGACGAAGGCCACGACCGCCTCACCCCACTCGGGGTCGGGGCGGCCGAC
>Ga0224512_10005641_pt1 | contig 10231 bp, 12 predicted proteins | sample SF_May12_sed_USG_4_FD_169103 | JGI IMG/M metagenome (GOLD analysis project Ga0224512, IMG submission 169103) | Sediment microbial communities from San Francisco Bay, California, United States - SF_May12_sed_USGS_13 | ecosystem: Environmental > Aquatic > Marine > Sediment | place: USA...
CCCGGCAACAGCGCCACCGCCCCCGGCCAAACCGACCCCCCCGGCAAGCATCCAAAACAGGACTAGTCGGTCCCCTCATCGTCCATCATTTCCCTACCGGGAGCCACCACCGCGGCGGGCTCGTAGGAGCGTAGGATCAACCGTCGAGAGGAGGTAGCCCATGTCAGACAACATCCGCATGAGGACCGGCAAGCTTGTTCTGGTCCTAGGGGTCATGGCATCCGTGCTGATCCTCCCCGCCACCGCCCTGGCCGGAATCGAGGGGGGTTGCACCGGATCCGTTGTGATAGACGGCAATACCTACGGGCCCAACAACGACACCGTTGACAATCCGATTGTGGTCCCGATCGAGAAGGACGGAATCTTTGCCAACTGGGAAGGCCAGGTCCCCTTCGACAACGAGAACAACCAGGGAGAAATCGGCATAGTGGTTGGCCCTTTCACAATCAAGGTGGCCGATTGGGGAGACGCCAATACGGCCAAAAGCCCTGGAAACTCGGGCTCCTATAGCATCGACGAATTCAAGGACCAGTTCCCTGTTCCGGAATCGCTGATCCCGCGGGGGGTGTACCAGCTGAGCGGCGAGCACAGTGCCGATGGTGGCAAATGCACGGGCACCGTCATGGTGAAGCTGGAGGGATCCGGAGCCATCGGTATCGCTTCGGTAGTGGGGGCCGGAATCACTTTCCTCACCACGCTGGGCGCCGGATTCAGGAGGTAGTCATGAAAGGTCGTCCAGTCCTCGGGTTCACCAACGGCTTGCTGTTTGGCCTTTTCCTGGCGCTCACGCTGCAGCAGTTCGGCATCATGCCCCTCACCACATTGAGCGTGATCGGATTCCCGATCATTGGGATCGCTCTCGGCCTGGGATTGGCAGCCTGGGCACCGTTCGGGAACAAGTCCTAATCGGAGATACGAACCCTCAAGAGCCTCCCGGGCCGTAGACTCGCCGGGTCGAGCAGGCGAGGTGTTTCGTCCAACTGCTGAATCTCTACGACTACGAGGCTGCCGCCGCCGAGCGTCTGGAGGCGCCCCTCTTGGAGTACTATTCGGGCGGCTCAGCCGACGGCCTGACGCTTCGCGACAACCGGGCAGCGTTCGAGCGCTTGCGGCTCAAGCCGCGAGTCCTCGTTGATGTATCAGACATCGACACATCGGTGGAGGTGTTGGGCCACCGCGAATCGATGCCGGTGATGATCGCCCCAACCGCTATGGCTAGGCTTGCGCACCCCGACGGGGAACTGGCCATCGCCCGGGCGGCCACCCGGGCTGGGATCACTCAGGTCTTGAGCAGCCTGTCCACGAACTCGATCGAGGAAGTAGGCGCGGTCGGGGCCAAAACCTGGTTCCAGCTGTACGTGTTCAAGGACCGCAGCATCAGCGAACACCTCGTCCGTCGTGTGGAAGAGGCCGGTTACCGGGCACTGATGCTGACGGTCGACCTTCCCGTCCCCGGCCTCCGAGAGAATCTGACCAGGTCCGGATTCGATCCCTCCGGCCTGACGATGAGCAACTTCACCGAGGTCATGAAAGGTCATCAAGAGGGCGGGTTCTTTGCCTACATTCACGACAACTTCGATGCTTCCCTCACCTGGGAGGATGTCGGGTGGCTCCGATCGATAACCGATTTGCCGATCGTTGTGAAGGGGGTTCTGCGACCGGACGACGCGCTTGCGGCCGTTTCCGCGGGAGTGGCCGGCATTGTGGTTTCCAATCATGGAGGAAGACAGCTCGATACTGCCGTCGCCGGTATCGATGCGCTCCCCGCCATTGCCGAGGCAGTGGACAATCGCTGCGAGGTCTTGCTCGACGGTGGGATCCGGCGCGGTACCGACGTCGTCAAGGCCCTGGCGTTGGGGGCCCGAGCGGTGATGGTGGGCCGCCCGCTGCTGTGGGGCTTAGCGGTAGATGGCCAGGCGGGAGCTGAAGACGTGCTGGCCATTCTGCGAGCCGAGGTCGAGAACGCGCTGGCCTTGTGCGGTGCACCCTCCGTGGCTGATCTCCCACCCGACTTGGTGGTCTAATCCCTTCCCGGTTTCTATCGGCAAGTTTGTGACGCTCGACCAGCGGGCCCCGGGTCAGCGAGACCCGGGATTGAACCCGGGTCTCGCTGTGCCCCCCAAAGCGCCCGCTTCCTCACATGAAGGGCTGATCGTCGCAACCCTGCCGCCCTTGCCCACCCTACGACCACTCCTGGTGGCCGCATAGGCACAAACCCATTACGAGCACACGGACTAGTGCTGCGAGAGCACGGATCGAACGCGATGAGAACTAACGGGACTCTCATCGGTCTCGCCTTCGGTGTTATGTGGGTGCATCGCCTGTTTCAGAGGAAACCTGCCCCCAAGGCCGACCAGTCGCCGGCTGATTGGTGAGTCGGATTGCTGAACCCAGTGAGCCGGAGTCGGTACGCTTGAGGTATGCGGTCGGGATCTTGCGGGAACGTGAGCCCGGTGCTCGCCGATTATGAACCGGCCTATCTGGCCGTGCACCGCGCCGGCGAACTACCCAACCGAGTTCAGCGGGCGGTAGCGGAGCTGGAAGCGTGCAGAGCCTGCCCGCGGGACTGCGGCATCGATCGATCGGGCGAGGATCCTCCCCTGTGCCGGATTGGACGGCACGCGCGAGTAGCTGCCGCCTTCCCCCATTTCGGAGAGGAGGATTGCCTGCGCGGGATCAAGGGTTCCGGGACCATCTTCTTCTCCTCCTGCAATCTGCGTTGCGTGTTCTGCCAGAACTGGGACATCTCTTCCTCCCCGTCCGGTCGAGAACTAGATGCATTCGGGCTGGCCGACCTGATGCTCGGCCTCCAGAAAGCCGGGTGCCACAACATCAACCTTGTCACACCCGAGCATGTCGCCCCGCACATCGTCGAGGCTCTCGCCGTCGCCATCCCGGCGGGACTGCAGATCCCTCTGATCTACAACACGAGTGCATATGACGGCCTCACCTCACTTCGGTTGATGGAGGCTCTCGTCGATGTCTACATGCCCGATTTCAAGTTTTGGGAGGCGGAGACCGCCCGCCGGTTGGCTCGAGCGCAGGACTACCCGCAGGTGGCCCGTACTGCCATCGCCGAGATGCACCGTCAGGTTGGAGACCTGCAACTCGACGCGGACGGCCTGGCCCAGCGTGGCCTTTTGGTGCGGCATCTGGTGATGCCGCACCAAGGAGCGGAGACGGCTGCCATCTTCCGATGGCTGGCCGACGAGATCTCACCAAACACTTATGTGAACATCATGAGCCAATACCGGCCGGATCATCGGGTACACGGGAATCCCCGCTTTGTCGACATCGACCGCCGCGTGCGGCAGGAGGAGATCGATGCGGCATTCTCGGCTGCCCGGCGATCCGGGCTGTGGCGACTGGACCGACGGTTATGACAATGGACGGGGGGCCTCTCGGACCGCCCGGGGCGGTCGTCCCCACCCGCTACTGGCACCCGCTTGCCGACGGCCGGGTGCAGTGCGACCTGTGCCCCAGATACTGCAAGCTGCGCGACGGGCAGCGGGGACTCTGCTTCGTGCGGGCCAGGCTCGACGACCAGATCGTGCTGACCAGCTACGGTCGGTCGTCGGGGTTCTGTATCGATCCCATTGAGAAGAAGCCGCTCAACCACTTCCTTCCCGGAACGCCGGTCCTCTCGTTTGGGACGGCGGGCTGCAATCTCGCTTGTCGTTTCTGTCAAAACTGGGACATTTCCAAGGCACGCGACTTCGACGCGCTCGCCGATCAGGCAGGCCCAGAGCAAATCGCTCGGGCTGCCGTCGAATATGGTTGCCGCAGCGTCGCCTTCACCTACAACGATCCCGTCATCTTCCACGAATACGCCATCGACGTCGCCCGAGCTTGTCACGCCGTCGGAGTGCGAACGGTGGCGGTAACCGCCGGTTATGTGTGTCCGGAGCCGCGAGCCGAGTTCTACGAGCACATCGATGCAGCCAATGTGGACCTGAAGGCGTTCACCGAACAGTTCTACAAGCGGATATGCGCCGGGCACCTCCAACCCGTATTGGAGACGCTGCAGTACCTCCATCGCGAAACCGACGTGTGGCTGGAGATCACAACCCTGCTCATTACCGACCTGAACGACTCAGACGGGGAGATCGACCAGCTGAGTTCGTGGATCGTGGACGAGCTCGGCCCCGACGTGCCACTGCATTTCACCGCCTTTCACCCCGATTTCAAGATGCTCGACCTGCCGTCCACTCCCCCGCGAACGCTCACCCGAGCCCGAGAAATCAGCCTGGCCAACGGCCTGCGCTATGTGTACACGGGCAACGTGATCGATCCCGACGGCCAGACAACCCGATGCCACGAGTGCGGCACAATCGTCATCGGCCGCGACGGGCATGCGCTGGGGCGGTGGGGACTCGACAACCGAGGCAGGTGCGCCGCCTGCGGGACGACCTGTGCCGGTGTGTTAGATCCGGACGGCCCGGGCTCGTGGGGTGGGCGGCGGCTTCCAATCCGTCTGGGAAATCTCAGCGGGCCGGCCCAATGACGAACGAACCGTAGCCGACCACGGCGTCATGCCCCCCGGCCGTGTCACCCGATGACCGCAGGTCGAGCAGGGAACAATCCCAACCCTCGCGCCGGGCTAAAAGCACCGCCGCCTGGACGCCGACCAGACCGCAGGCGTCACCCCAGGCGAGATCGTCAGGACGAAGCGTCAGGATGGCCCGGGCCGTCCGTGCATCATGCACCCGGGCCTCGTCGTAGTCGAGATAGTGAGAGAGATCCGAGCTGATCAGTGCAACGACTCCCTTAACGTTCATCAACGCTCCGAGCACTTCCGCCACTGTCTCCGGTACGACGGTGCCGGTCAGCAGCGTGAGGACGGTGAACTGCCCAAGCACCACCTGCAAAAAGGGGAGCTGTACCTCAACGCTGTGTTCGCGAGCATGGGCCCTTCGGTGGGGAGCGACGGCGGGGTGGGACTCAGCGATCGCCGTCAGCTCGGCATCTACCGCTAGGACACCAAGCGGTGTCGCGAGAGCATCAACCCCCGGTGTCGACAACCCGGCGACGGTCACGAAATGCGAGGGTCCCACTACCACCAGCCTGCGCTGGGGGTCAATGGATTGCAGCAACCGGTAGGCGGTGGCGGCCACCGGCCCAGAGTAGATGTGGCCCGCATGCGGCACGATGAAGAGGCGCGGCTCGACGTTAGTTGCGGGGACGGCCGCCTTGGCCAGCATTCCCTCAATGGACGTGCGCAACTCCTCCGGATCGGACGGGTAGAACGAACCCGCGACGGCAGGCGAACGTATCGATCTGCGCGGATGGCCTGGGTTCATATGGATTTCGCCTGCCTCAGCGGCTACCGCATGTATCCGTACGGGCCGCTCACACTGTCGCGCAGCCTAACGGTGGGCGCCTAGAGGCTATCGGCCTCTGCAATGAGCACCACACTCGACGCGCACCACCTAGGGTTGCCGGCAACGGGCAGCCTCTCAGCACGCTCGCGGCCGCCTTCGGAAGGTTGATCGGTGAACAAGGTTGCGGTGGTAACAGACTCGGTCGCCATGCTCCCGGAGCACCTGGCCCATGACCTGCGCATAGGGGTCGTACCAATCGTCCTGAACCTCGGTGACCGATCCTACCGGGACGGTATCGATCTGGTGACCTCCGAGTTCTACCAACTGCTGCGTACCAGCGAGAAGCTGCCGACGACGGCCGCCCCTTCGGTAGGTGAATTCGTCCAGGTGTTCGAAGAAGCTCTGACCAAAGCCGAAGCGGTGGTAGCCATCCACGTCTCTTCGCAACTCACGTCGGTCTACAGAACCGCGCTGCTGGCTACCGAGTCGTTCGGGTCCGGACAGGTCCGGGTTCTCGATTCGCAATCCGCCACCATGGCCCAAGGGTTCGTCGCCTTGGCGGCCGCCCGGGCCGCCCGGGCCGGAGTAACTGTCGAGGCCGTCATTTCCGCGGCCGAGGAGGTTCGATCCAGAGTCCGTTTCTTTGCGTTTCTGGAGACACTCGAATACCTCCGCCGGGGCGGACGCGTCGGCGGCGCCGCCGCCCTAATGGGAAATGCCATCCAGCTCAAGCCCATCATTAATATCGTCGACGGCCAGGTCGCCGCCCTTGCCCGACCCCGCACCCGCCGCAAAGCGACTCAAACCATGCTCGACATCATGGCGTCTGACGTGGCCGGTCGACCGGTGCACGCGTCGGTGCTTCACGCCGATTCGCTCGATGATGCAGAAGATCTCCGGCGGCAAGTGGACGGCCTGTTCGACTGCCTCGAGTTGTACGTCACCGAGTTGACCCCCGTGATGGGAACCCATACGGGCCCGGGCTTGCTCGGCCTGGCGTACTACGTGGAGTAAAGGTGCCTTGGCAGGCCGCATTACTCATGGCCGGCGCTTACGTGGTCGGATCGATCCCCACCGGCTACCTAGCAGCCCGGGCGCTCAAAGGCATTGACCTGCGCGGCTACGGGAGCGGCACCCCCACCGGTTCAATGGTCTATGAGCACGTCGCCCGTTGGGCAATGGTACCGGTGGGGCTAATCGATATCGGCAAGGCAGCCCTGCCAACCTGGCTGGCGCTGGAGCTGGACTTGGGCATGGGAGTAGCCGTCTCGGCCGGTTTGGTCGCGGTCGCCGGGCATAACTGGCCGGTATTCCTGGGTTTTACCGGCGGAAGGGGCATCAGCGGCTTCCTCGGGGTGCTGATTGTGGTGTTCCCGCTGGGAACCCTGTGGCTCCTCGGCTTCCTCTTCGTAGGTTGGCGGCTCGGCGACTCAACGGTGTGGACTCTGGCCGGCCTGGCCGGCCTTCCGGCTTTCTCCTGGCAGATCGACGGGCCGGCGGTTGTTCCGGTCACAGCCGGGGCCATGCTGCTACTTACGCTGGCAAAACGCCTTGAAGCGAACCGCCGCCCCCTGCCACCTCCGGGACCCACCCGACGTCGCGTAGTTCTGCGCCGAATGATCTTCGATCGCGACATCAGGTCCCACCGCAAGTGGATTCGGAGGACTCCCGATCAACGTTGACGCTTGTGGACCCTTCGCGTCGAGCCCGGGATTCCAGGTTGGGCAGAGCGCGTTAATCGGCCTCGACAGCCTGAGTCTGAGGCTAGGCGGGGAGCGCCTTAGCGCGGAGGGCCGCCCGCACACGTTGCCCGATAAGCGCTGTGGCCCGACGGCCGGCTGTCCGATCGGGGTAGGGTCGGGCGAGGTGGCGACGGAGGTTGAAGCATGCCCGATGCCCACCCGGATGACGCGCCGAGGACATTTTGAGATGACGGAGCAGGAAGCGCTAGACCGCCTGGCAAGCGCCGAGGTGGGGCGCCTGGCCACCCTCGATCCGAGCGGCCGCCCGCACCTGGTGCCCTTCGTATTTGCGGTCGAAGAACGCCGCATCATCTCGATCGTCGATCACAAACCCAAGCGCACTCGCCAGCTTCAGAGGCTCACGAACATCGACGCCCACCCCTGGGTGAGTGTGCTCGTCGACCACTACGAAGCCGACTGGTCGCAGCTGTGGTGGGTACGAGCCGACGGACCGGCCCGGGTGGTCACAGATGGCGCTGAACTGGAGGTATGCATCAACCTCCTTTCCCGCTCCTACTCCCAGTACGCAGAGAACCGACCGCCGGGCCCCGCCGTTGTGATCGACATCGAGCGAATCACCGGGTGGTCGGCGAGCACGCAACAGAACCGACAGCGCCCTCGTCCAAAGGTGGACCCGGATCCGTATACCAGGGTGGAGGAGGCAGCCGGATCGTAAACATCGCTGTAGTAGGAACCGGAATCGCCGGGTTGGGAGCCGCCTGGGCTTTGCATGACCGCCATACCGTCACGGTCTTCGAAGCGGACGACCGAGCGGGCGGCCACTCCAACACCGTCGACATAATGACCGCCGCCGGTCCGATCCCGGTCGACACCGGGTTCATCGTTTTCAACCAGCACACCTACCCATACCTGACCCGTCTCTTCGAGGCATTGGAGGTGAGCACCGAGCCAAGCGACATGTCGTTCTCCTTCTCACTCGACGGTGAACTGGAATACCGGGCCGGAAACGTTCGGAAGCCCATGTTGTTTTGCCCGAGCCAGATGGCCCGACCAACCACACCAAGCCGGATCAGGGATGACCGCCATGCTCCCAGACTACGAGCAGCGCCGGGCAAGGGGCACTGGAGGCCACCTCTCAAGAGGTGCATCCTGAAACAGCCGGCGCCAGGTCGTTAACCTGCTCCACACTATGAGTCGGATCGAACCTGCCACCGCCACCCTGTTGCTCTCGTGCCGCGACCAGAAGGGTCTGGTGGCCGCGGTGGCGAGTTTCATCTTCGAAAACGGTGGCAACATCATTCACGCGGACCAGCACACCGACCAGGAAGAAGCGTATTTTCTTCAGCGAGTTGAATGGCAACTGGACGGTTTTGCGCTGGACAGGGACTCAATTGCCGGGTCATTCCAGCCGATCGCTGACCGATTCGACATGCGGTGGGTGTTGAGTTTCTCGGATCAGCGACCGCGCATGGCGATTCTGGTGTCGAAGCAGGCCCACTGCCTCTACGACCTCTTGGCCAGGAGCCGCATGGGCGAGTTGCGAGCCGAAATCCCCGTGGTGATGAGCAATCATCCGGATCTGGAGCCGATCGCTGCCGATTTCGGCGCGGACTTCCACTACCTGCCCATCACCCCGCAGACGAGAACCCGCCAGGAGTCCTCGGCTCTGGCAGTTCTGAACGAGCAGGCCGTCGAAGTGGTAGTCCTAGCCCGCTACATGCAGATCCTCTCCCCCGCCTTCGTGGCGTCGTACGCCAACCGAATCATCAACATCCATCACTCATTCCTGCCGGCCTTTGCCGGAGCCAAGCCCTACCACCAAGCCCATGAGCGGGGGGTAAAGATCATTGGCGCTACCGCCCACTACGTCACAGGAGAACTCGACGCCGGGCCGATCATCGAACAAGACGTCACCCGGGTAAGCCACCGTGACAGTGTTGCCGACCTGGCTCGTAAGGGCCGCGACTTGGAGACCATCGTTTTGGCCCGCGCCGTGCACCGGCACCTCGAAAACCGCATTGTCGTGTACGGCAACAAGACGGTCGTCTTCGACTGATCGTGCTCCCCTCCTCCGGAGGGTTGCCGATCGGGAACCACCTCTCGGATGGGTTGTCGCCGGCAAAGCTCGAATCGACCGGCAGAGCTAGCCTGAGAGCGGCCGGGAGGACGATTATGGGCTCTATCAATGCCGGAGCGATATCCTCGGTTCGTCTGGCCGTGACCACCGCTCTCATTGACGGCGATCCGGGCATCGCCTTCCACATGGTCCAGAACCTCATGGAACAAGGCATCCCCTTCGACGTGGTTCTCTTCAACGTTATCGCCGCCGCGCACGCCGATTTCGGTACCAGATGGCAGAAGGGCGACTACCGGATCGCCGACGAACACGCCGCCACCGGAGCAGTCGAAACCCTGGTGGCGATGCTGGCCGGATCTTTCGACCTGCCCGAAACCGGCGTCCACGTTGTGGTGGCAGCCGCGGAAGGCGACCACCACTCGCTACCCGCCCGGTACACGTCCGCCCTCTTGCTGTCGCTTGGCTACCGGGTCCGCTACCTGGGAGCCAACATGGACGCAACGGACCTGGCGGGGTACCTCGCCGACGAGACACCCGATGCCCTAATCCTGTCCTGCGCCATGCCGACGTTGTTGCCCGGCGCCCGGGCCAGCGTCCGGGCAGCCCACAACGCCGGGATCCCGGTGCTGGCCGGCGGCGCCGGATTCGGGCCGGACGGTACGTGGGCCTACGCAGTCGGGGCCGATGCCTGGGTTGACTCACCCCGAGAGGTCGATGATGTGCTCACCTCATGGGAACCCGACATCGGCGTTGCCGAGCAGTTGGTACCCGCTCCGCCGCCGGAGCTGGGGTCGATCAGCGACCACCGTCAAGAGGTGCTGGCTTTGGCAGGTGGACTCCTCAACGAACCGCCCCGCCGGTTGCGGGGAGAGCTCGACCTGTTGTTGGCCGCCGTTGAGGCGGCCTTGCTGGTGGACGACCCCACGCTGATCACCCATTTCATTGCGTGGCAGGGCTCCCTTCTGTCCTCACACGGTTTTGCCGAAGAGACTTCCGCTGAGCTCCGCCGGGCCCTCGCAGCTCGGCTGGACGGTGTCGCCCCGGCAGCCGCCGATCTGCTGAACGGATAGAGCTCAAAGGATGGAGAGATGTTGCCGAACACGACACCTTTCCGTCTTCCTGCCCACCGC
>Ga0224512_10005642_pt1 | contig 10231 bp, 7 predicted proteins | sample SF_May12_sed_USG_4_FD_169103 | JGI IMG/M metagenome (GOLD analysis project Ga0224512, IMG submission 169103) | Sediment microbial communities from San Francisco Bay, California, United States - SF_May12_sed_USGS_13 | ecosystem: Environmental > Aquatic > Marine > Sediment | place: USA: California...
TTCAATACATGGTGACCACTGACACCGATGGATTACGAAAACAACCTTGACAAAATGTCCGGAATCAGTTGACCGCTACGCCTGTCAATGATTATATATTGAAGTAATGCTAAAGGATCTGTAGGCGAAAAAATCTATGCGATGGTCTTTAGATAATCTTTAATAGCCATACAGACTGATAAACTAGAGGTAATATTCATGAAGCTGCTTACACTAGAAGAAAGCCTTAACCTGGATATCGATAAATCAAACAAGCTATATGCCGAACATCTAAACCGCTATCTTCTCCAGGTTTACAATATACTTGGTCTGTCCGACATGGACATCAAAGCCGCTCAAGGTGTGGAGATATGGCTTCAGGACGGAAGGCGGCTTCTCGACTTCTCGGCTGGCATAGGGATCGTTGGGGTCGGGCACAATCATCCTCGTGTCATTGCGGCAGAACGCAAGTGCCACGAGGAGAAAGTCATCGATTCGATTAAGGTGGCACCACATAAGTTACAAGGTGCCCTGGCGTACAATATCTCCCAATGCCTCCCAGAGCCGCTAAACGTGTCTTTCTTCAGTGTATCCGGTGCTGAAGCAGTAGAAGCAGCCCTCAAGATTTGTGAGCGAGCACAAGGTCCAAAGAAAACAAAATTCATTTGTATGCAAGGTGCATTTCACGGGAAAACTCATGGTGCGCTTTCAATAACCACTGCTGGACGTTTTCAAAATGGATTTATGATGGGCATTCCCGAAGAAAATGTGATCAAGGTTCCTTATGGTCAAATCAATGCAATTGAGGCTGCTATAGAAGCGGAGTCAGACGGGAAGAAAAATCGGGTGATCGCAGTCATCGTTGAGCCCATTCGGGGAGAGTCGGCGGAAGTACCTCCCGAGGGGTATTTGACAAATATTGCTCGTGTATGTCGAAAGCATGATGTTTTGACGATTTTCGATGAAGTAAAAGTCGGTATGGGGCGAACGGGAAAGTTTTGTGCCTTTCAGCACGAGGACGTTGTTCCAGACGTCGTTACAATTGCAAAGACGTTGGGCGGAGCAAAACGCGCCATGGGCGCGATGGTTACGTCGCAAAAGCTGTTTGACAGGGCTTATGGGAACAGAAAAGACTGTACACTTCACACTTCCGGATTTAGCGGTCTTGGAGAAAGCTGCGCAGTGGCTATTGAAACGCTCAATATATTGTTTGACGAGGATCTCATAGGACGAGCGACTGATCGAGGGGCCTACTTACGCAATAAATTGGAAGCTTTGCAGGAAAAACACCCAAAGACTATTTTGGAGGTGCGGGGCAAGGGACTCTTTCAGGCGATTCGTCTCAATTTTCAACAGAGCTTGGCGGATAAAGTAGTGGACAGTTCTAATAATGCACTATTCAAGACATACCAATCCGTTTTGATAGCCGCCCTCGTTCGAGAGCTCTACGAGCATTATAATATCCTGGTGCATTTCCAGCCGGGGGCATTAGATGTACTGCATTTCATACCACCTTTAGTGGTAGAGGAGGGTCACATTGACACTCTCGTTACTGCATTGGACGAAATCTTCAGCCGGGGACTTGCCGATAACACCATACATTTTATAGGTAAGAATATAAAACGGGTGCTTTCACTTTCTTCAGGTAACTAGCTTGCTGAAGCCAGCAGTGTGAGTACCTATCTGGAGAATCTGATTATCGGTACGGGACCGGCAGGTATTGCTGCTGGTATGGCCCTCCGGCGGCTTGGCGCCCCGTTCGAAGTTCTGGACGTTGGTTATGATCTGGACGCAGAAACAGAAAAAAATGTACAGAAATTAGCTCAAACGGACCCATCCGGCTGGGACAAAAGAATAGTGAAAGACCTTTTTCCTCCGCCTGTTTCGTCGACGAACGGAGTCGAACGACGACTATTGTTTGGATCCGACTTCCCGTATCGTGTGCCTGATATCCTCTCGGTTAGATTGGATCATTGTACGACTGAGATGCCACATGGCCTCGGTGGCTTTGGGAACGTTTGGGGTGCCGCTATGCTCCCCTACAGCGATTACTCAATAAAGGACTGGCCGATACCGAAAGATAAGCTGAAGGAGTCTTATGCGAACGTGCTTCAATACGTCCCGCTGAGTGTGGAACGCGATGGACTTCGAGATATTTTCCCTATTTACTCGGAACGGTTCTCGTCACTCGATCGTTCGAAACAAACAGAAGCACTGCTGAAGGCTTTCAATAGTCGAAAAAATCTACTGCATCAGGAAGGCATTGAGTTTGGCAGGGCCCGCTTAGCAGTTGATTCGTCCGGAGGTTCAACCAGCTGCAGGTATTGCGGGCGCTGCCTCGATGGGTGTGTCTACGGATCTATTTTCAGTCCGCGCTTAAAATGGCGGCAGCTTGAGAAAGATAACGTCCATATCCATAGAGGCTTTTCTGCATTGGAATTCAAGGAGTTTTCTGACTTCGTTCTGTTAACTGCAATCAACATACATGATGGATCCATCCGACAGTGGAAGGTAAAACGCGTGTATTTGGCGACCGGCCATTTTACAACAGCACGCTTGATTGCTCGTTCACTGAAACGTTATAACGAAAATATTAGAATTGCTGATAGTCAGTACTTTTTCTTTCCCTTACTGTCCTATCGAGGTGTCACGGAAGATATCAGATTCACTCTGGCAGAGATGTTTGTTGAGATCCTGAACAAACGTATAAGCTCAAACTATGTTCATTTTCAAGTCTATGGTGTGAATCAGATCTTCAACCAGGCGTTTCGTTCCTTAATTCCTAATCCACTGCCATTGACGCCAATTACAAGTCGCTTTTACCTTTTTCAGGGTTTTCTTCATTCGCAGGACTCCGGTCATCTGGAACTCAAGGTATTATCCGGTGGATCAAATGGCGACGAAATACTGGTGCGTGGTGTCGAGAACGCGAGAGCCATGCGTGTTGCGAAAAAGGCGCGTAATCTTATTCGGAAAAGTATATTGGGTTTTGGTGTGATTCCGCCTTTTCCTATCAAGCTGATACCTCCAGGCAGGAGTTTCCACACTGGGGGAAGTTTTCCAATGGGTGGTGATCATCCTGTCTATAGCTCCGATATATTGGGCCGACCCGCCGGTCTCAAGCGGGTACATATTGTCGATTCAGCTAATTTTCCGACAGTCGCGGGATCATCGATAGCCTTTACAATCATGGCTAATGCAGACCGAATAGTAAACGCTGTCGCCGAAAGTATCACAAATTGATTTTCTCTTCTGGATCCACAGAACTTGGGGCTGTTGATTATAATCTGGTCATTAATATTAAGGGTCCGGGCGGTGCTATGGGAAATGATAAACTAAAAAGAGGCTTCGATCTTGAAAGTGAAACGTACGACAAGTATCGAAACCAAGAGTATTTCATGCAAAATGTCAGAATACTCGAAAATCTGCTGGAAGGTCGGAACGGCAAGGTTTTGGAAATCGGATGCGGAACTGGCATGTACGTCAAAGAGTTTCGAAACCGCGGATATGAAATGGTTGGGGTAGACTATTCCGAAAAGATGTGTGCTATAGCGAGGAAGAATGTGGAGGGGATGGGAAATCCACAAGAAATAATCAAGCATAGTGACGCGGAGGAGTCCTTAGGGTTCGAAGACGTCTTCAGTGCAATTGTTGTTATGGATTGTTGGGAGTTTTTTCCGAATCCATCTCGTGTTATCCAGAATGTATACAACTCATTGATGGATGACGGTATGCTGGTGATCATAACGGTTAATCCATGGTTTGCTCCCGTGATCGTTTTATGCGAACACCTAAGAATTAAGAAAAACCGACCCGCTTTTCATTATTACAACTCTTTTCAGCATCGAACGAAGAGAATGGCGATGGGGTTTTCTTTAGTCAATCTTATTAAGACTTATTGGGGGATGAAGTATCTCTATGTCTTCAAGAAGAACGCCAATAACCTGGACCGTGTCGAGTTGAATTCCATTAACACATCTGCTGTGTCTTGCCGCCATGACAACATCATCGACTCTAAATATTCGCCATGCTGGATAAGAAACGACTTGCACAAACAATATGGCTAGACGAATTGAGACCGTTATTATACGAATAACAGTTAACCGGAGCTTGGCGTGAATTCCGTCTTTCGTTTCTTTATGAGTATTGTGGTCAGCGTTTTGTGCTTATGGTTGGCCTTTCGCACTGTTGAATGGCATAGCGTCTGGGAGCAACTGCGTCAGCTCGATCTGTTCTATGTTGGCTTATTTATTGCCTTTACAGGCCTTATGCACATTTGCCGAATTGTCCGGTGGTTCGCGTTGGTACGACCATTCGTAGAAGTAACTCGGCGTGAAGTATTTCGCATGGGGGCGATTGGTCTGATGCTCGTTATGGTGCTGCCACTGCGTCTGGGTGAGCTCGCGAGACCTTTTCTACTGAATCGTCAAAAGGCTGTTCCATTTAGCAGTGGGCTGGCATCAGTAATGGTTGAACGTATAGCAGACGGTATGCTGATGTGCGGCCTTTTCTTTGGGACGACGGTTGTATTGAGCGAATACAGCGTGCCTCCGTGGGTGGATGAGGCGGCCTACGTCGCGTTGCTTTTATTCGGAGGCATGGCTACAGCTATTGTATTCTCATTGGTCGCCAATACTTGGGTTAAGAGAAGCATTCGATTGATCATCGAGCCTGTCTCACGAAGACTTGCCAAAAAGATTACTGATCTTCTCGATGCTTTTACCGTCGGGCTAAAAGCATTGTCCAACGTTTACGCATTCATGAATTTCCTGATATGGACGACTCTAACCTGGGTGTTCGACGGTCTGGCATTTTATTTTGCGATGCGTGCGTTTGGCTGGGAGTTACCGGTTACAGCTGGATTTACTGTGTTGTGTGTTCTCATAGTTGGCATTATGATTCCAGCAGGACCAGGCCATTTGGGAACCTTCCAGGGGGCGTTACTGGCAGGCCTTGCAATATTCGGAATTTCAGCGACCGAGGCGGCCGCCTATGGCTTCGTAACCTACCCCCTTCTCCTTATCGTTATTGTGGCTTTCGGCCTCCCGCCTCTTTTCCTGGGCAGAGTATCAACGAGAGAAATAATCCATAGTCGCACTTAGCACCGCGCATCACCTAAAAATCCTGAGGGTGAAGTTCTATTTTGGTCGTAATGCACAAGGCCATCGCACATATTGGTTAAAGTCGGGTACCCGTACCGCGTCTATTGGTGGCCAGGTGGTGGGTTGTCGTTGCTGCATAGATTGCGGCAAGGCGCTCGACGAGACGATTATGCCTAATTCGCATCTTGCATCCACGCTATGGCACCTATCTATATTGCTATTACCAAAACAATGGCAGCCACTGTCGCGATATAGCGGGTCCCGCGATCCTTGAACGCGAACACTAGCGGATCATCGTGCATTTCTCCACGTGATGTCTTAAGCCACAGGCGGCTCACCCAGTACAACAACACGGGGCACAATAACCACAGTGTTTCTGGGCGGGAGTAAAGCATTCGTACTTCCTCACTGTTGATATAAAGGGCAATCACGAGCACGGACAAATAGGCACTCGCGATTCCCATCGCAGTCAAAGGCGCCATATCTGAAACCTGATAGTCGCGCCCATGTGCGACTCTATCGCCTTGCTCGTCTATAGTCATGAGCTCGGAGCATCGCTTCACCAAGGCAAGGTTCGTGAATAGGAAGATACAGAACGCAAGCAACCAGAAAGAAGGGTATATGCCAATTGCAACAGCGCCAGCGATTACCCTGAGCGTAAACAAAGTCGCGAGGATCATGACATCGATCAGGACGTAGTGTTTCAGGCGGAACGAATACGCCAGCGTGATTGCCAGATAAAGAAGTAGTACGCCAAGAAACTCTAGTGACAAGACTGTCGCCAGGGCGATTCCGATAACCGTCAGGATTAGGTTAGCAATTATTCCCTGCATAACCGGCAAGTCTCCTGCGGCGAACGGCCTGGCTTTTTTGCGTGGATGCCGTCGATCAGCAGCAAGGTCTAGTAAATCATTGAGGATATATACGGACGATGCGCAGATTGAAAACGCCGCAATCCCCAGAAGCACTCGAATCAGCGCCTCTTGGTCTGCAAACCGATGTGATACCAGAAGCGCCACAAATAGAAGCAGGTTCTTTGCCCATTGATGCGGACGTAACGCCGCCACGTAACTTGGAAGCAGAGAGATATTGTCCTGAAACGTCCGCACTACGGTTGCCTTTGTACTCACCGCCTTAGCAACGCCACGGTTGGGGTTAACTAGAATCGCGCCTTCGGCCTTCGCCCAGATAGGGACATCTTTCAGAGCATTTCCAGCATAAACAAATGGCCGTCCTGCTGCATCGACTTCAATTGCCCGCAGCTTGCGTACACCCGACAGGTTGTTGATTCCGTCACTCGCGATGGTGGCTGCAAAAATACCGAGCTTCTCTGCGACCTGTCTTGCGTAACTAGCGTCTGATGCGGTTGCTAGCACGAGTCGTCTCCCGGCAGCCGCCTCATTTTTCAGAAACTCAAGAAATGACTCGCTATACGGTAAGGTATCGATGTCAAGCGATACCCTCTCGGCGATCATACGCTTCAAATAGGCCCGACCACGCCACAGCCATACCGGTAGGAAAAGAACCAGAATCGGATTGCTTTTTAACAGACCAAGCAGCGATTCGTGCAGAAGGTCAGTCTTGATCAGCGTACCGTCAAGATCAACGTATAGCAGATCGACATCCACCTGTGCCCCCTCTCAGATCATTCATCCGCAAGGGATAGTACGCATAAAGCATGTTTTCGGCAATGGAGCCAGGGATCTATGTTGGAATCCGAGCAAGCAGGCCGAGTCTGGGCATCAAGCAACAGATTGTTCTGGTGAGATAGTTCCTCAGGTCCACATGCCTGCAACAAGGATTCAGAGACAGCTCACGGATCAGCGACTTGATTAAGGCATGTTGGAAAGCAATGTCTGTAATCACTGCGTTCCACATCGCCCGGACCGGGAAATAGTTGTGACTCCAGCCTCCCTCCCACAGTATAGTGGTCAATAGATTCCGGACACCTTGCTAAGGTCCATTTCGTAATCCATCGGTGTCGTATAGCCCAGCGTCAAATGTAGATCTTGCCATTACAAGTCAGTGAAAGACGTTCGATTGCAACCGGTGGCCGGCTGGTATGTCCGCACAGCCATTCCTGCCGTTTGAGGCAACGGCCGGTGCGGTGACTGTGTGTTCGACCAGAATTGTACGATTCAGAATGGCCCGGAGCATTGATGCAACGGAACCGGGAGGCCCGTAGTCTCACGCGAAGTTCACGCCGACGATAATGAGGAGGTGGAAGTGGATAATGATATAAGGGACCACTGGCTTCGCTGAGGGTTGTCTAATCAGCGGCGATCAGGTAAAAAGGTAGAGCGTATTTAACAAAAAGCTAAAAAATTTAATAACTTGGTAATGAATCGATTCAAAATTAATTAACCTCGTTTACTCCAAATTAATATCCAGAAAAAATGTGGCCAGTACAATCGAAATAATAGGATCTGCTCAGCCTACAATATCTTTTATATCAATCAGTTACGAACCATGCTGGTAGTTTTTCCCACTGTTATGATTAAATTCCTACCCTCTTGATATATCAAATAGTTACGCCACATACTAACAAGTAGCAGTTTCAATTCTACAGCTCGCAATAATGTATTTAAGGATCTGAAATGCCTCCAGAATTTAACCTACCCACGAATCCTCCTCTATCCCTGACATTACTCTTATTCAATCTCGCTGTCGGGGTGTTGCTATCGATAGTATTGCGCTGGCACTTCATGCGATTCGGTTCCACCTTGTCCAATCGAGAAGAATTCGCTCAGGTCTTTCCCTTCGTGCTACTGACCACCGTGCTTATCATTTCAGTAGTGAAATCCTCTCTGGCCCTTTCTCTGGGCCTGGTGGGCGCACTCTCCATCGTGCGTTTTCGGACCCCGATTAAGGAACCAGAAGAACTGGCCTATCTCTTTATTGCAATTGCTGTGGGCCTCGGCCTGGGGGCTAACCAGACAATACCCACCGTTGTAGCCAGCCTGGGTATACTCGCGGTAACAGCGGTACTCAAATGGACCCGGAGGGAGGTTAAAAGCAAGAACCTGTATTTATCCATCGACTGGCATGGCAAGGACGATAGTAATCCAGAACACTGCCTGCAACGAGTTAATGAAGTGATCTCCAAACATGCGATCAATAGTGACCTGAGAAGGTTCGATACCAGAGAAGAATCCGTAGAAGCGACGTACTTCCTTGATATTACCGATACCGACGCCCTTTCTGCCCTCACCGATGAGCTGAGGCATGCCTTCCCCACGGCCGGGATTACCTTCTTGGATCAAAACCAGTTGCCGAGCGTATAATCAACAATGAAGATTAAACCTTCAAACTCTAGTGTAGCCCGTTCCACTGGACGTACCACATCAACGCGAACAGCACTAGAGACCACACTAAAGATAGCAGCCATCGTAATGCTCACCAGTTTGGCTACCTATTGGATCACTGCAAAATACATTACTTCTGATCCCGCAAAAGCACTCTGGGAATGGGGCGTAGAGCGGGGGCATGCCGCGCTACGGAATGATGTCCGGTTACGTGATGCGCTCAGCTTGATTCCAGAAAAAATAATCCAGTCTGCGCCTCCCATTCCTGAACTGGTTATCGATGTTAAATTCAAGCATATGCAGAAGCTCTATGAAAAGCGGGCGGAAGCATTAGAGAAGGGCGTTCTCATTCAAGACACCGGAGACTTTGTACCTGCATCCATTCGTCTTGGTGACCAGACCACTAAGGTCAAACTGCGTCTGAAAGGGGATCATACAGATCACCTGGATGGCAGAAAATGGTCTTTCCGTATCCATGTAAAGGGCAAAGGCCATATTTTTAGTATGCGCCGTTTTTCTATCCAGCATCCAAAGGTACGCGGTTACCAAGGGGAGCCTCTATTCTTTGCGACGCTACGCCATGTGGGGGTTTTGGCGCCACGATATTTCTTCGTCGATGTCACCGTTAATGGCAATAAAGCAGGCGTTATGGCTATGGAGGAACATTTCTCCAAAGAAATGCTGGAAGCCAGCGGGCGTCGGGATAGCCCGATTATACGATTTGACGAATCTCTTTACTGGGATGAGATTGCCCGAGGTAACAAGAATAATATCTTCGACAATTACCAGATTGCACCTATCGACGCCTTTGGCACTTCTCGTATTGCCAAGTCCGAACAATTATTCAGGCAACATACCATTGCTGTCGGGCTTATGCGGGGTTTTGTGAACGGTGAATTGCCTCCCTCCAAGGTATTTGACGTTGAGCTTATGGGACGTTTCCTTGCCGTAGCGCAACTTTGGGGATCCTATCACAGTATGCGCTGGCACAATCAGCGTTTTTACTTTAATCCCATTACAGTGAAACTTGAACCTATCGGCTTCAATGCTGAACTTCAACTGCGCAGATCTCCACAGACTATCCTGACTCAGGACGATGGATTGGTCGTTGCCATGCTCAAAGATCCTGCAATCTTCTCGGTCTTTAGCGAAACCCTGCGACAGCTTGCCAGAGAGGTCATAGACGGAAGCCTTCTGGAGCAATTGAAAGAAACTGAACACAAGTATCTGGCTACTCTGCAAAAGGAATTCTATATGTTGGCAGACTTTCCTTATGATGAGCTTGTGACAAGAGCCAACTATCTCCTCAAGTTAAGCGAGGATGAATTGAAAAGTCCTCCCGATTCTACCGAGCGTTATTCCACTCTGATACAGGCCTACCTGTTAAAAGACGACAACGGCCCCTATTTAGAGGTCGCCAATGTTATACCGCACGAGGTGGAAATCCAATCTGTACGCTGGGTGCGCGATGGAGATAATACTGGCATCGACTTCCAACCACGCCCGGCAATCTCTTTCCCGCTGCACCTGTCAGCAATGTCACGCGGTTCCTTGCCCAATGTTCAGAATATTTATTATCAACCACTGTCCGATGCGGCTCGCTATGCCTTACAGGTTACTGCAAACATCCAGGGACAACAGCAGAACCAGACGTATATTGCCGAGTCATATTACCCACCCTTGGATCAGCACCCGGTTCCCGTATCGACAGCGGATGAACAGTTATCCCGGCACTCATTTCTGAGTTTAGACGAGGAAATAAGGAGCTTGCATGTACAACAGGGCCAATGGCAGGTCGAGGGTCCATTGGTGGTCCCCACTGGCTATATTCTGTCGATCCCTGCG
>Ga0224512_10005643_pt1 | contig 10230 bp, 9 predicted proteins | sample SF_May12_sed_USG_4_FD_169103 | JGI IMG/M metagenome (GOLD analysis project Ga0224512, IMG submission 169103) | Sediment microbial communities from San Francisco Bay, California, United States - SF_May12_sed_USGS_13 | ecosystem: Environmental > Aquatic > Marine > Sediment | place: USA: California...
GATCGTGGCAGATAAGCGCGAAGGAAGCCGTGCCGTCGGGCGCACCCGACCAGGACAAAGCCGGCGAGACATCGGCGCCTTCGCCAGTATGGCGCGTAGGAATGCTTCCACCGTGATCGAAGGCGGGGCTCGTCAATTTCATATCGGATAACGCGAATCCCATGATGGCCTCTCCTCTTTCGTTGCTGCGGGAACTTATCTTCCCATACGCGTCCCGGCGGGGCATAGGGAGATTCCGAGGCTCAATTTTGCGGCTGAAGGGCGTAACCTAAAGCCTGACAGGCACGCCTGATTCGGTCGAACGACGTGTCTCCAGAAGATAGGAGGAGAGGATCATGCCCGGGTCACGACTCAAAGATTTTCTTGATAAAGAACACGTAAAGTACGTCACCATCGCTCACTCACCGGCATTCACGGCGCAGGAAATTGCCGAGACGACGCATATCCCCGGAAAGGAAATCGCGAAAACTGTCGTCGTTAAAATCGACGGTAAGATGTCAATGGTGGTCACGCCGGCCTCCGAGCACGTCAAGCTGAATAAACTCAAGGAAGCGCTCGGAGCTACCAAGGTCGAGCTCGCCAGCGAGAATGAATTCAAAGGTTCATTCCCGGATTGCGAGACAGGTGCCATGCCGCCGTTCGGTAACCTTTACGACATGAAGGTATTCGTCTCGCAGGCACTCAGGGAAGATGAGCAGATCGCCTTTAACGCCGGCTCGCACAGCGAACTGGTACGTCTGCCGTACACGGAATTTGAGCGTCTCGTCGAACCGATACCATTCGCCGAATAGCCAACGCGCCCGAGGGGATGGGCCTTTGGCCTGTCCGCGCTATATCTCGCCCATGGCCTCGGCGCCGCGCATGATCATGCGCAGCTGAATAATGGCGGTCTCGACATGCCGGTCGCGCTCATCGTCCGGCGTGTCAAGCAGTGCGATTCCGGCCGTGAACAGGATGGCGACCATCGAATCAGCCGCAGTTCGCGCGTGCCCCAGCGGTACGCCGCGGTCACGCGCTTCCTCTTCCAGGTAGTCCGCCAGATCACTGGACATGGTCTGCATGAGCCGCTCGGCGGCGCGTCGAAACTCCGGCTGCCGCGACATGCTCTCCTGCAGGATCATTCGCGACATCCCCTGGTTGCTGTGGAAGTACTCGAAGAGCGTCTCGACCGAGGCCCTGATCAGCGAGCGACCATTCGATGCCTGGTGCAGCACGTCATGGATCAGCTTGCGCATTGACTCACCGCACTGCTCGACAAGCGTCAGTCCGAGCCCTTCCATGTCGTGGAAATGCCGGTAGAACGAGGTCGGCGCAATGCCGGCCAGCTTGGCAACCTCGCGCAGGCTGAGCGTATCGAAACTCCGCCCCGAAGCCAGCTCGGCGGCCGCTGCATCGAGCAATTTCTGCCGCGTTTCCGCCTTCTGCTGCTGTCTTGACACCTTCGGGAGCGCTGTTGTCATGGTCGGATCGAGTCAATTTTTCCGCGAGGGTATTGCATTCTAGCAGACACGTGGTACGGTTGTGCGTACAACTGTACTCTTAAATTGGCGATAGCTCAATATCGCCTGGGAGGGAACCCGGTATGACGACCTACAAAGCACCCGTGCGGGACATGCAGTTTGTTATGCAGGACCTGCTGAACTACGAAAAGCACTACCAGTCATTGCCAGCCTGTGACGAAATTAACCAGGAACTGATTGATGCGATACTCGGAGAGGCCAGCAAGTTCTCCGAAGAGGTAGTGGCCCCTCTCAACGCCGTGGGCGACAAAGCCGGCTGCCAGATGCTGGAAAATAACGAGGTCAGGACTCCGCCCGGATTCAAGGCGGCCTACGAACAATACGTAGACGCCGGCTGGCCGGCATTGGACCAGCCCGCCAGGTACGGTGGCCAGGACCTGCCCATGTCCATCGGTATGCCCGTTCGCGAGATGAATGGCACGGCCAACTGGTCCTGGAGTATGTACCCCGGCCTTTCCCATGGCGCGGTTGAGACCATCAGCCAACACGGTTCTGAAGAGCAAAAAGCAATCTTCATGGAGCCCCTCGTCAGCGGTCGCTGGACCGGCACCATGTGCCTTACCGAGGCCCATAGCGGAACAGACCTGGGCCTTTTGAAGACCAAGGCCGAACCGATCGCGGACGGCACGTATCGCGTTACCGGCTCGAAGATGTTCGTTTCTTCCGGTGACCACGACCTGGCAGAGAACATCGTGCACATCGTGCTGGCTCGACTACCGGACTCGCCGCCGGGCACGAAGGGGATATCACTCTTTATCGTGCCGAAGTTCATTCCCGGCGAGGACGGCTCCATCGGGGAGCGCAATAACGTCAGTTGCGGCGCCCTGGAAAGCAAGATGGGCATTCACGGCAATTCGACCTGCCTTTTGAACTTCGATGGCGCGACCGGGTACCTGATCGGTGAGATCAACAAGGGCCTGAGCCACATGTTCACCTTTATGAACTTCGCCCGCCTGGGCACCGGTTTGCAGGGCCTCGCGCATTCCGAGCTGGCATTCCAGAACTCCCTTGCTTACACCAGGGACCGCCTGCAGATGCGTTCCCTGACCGGTCCGAAAAATCCCGGCGGGCCCGCAGACCCGATCATCGTACATCCCGATGTGCGGCGCATGTTGCTGACACAGAAAGCATTTGCCGAAGGCGGCCGTGCGCTGATCTACTTTGCCACTACCCAGGGTGACATCCTGACCCGGTCGCAGGACCCGGAGGCGCGCAGGAATGCCAACGAAGTGCTCAGCCTGCTGACGCCGATCATCAAGGCGTTTCTCACTGAAACCGGCTTCGAAAGCGCCAACCTCGGCATGCAATGTTTCGGTGGGCACGGCTACATCAGTGAGTGGGGCGTTGAACAAAACGTTCGCGACGCAAGAATCGCCATGCTTTACGAAGGCACCACCGGCATCCAGGCACTGGACCTGCTCGGCAGGAAGGTACTCGGTTCGCGCGGCAAGGCGCTGGACCCGGTGACAAGTTTCATCCTGGATTTCTGCAAGCATGCGCGCCGCCGCAAGGAGATCAGGCCCTACGTGAAGACGCTGGTCCGGCTCACCCGCCAGTGGCGGTCACTTTCGCGAAAGATCGGCTTTGCGGCGATGAAAAATCGAGATGCCGTGGGCGCGGCCTCGGTCGACTACATCATGTTCTCGGGTTACCTGTTACTGGGCGTAGCCTGGGCCGCGAGCGCTCGCGCAGCGTACAAGCGACTGGAACAGGGAACGAAGGAAGAGGCGTTCTATCGTTCCAAAATACAGACAGCAGAGTTCTACTTTGCCAAGATCCTGCCCCGAACGACGTCGTTGCTGCAGACGATGTTGGCAGGTCCCGAATCGCTGATGAAGATCGACGAGGAACACTTCATATTTTGACGGCAGGCTGGATAAACCAACAAATAAGAGGTCATTCAGCGCCCCTGCGGCGGCGCAAGACCTCTTCGAGCAACTCAAGAACAGCGCGATCTTTCGGACGATCAGTCGCTCTCTTTTGTCGAATGAGTTCCTCTAGGTCGAGGACACGGAATGTGCCGATCGTCATTTCCACCTCGGGCGAGACGTCAATCAGATCTTCGTAACGTAGGTTGTCGCCTATGAATCCCAGCACGTCCAGTGGCCCGGCACGGGTAATGAGCAGCAGGTGTCCACCAGCGAGAATATCCTCGCGGGTTGGCCTGATTACAGATTCGTGCTCACGATAGCGCGCGTTCAGGTCTTCAAGTGCATCGGCCAAACGATTCGCGTTTTCTTCGTCAATTCGAACCAACGCATCAAGATCGAACGTTGTGACTGGTGCGCCCTGGATGACAGCCGCAACCCCACCAACAACGATGTACTCAACCTGGTATTTGTTGAGAAGTTCGAGAATCTCGCGAAAGCTGGGATTCATCGTTCACGTGCAATGAAAGGAAAAAACTGAGCCTCGACTCCAGTTCGGCAAGTCGCTGCTCAGGCGACAGGTTAGCGAACCAGTCGAGCAGTGAACTATCGTGCCCAGCGTCGGAGGAGGATGAAGACCGAAATTCTTGCATTCATGGATTGTAACACCGGGTCAGAAAGAAAATGGCGCGCCCGACAGGATGGGCCTTCAGCCTGTCCTCGCTACGCTCGTCGGTGCGAACCTGTGACCCCTGCCTTCGGAGGGTTAAACCTGTCTAATGTGTAAAGCGGTCTCGATCGGTGCCAATCGGTATCCTATTGCTATATAGGCGATAAGCAGATTTTTGATCGTATGTCGATTAACGCCGATCGACCTCTCTTGTGTCGGTCACCGTCAAGACTAGTCACAAAACAAGGAGCGATTTCACACCATTCCTCGTCCTGTATTCTCTCAAGAATCGGCGGTTTCCCAGCAGAGTCTGTTATCGCGATCTGAAACGCTCGACGTATGAAATACCAATGTCAGTAGAGCGCTGCCTGGGGTCGGCAGTCCCGCTATTTGTCGAGAGGCGACGATGATCGATCACGACGCGATCAGCGAAGTCGCAGTCATCGGCGTTCCGCACGAGAAATGGGGTGAGACGCCGCTGGCCGTGGTCGTGCTCGCGGAAGGCGCCAGCGAGACGCCGGTCAATTTGACCGGATGGGTAAACGCCAGGGTCGGCAAGCAACAGAGAATCGCGGGGATCGTGCTCATCGCCGAGTTGCCTCGCAATCCAAATGGCAAGATACTCAAGCGGGAGCTTCGCAAGCAGTACGTAGACGCTCTTGGCCAGGTGCAGAAGGAGGGAGCGGACATGATACAAGCCAACAACGCCAGCTACGGTGCTCTGAAGCGCGTCTGCGGGCTGTTGCCGCTCGCCGCAATCCTGGTCACTGCCTGCGGCACTGAGGAACCAGCCGAGCCGGCAGAGATAGTCACTTATAACGTCGATTCCAGTCGCATCAGCGTTTCGGGTCTCTCCTCGGGCGCGATGATGGCAACGCAACTGCACGTTGCGCACTCGTCATTGTTCAACGGCGTTGCCCTGCTGTCGGGAGGGCCCTGGTATTGTGCCCAGGGCTCTATGAAGCGCGGACTCGGCCCCTGTATGCAAGGCGATGATATTGGCACCGCGCAGCTGATTGCGTTCGTGAAGCAGGCCGAAGCCGACGGCGCAGTCGATTCGCTGGCCAATCTTGCGGACGACAACGCATGGATATTCCACGCGACGCTAGACGAAGCCGTTGCAGAGCCGGTCTCGCAGGCAGCACTTGCCTTCTACGCAGAATTCATGCCGCGCGAGTCTGTCAAGTACGTTGGCGATGTCGAAGCCGCGCACGGGTTCCCGACGCTGGAAACCGGGGTCACCTGCAACGAGATGGCATCGCCGTACCTGAACGCCTGCAATTACGACGCGGCGGGCAAGTTGCTGGAGGCGCTCTATGGCGAACTCGAGCCGGGGGGCGCCGCGGCCGGGGAGCTAAAGGATGTTTCTCAGCCAGGCGCAGACGATGCGACTATGCTCGATCGCGCGTTTCTCTATGTGCCCGAGTCCTGCGCAGCCGGCGAAGCTTGTGGTCTGCATGTGGCACTGCATGGCTGCCTGCAATCGGCTGAGTACGTCGGCGATGCGTTTGCGGTTGGCACCGGATACAACGAGTGGGCCGAAGCAAATCGGTTGCTCGTCCTCTATCCGCAGGTTGCGAGCAGCAAGATTGCGCCGCTCAATCCGATGGGCTGCTGGGACTGGTGGGGCTACACGGAAGATAGCTACGCGACGAAGGCCGGGCCCCAAGTCAAAGTGATCAAGGCAACGATGGACGCGCTGGCGGGCCGCATGTTGCCGTAGGTGGGTGGATGCATCGCCGCCATCGACTTCGATGGTTTCAGCGGCGGAACGAAAGGTCGCGTTGGTCGGAAGCAACGTCAACACGAATGCCATATTGCCAGGGTGTCGGTGCCATTCAAACGATTGTGTCGTTGCCCGTTCGCGGCACTTGTCGGCCCTGCGACGAACTGAGAGGATGCCCCTCTCTCCTGCCGCAGTGACGGCGCACGTCGACAATATAACAATGAATAAAGGAAGAACGGAAACGCTCCTCATGAGCATCAGCGGCTTGCTGTGGCTTGCGATGGTCGGGCTGGCCGGCTCCGGGCACTGGCTTGCGGGACTCTATACGCTACTCGGCCTGTTGCTCGTTTACGGTGTGCTGGGTACGTCGCACAAGGGGCGGTTCGACCTGAGGCTGGTCGCGTTTCCTTCCCTCGTCTGGCTCGCGATGTGGGCGGGCGCGTTCTGGCTGGGCAACCACTACGCGGAACTCTATTCCGGGCGCGAACCTGAATTCACGGTGTTCGGTTTTCACCCTTCCTTCGCCGCGATCGTCGTCCTGTTCTGGATCGTGCCAACCCTGCTGATGGGGTTCGGGTTCGAGGCGGTCAAGGACCGCTGGCTGTCACAGGAGCGTTGGGACGAATTCCTCCGCCACGTGCACGGCCCGGATGAAGGTAACGACGGGGAGGACCAGTCATGAGCGAATGGGAGAGATACCTGATCCTTGCCTCGTCTTTCTCGGTCCTGCTGATTTCATTCGGCATCGGCTTGTGGGCGAAAAAGAAGGTCACCTCGCCCGAGGCGTTCTTCGGCGGCGCAAAGATTTTCGGTCCGCTCACCGTCGGCCTCGCCACCATGGCCGCCGTTGGCAGCGCCTTCGCCGTAGTGGGCGTGCCGGGGCTGGTGTACAGCACCGGCAACACGATCCTGCTTTTCATGTTCGCGGCGCCCGCCTTCGTATTCGGCTACCTGGTGATCGGTAAGAAGGTGCGGGCAATGGCCGAGATCGGCACCGTCGCCAGCCTGGGTGACCTGGCGGACCTGCGCTTCAACGGCCACCGCGGCATCAAGCTGGTCCTCTCGCTGATGATGTTCATCGGCTGCGCGATGTACCTGTCGGCCCAGGTGGAGGCATGCGCCAAGCTGTTCGAAAATCTTTTCGACTGGAACAAGCTCATCATCAGCGTGGTGATCTTTGCCATCCTTATTGCCTACACCGTGATCAGCGGCGAAATCGGGGGCATTCTGACCCAGGCGTTCCAGGGGTTCGTCATCGTCCTGGCCGGCCTGATTTTCACCGTCGCGTTTTTCGTCGTGACCGGCGGCTTCGGGCCGGTGCTCGAGGCCATCTCGGGTTCGCAGGGCGCGGCGGCGGGCCTGGATCCATCGGCAATGACCGCCTGGGGCAGCCTGCCCGGCGCCTACTCCTTCGCCTGGATCATGCTGCCCACCCTCGGCGTGATGTGCCAGCCCCAGGTGCTGACGCGAATTATGATGCTCCGGGACCCGCGCGAACTGCCGAAGCTGTCGATTTATGCTGTGAGCACCAACATGATTACCGGCATGATGGTGATGGCCATCGGCTACTGCGCCATTTACCTGGCCGCCAATGGCCTGGTCGAGATCGACCACCCCGACAAAGCGGTATTCAAGGTGGCGGACTATCTCGGCCTTGTCGCCCAGCTCTTCGTATACCCGGCAGTGCTGGCCGCCGCGTTGTCCACCTCGAGCCTGTTCCTGTCACTTGCCGGCAATATTGTGTCCCGTGACCTCCCGGGATCGTTCGGCGTCACGATCGACCCGGTCCGGCAGGTAACCGTCTCGCGCATCGCGATGTCGGTGATGGGGGTCGCGGCCATTGGTTTCGCCGCAGCAAGCGGCGACATGGTGGCCATCCTCGGCACCTATGGTTTTGGCACGCTGGCCGCGGCCACGTTCCCGATTTTCATCATCGGGCTGCTGTGGAAGGGTGCTACCGGCCGGGGCGTGATGACAGGCATGCTGGCCGCCCTCCTCGCCACCGTCGGTGGCATTACTATCGAGCTGCTCAACAAGTTCGGCCTTTCGGACTTCGCCTGGCCGGGGGGCGTGCCCTGGTACGTCTTCGTCATGGCAGTCGCAGTCGTGGTCTCGATCGCCGCCTCCCTGCTTACTACCGGGGATGCACTCGATCACCGTGTCGAAATGGCGATGGAGCTGTAACTAGCTTTCGAGAAACTGCCTGATCCGGGCTTCGGCCCGGTCGATCTGTGCCAGCCCGTCCAGGTGGCCGCCGCTGACGTGCAGCATGGACAGTTCGGCGTCGAGCCCGGCCGCCTGCAAATCCTTGACGGCCGTGTTGGAAAGGTGGGGCGGAAAAACCATATCGGTTTCGGACGGGATGAACAGGTACCTGGCGCGTGACTCGTGCAGGCGGTGACGCACGTCGTAGAGCTTGAACGCCCGGACCATGTAGAGAAAACTGTTTGCGTCCAGTTTCTCGGCGCGAACGCGGGCGATTGCGTCGAGCGTCGCGTCAGCGATGAACTGGTGCTGCAGCGATTCCGCGGGATGCTTGCCTTCCTCGGCCGGCGCGTAGCCGAAACCGCCGACCACGTCGTATGACAGCGCGGTGAGGTTCACGAGGGCCAGAGCCTGCGTCAGTCCCTCTCGGGGTGGGCTCGCGATGTCGTAGTCGCCCTTGTTCCAGGCCGGGTCGGCGATGATCGGCCGGGTCCACAGTTCCAACATGGCGGCCGCGTAGGGATGAATGTACAGTCCCGGCGAAATGACCGCGATGACGCGTGGCACCATTTCCGGGTACTCGACCGACCACTGGATGGCTTGCACCGAACCACCGGATGGGCCAGCCACGGCAACCAGGCGCCCGATTCCGAGGTGTTCCAGCAGACGCTTCTGCACGTGCACGAAATCCTCGACCGTGACCAGCGGGAAATCCATTCCCCAAACCTCGCCGGTCGCGGGGTTCTCGCTGGCCGGGCCGGTCGTAACCGAGTAGCCGTCGCAGGCGTTGAGGTTAGCCAGCGAGTTGCTGCTCACGATGAAGTAACGGTCCGTGTCGAGGGCCTTGCCGGGGCCGATGGCCTTGTCCCACCAGCCCGGAAGCTCGTGGACGGCGTCCGCCGGGCCGGCGGCGCGCGCGTTGCCGGAGAAATAGTGGCACACCAGGATGGCGTTGCTGCCGTCCGGGTTCAGCGTGCCGTAGGTTTCGTAACCGATCCTGACGTTGTGAATCTTCTTGCCGGACACGCAATCGTACGCGCCCAAATCGAACACCTGTTGGACGGATTTCACGCTATTCATACGATATTAGCTCAGCTCGTTCTCGCGAGGTGGGCATGAAACACCCGATCAAATGCTTCGATGTCGGTAATGAACGGCACGTGGCCGCAATCGGGTATGGCTACCTCCTCGTAGGAGCCGCCGGCCGCCGCATAGTCGTCCAGCATCTTGCGGATCTGGTCCATCATCGGCTGTGGAGGATAGGCCTCGGAGCCGGGAAAACCGGGCAAGCGACCGGTAGGACCCCAGGTGCCTGGATCTGATGCCGCGGTGTTGCACACGGCGAGGTCATCGGCGCCGTAGATCCACAAGGCGTGGACTTTCGGATCGCCGGCGAGAATCCGTTCGACCAGGTTGCCGATGTACTTGGGGGACATCGCGTTGGTGGCGCCCCATTTACCCGGCCGCACGTAAGGCCAGTTCGGCGATTTCTCGAAGTCGCCAGGAAGCTCGCGGTCGCCAATGTGTACCCTGAACATGGCGTCGATCAGAGCATCCTCGCGCTCTGGGATCTGCCCGCCGCTCCAGACAAGCCGGCGCATGATGCCTCGCGGGCTGAAATCCCCGATGGTATCGCGGTCGCCGTCCAGCAGGCTCCGGACCAGGTCCGGGTTGATCAAGCCGCCGCCGGAACCTGCGAAATCGGGGGTGGTCGGAGTGCCTTCGGCATCCTTCGTGCCGCCAAAACCGAAAGGCGCTCCGGGCCCTGCGAGGGTCGCGGACAACAGACGCTCGGGGGCGTCGGCCATCATCCACCAGACCACCAGTCCGCCCAGCGAGTTGCCCACCAGGTGGAAACGCTCGTGGCCAAGATGGTCCATCAACGCCAGCGAATCCTCCACGAAGTCGCGCATGCCCCGCGTTGCGTCGATCTTCGCCTCGGGATCGGCGTCTCCGTAACCGCGCTGATCGGGTGCAATGCCGCGGTATTGCGGCGGCAAAGTCACCAGGGTCTCCTCCCACCAGGTGGCGCTGGAGAAATTGCCGTGCACCAAAAGCACCGGGATGCCGTCGTCAGGACCGGAGAACAGAACTCTCGTCGTCAGTCGTTCCGTCGACACGGTACGGGCGGCGATTCCCTCAAGAACGGGAACGGTCATGTTGCTACCTCGTATTCCGCGAGCAGTTTCTTGTCGAGTTTACCGATAGCCGTCAAGGGCAATTCGTTGAGCAGCACGATGG
>Ga0224512_10005644_pt1 | contig 10230 bp, 10 predicted proteins | sample SF_May12_sed_USG_4_FD_169103 | JGI IMG/M metagenome (GOLD analysis project Ga0224512, IMG submission 169103) | Sediment microbial communities from San Francisco Bay, California, United States - SF_May12_sed_USGS_13 | ecosystem: Environmental > Aquatic > Marine > Sediment | place: USA...
CTGGAATCCGGACGATGGCCGCAATCCGCGCATCGACACGTTTTGGGTCGATACCGGCGATTGCGGGCCGATGGTGCTCGACGGATTGTTATGGATCAAGAACAAGGTGGATCCGGCGCTGACGCTCCGGCGTTCCTGCCGGGAGGGCATTTGCGGCTCGTGCGCGATGAATATCGACGGGCTCAACACGCTTGCCTGCACCAGGGGCATGGGCGACATCAAGGGGCCGGTGAAGGTCTATCCGCTGCCGCATATGAAGGTGGTCAAGGACCTTGTGCCGGATATGACGCAGTTCTACGCCCAGCACGCGCTGATCGAGCCGTGGCTGAAAACCGCCTCGCCGGAGCCGCAGAAGGAATGGCGGCAATCGCGCCACGACCGCGAAAAGCTCGACGGGCTTTACGAGTGCATCTTGTGCGCCTGCTGCTCGACCTCGTGCCCGTCCTATTGGTGGAACGAGAAGCGCTATCTCGGCCCGGCGGCGCTGCTGCAGGCCTATCGCTGGCTGATCGATTCGCGCGACCAATCGACCGGCGATCGCCTCGACGAGCTGGAAGATCCGTTCCGGCTCTACCGCTGCCACACCATCCTGAACTGCGCGCAGGCCTGCCCGAAGGGCCTCAACCCGGCAAAAGCCATCGCGGAAATCAAGAAGATGATGCTGGAGAGGCGGGTTTAGCGGGGCGGACATTCGCCATGCTGATTGCCGCCGCCTTCGTCTGGGGCTTTGCCGAGGCGACTTTGTTCTTCATCGTCGCCGATGTCCTGCTGAGCCTGGTGGTCGTCTGGCGCGGCTGGCGGCCGGCATCTGTCGCAGCGCTCGCCGCTGCCCTCGGGGCGGTGCCCGGCGGGGCGCTGATACTGGCCTGGAGCGCTTATGATCCGGCCGGGATGTTCGCCGTGCTCGAGCACTTGCCAGCGATCGATGCGGCGATGATCGGGACCGCCGGCCAGAAGCTTGCCGGCAACTGGTTTTCGGCGATCCTCGCCGGCGCCTTTTCCGGCGTGCCCTACAAGGTTTTCGCGGCACAGGTCTGGCCCGCCGGCATCGGCACATTGGCATTTCTTGCCACCACCGTGCCGCTGCGGCTGGCCCGTTATCTCACCGTGACGGCATGTGTCGCAGGGATAGATCATGTATTGGGCAAATGGCTCAGCCGTTCGGTCCGCATCACGATTTTGTGCGGCGCGTGGATCCTCTTCTACGCCATATTCTGGTCGACTTTCCCGCGCTAAGCCACGATCCTGCCATCCTCGGCCATCACGGTTCGTTCAGCCAATAAGGGAGGCAATTATGGTGCGATTTCTTTCAGCGGTTTGCGTGGCTCTGGCAATGATGGGGCCGGCATTTGCGCAAGGCCTGATCGTCAAACAGGCTCACGGGTCGGTCGACGAGACGGTTGCGAAATTCAAGGCCGCCGTGGAAGGGGCGGGCGCCGAGGTGTTTGCCGTTGTCGACCATGCCAAGGGCGCGATGAGCGTCGGCTCGCAAGTTCCGCCGGTGACCGTTGTCATCTTCGGCAATCCGAAACTGGGCACGCCGCTAATCGCAGCCAATCCGCAGATCGGCCTTGATCTGCCGCTCAAGGTGCTGATCTGGGAGGAGGCCGGCGAGACGATGATCGGCTATACCGATCCCGCGGCGCTGAAGGACCGCTACCGCGTTACCGGCGCCGACGAGACCTTCGCCACGATAGCCGGTGCGCTCGGCAAGCTGACGGACAAGGCGGCGGAATAGGCGATCGCCGCGTTGATCTTGTCGTCAAGCGTTGTTACCCAGCTTCATCAAACAGGTTTCGGAGGCGGGTGATGAAGATAGCAGTTCTTGGCGGCGACGGTTTTGTCGGCTGGCCGACGTCGCTGCACCTTTCCGCTTGCGGCCACGATGTCCACATCATTGACAATCTGTCGCGGCGCTGGATCGATACCGAGCTCGGCGTGCAGTCGCTGACGCCGATGGATTCCATCCAGGAGCGCACCCGTATCTGGGCCGGTGAGAGCGGCAAGGCGATCGGCTTCCATCTGCTCGATGTCGCGTCCGATTATGAACGGCTGAAGGCCTGGCTTACCAAACACCGGCCCGAGGCGATCATTCATTTCGCCGAGCAGCGGGCCGCGCCCTATTCCATGAAGAGCGACCGGCACAAGACCTACACCGTCTCCAACAATGTCAATGCCAGCCACAATATTCTCAATGCGCTGGTGGCGAGCCGCCTGGACGCGCATCTTGTCCATCTCGGCACGATGGGGGTCTATGGCTACAGCACGGTTGGCGCGGCGATCCCGGAAGGCTATCTGCCGGTCGATGTCGAACTGGAGAGCGGCGAGCGGGCGAGCCAGGAAATCCTTTATCCGGCCAATCCGGGCAGCATCTACCACATGACCAAGTGCCTCGATCAGCTGATGTTCCAGTTCTACGCCAAGAATGACGGCGTCAGGATCACGGATCTGCATCAGGGCGTTGTGTGGGGAACGCACACGAGGGAAACGCGGCTGCATCCGCAGCTCATCAACCGCTTCGACTATGACGGCGATTACGGCACCGTGCTCAATCGGTTCCTGATCCAGGCGGCGATCAAATATCCGCTCACCGTGCACGGTACGGGCGGCCAGACGCGGGCTTTCATCCACATCCAGGATTGCGTGCGCTGCATCGAACTGGCGCTGAAGGCGCCGCCGGCGACCGGTGAACGGGTGAAGATTTTCAACCAGATGACGGAAACCCACCGGGTGCGCGACCTGGCGCAGATCGTCGCCGACATGACCGGCGCGGAAATCGCCTTTCTGCCCAATCCGCGCAAGGAGGCGGAGGAAAACGACCTGATCGTCAGGAATGACCAGTTGCTGGCACTGGGCCTCGACCCGATCCGGCTTGAATCCGGCCTGTTGTCGGAGATTATCGAGGTTGCGGAGAAATTTGCCTACCGTGTTGACCGGTCTCGGATTCCGTGCGTCTCGGCCTGGACCGAGGATCTCGCCGGCAAAGTGGAAACCGATCCGGAGCGGGCGCCGCTGAAGGTCGTTTCCGGCGGCTGAATCCAGTGACGCGCGCCTATGTCACGCTGGTGACCAATGCCGACTATGGCCGCGGCGCGCTGGCTCTGGCCCGGTCGCTGCGACAGGCCGGCGCAGCCCATCCGCTCGTCGTGCTGGCGAGTGAAAATGCCGGGTTTCTCGATGAGCTCGCCGCCGAAGGCTGCCGTATCGTGGAAACGGCCCGGCCGGAATTGAGTGCCGGCTTTCTGGAGCGCCATTCGCGCCGCCACCAGCACAAAGTGGCGCCGTTCACCAAGGGCGAGAAGCCGGCCTTTCACGATCCGCTCGACAATTTCTGCAAACTGCGGCTGTGGCAGATGGAGGACTATCACAAGATTGTTTTTATCGATGCCGATGCAATTGTGCTGAAAAATGTCGACAGGTTGTTCGACTATCCGGCCTTCGTGGCGGCGCCCAATCTGTATGAAACAATCAATGATTTCGATCGCATGAATGCCGGCGTGTTCGTCGCCGAACCGGGTCCGGCGACATATCAGGCGATGCTCGCCGAACTTGACCAGCCGGAGCGTTTCTGGCGCCGTACCGACCAGACGTTTTTAGAGCATTTTTTCCCCGACTGGCACGGCCTGCCCTACACGTTCAATGTCCTGCAATATGTCTTTTTCAATCTGCCGGAACTGTGGCGCTGGCCGGATCTGAAAATCCTGCACTACCAATACGAAAAGCCCTGGCAGGCGGGGCACGGCAAGAGCGACAAGCTGAAGCCGCTGATCGATCTGTGGTGGCAGGTGTTTGAGGGCGGCGCCATTCCCGCTGACCTGCCAAGTCCGTTCGCGGGCGCCGCAAAAAGGCCCGGGCCATGCAAGTAGCGGTCACCGGCGGCACGGGCTATGTCGGACGTTATATCGTCGATGCCCTAATTGCCGGCGGCCATGAGGTGCGCGTGCTTGTCCGCAATAACGACCAGCCGTTGGGTCTGCCCAAGGCAGTCGAGGCGGTCGGCGGCGGGCTTGACCCCGATGCCGATTTCGGCGCCCTCCTCGATGGCGCCGGCGCCCTGGTTCATGCCGCCTATCAGCACGTTGCCGGCCGCTACCGGGGCGGCGAAGGCGACGACCTGGCCGGTTTCATGCGGGTCAATGTCGGCGGCTCGCTGGCGTTGCTTGCGGCGGCAAGGCACGCCGGTGTCGGGCGCTGTGTCGTTTTGTCCAGCCGCGCCGTCTATGGCTGCCGGCCGCCGGGGATGCCCCTGAGCGAAGATATGGCGATTGCTCCCGACAGCCATTACGGCGCGGCGAAAGCGGCGCTGGAAGCCTTTGCGGCAAGTTTTGCCCGGCAGGACGGCTGGTGCGTCTGTGCGCTCAGGCCGACCGGTATTTACGGCCTGACATGGCCGCCCGGCCGTTCCAAATGGCTTGGCCTAGTCGGTTCGCTGCTCGATGGTGAGGCACATGTGGAGGCGCGCGCCGGTACGGAAGTCCACGGCGCCGATGTCGCCCGGGCTGTCATCCTGCTCTTGCAGGCGCCGGCGGAGAGCGTTGCCGGGCGGGCATTCAACTGCTCCGATCTGGTCGTTTCGACACGCGATATTGCCCGCCATGTTGGCCGGCTAACGGGCCGCGACGTGCCGCTGCCGCCGGCCAGCGACGCAAGCGAATTGAACATCATGGCGTGCGAGGGCCTGAAAGCGCTCGGCCTGACCTTTTCCGGTGAGGCGCTTTTGCACGAGACGATCGGCGGCCTGATCGCGCTCGCCCGGAACAGGCCTCAGCCGGGCTGATCAGAATTCGGCGTCAGCGTTATCGGCCAGAACCGTAGCGCAGTGATGCTGCAGCCGGTCGGTCACTTCGGCCGGTTCGCCGTCGGTAATCTTGTCGTGGTCTATCAGCGGACCGATGCGCAGCCGAAAGGTCTTGCCCTTCTTGTTGAGGAGTTCGTGGAACACGGTCACGTCGCGCATTTCGGTGAAGTTCTGGTTGGCGAACCAGTAAAACAGCCAGGAATTGCGGGCGTCCAGATGGGCCGGCAGCACGGGCGCGCGATATTTGCGGGCAAGCGACACCACGGAGGGTTGCCACGGCCGCTCCTGCAGCCCGTCATCGCGCCACATGGCAAGGCGACCGGAGGGAAAGATCACCACGGCGCGGTTTTCGGTAAAGGCCTTTGATGCCAGCTGGAGTGTTTCCTTCGTCTTGGCGTGGCTGCGATGTTCCTCGCGCCATTCCACCGGCACGATCATGTCGGCAAAACGCGGATTGACCCGCGTTGCGTCGCGGTTGGCGAAAAACGACACATCGCTGCGAACCGTTTTCAGAGCATCATAGACGGCAATGCCGTCGGCGATGCCGGTCGGGTGATTGATCGCCATGACGAAGGCGCCGGATTTTGGGACCCGCTCCAGTCCGGTCACATCGAGATCGAGATTGAGGACGCCGCTGATATAGTCCATGGCCGAAGCGCCATCGAGCGGTGCAATCTGGTCGGCCATTTGGACGGCTTCACGGTAGTGCAAAATGCGATAAAGCAATGGCTTGATCAGTGGCCAGGACCAGCTGCTGACCAGTTTCTGGCCGCGTTCAGCGATCAAATCATCGACGATGTGAGCACCGCGAACGGCGTTTACGTCCGTACCTGCCGCCCGCTCTGCCGCCGCCGGCTTCAGGCCGGCCTTGAACGCAACGGTGTGCGCCTTGCCGATGTCGCTGATATTCGCCATAACCGCGATCCGCCCGTTGGTGACAATCGGCGTAGGACGTGCCAGAAATCAGGTCAAGCCATCATCGCCCCGCCGGGCGAGGGATTGCGAACCCGGCTAGTCGCAGTTCGAACGATCAAAAGAGGCCGAAACATGACCGTCCGTTTTCGTGCAATTCTGATTCCGGGTCTTGCCGCGCTTGCGCTGGGGGCCTGCGAAACCTCTTATTCCAATCCGTTCTCCAATCCGTTTGCCAGCCGCTCCAGCGCGCCGCGGCCGCTGCCGGCCGCGCCAACCGGTTCTGTTGGACAATCGACCCTGCCACCGCCAGGTGGTGTCGCCGGTGATCGACGAACGTCTCAGCCGGGCAATGAGACGCAGGTCGCGGCGGTTGATGCCGGCACGCCGGAGACGATGACCGCGCCTGCCGATGGCGGTGCGTCGATCGGGCGGACCGACCTTCTCGGTGGCTGGACAGTCGCTTCGGCATCCGACACGTGCCAGCTCTTCATGTCGCTGACGACCTGGTCGGGCGGCTACCGGGCCACTACCCGTGGTTGTGGGTCGGAAACCCTGCAAGGGGTCTCAGCATGGAATCTGAACGGTCAGCAGGTGTCGCTGCTAAATGATTCGGGCGGCACGGTGGCGAGCCTGACGGCCGCTTCAAAAACGCAATTCAATGGCCAAACGACGGCCGGAGAGGCTGTTTCAGTCTCCAGATGACGGAATTCCGCGAAATTCCCGTGACCAATCGGCAACACTTTAGTTTTTATAAAGGCTGCGGATAAACCCAACGTTGTCCAACTGCACGATTGTTACCGTACCATTCAGACATTGTTAACTAGGTTTGCCTGACCCTGATCCGATAACTGCACTTGCATCGGCCGGGCCAGCGGGGTCCAGGTCAGGCGTCTGGACCCCGACAACATGGCAGACCGGCTATGATGGAGGGTATTATGACCTTATGCTCGCTGGCCAGGACCGCGATTGGGGCGATCGCGATTCTGGCATTGACAGGATCGGCGAACGCCGCAATCCAATGCGGGGCTCACAAACGAATGACCGAAGTGCTTGCCAGCAAATATAACGAAGCACCAAAGGCCATCGGCACCGTCAATCAAAAACGGTTCATGGAAGTCTACGTTTCAAAGGCTGGAAGCTGGACCATTCTCGTCACTTCGGCAGATGGCAATTCCTGCATTGTCGCGGCCGGCCAGGACTGGGAAGACGTTCCGCACAATCTGACCAGCCTGGATCCTGCCGCCTGATCCCAACTGGAATCGGTTATGCGGTGCAGAGCCTTGCAATCCGGTGTTTCCATGCTTAAGCGGCCCCGGTCGCAATCGGCGGCGGTGAGGACGCTTTATGCCGGAGCCTGTCAAGCGAGCCTATCTGGCGCTTGCCCAAGCCGGTCATCTTGAGCCGGATTTAGAGCAAGTCCGCCTTGCCGATCGCCTCGACGCTCTTCTCGCCGAGCTTTGCGATCGCCAGCTAAAAACCAAGAAAAGCGCACTGGGCTGGGTACTGTCACGCGGCGCCAGGCCGGAGCCCGTCAAGGGCCTCTATATCTGGGGGGCCGTGGGGCGCGGCAAGACCATGCTCATGGACCAGTTCCATGCAGCCGCCCCGAATGAACGTAAACTTCGTTCCCATTTCCACGAATTCATGGCCGATGTGCATGAGCGCATTCATCGGTTCCGCCAGGCACTGAAGGCCGGCTCGGCCAGGGGCGATGATCCGATTGCACCGGTGGCAGCGGAAATCGCCGCCGAGACAAGTCTTCTGTCCTTCGATGAGTTCTTCGTCACCGACATCGCCGATGCGATGATCCTCGGCCGATTGTTTGAAAGTCTTTTTCGACACGGCGTGACCATCCTCGTGACATCGAATGTGCCGCCGGACGAACTCTACAAGGACGGCCTCAACCGGACGCTTTTTCTGCCGTTCATCGCGCTTCTAAAAGAGCGAATGGAGGTTTTTCATCTCGATGCGCCAAGGGATTTCCGGCTTGAAGCGCTCACCTCGCGGCCAGTCTATATCGTGCCCGGCGGGCTGAAGGCGGATGAAATTCTCGACGACCATTTTCTCCGCTTGAGCGGCATCAGGAAAGGCCATCGGGCCGAAATCGTCCATAAGGGCCGGATCATTACCGTGCCGGAACAGGCGGGCGGCGTCGCGCGGTTTTCCTTCGACAAATTGTGCCGCCGGCCGCTCGGCGCGGGGGACTATCTGCAGATCGTCCGCGCCTATCACACGATCATATTATCCGATGTGCCGGTCATGGATGGCGGTCAGCGCAACGAAGCGCGGCGCTTCATCAACCTGATCGACACACTCTATGACAACCGGACAAGGCTCGTCGTCTCCGACGATGCCGAGCCCGATCGCCTGTGGCGCGGCAAGGACGGCCATGAAAGCCTGGCATTTTCCCGCACGGCATCGCGGCTGATTGAAATGCGCTCGGACGTCTTTTTTTCCGCCGGGCGCGGCGCGAAAAAAGCCGCCGTGTCCGACCGTGACGGCAAGCCAGCGGCAAACTGACGCGATTGGACGAAAATCCACGTCAAATGACGCCGGCATTGTCTTGCGCCACCCCGGCAATCGCGCTAGGCCAATCGCGTTACCTCTCTCCCGAAAACACTTTACGTAAACGGAAGGTAATTCCATGGCTCGTAACAAGATTGCCTTGATCGGCGCCGGCCAGATCGGCGGAACTCTGGCACATCTGGCAGGTTTGAAAGACCTCGGTGATATCGTTCTGTTCGACATTCAGGAAGGCATTCCCGACGGCAAGGCGCTGGACATTGCCCAGGCGGCACCAGTCGAAGGTTTCGACGCAAATGTCTCCGGCGCCCAGTCCTATGAGGCGATTTCGGGCGCCGATGTGGTCATCGTCACGGCGGGTGTGGCGCGTAAACCGGGGATGAGCCGCGACGATCTTTTGGAGATCAATCTCAAGGTGATGGAGCAGGCCGGCGCCGGCATCAAGAAATACGCCCCCGAAGCCTTCGTCATCTGCATTACCAATCCGCTCGACGCGATGGTCTGGGCGCTGCAGAAATTTTCCGGCCTGCCGGCCAATATGGTGGTCGGCATGGCCGGCGTGCTGGACTCCTCGCGCTTCCGGCGTTTCCTCGCCGACGAATTCAATGTCTCGGTTGAGGACGTGACGGCTTTCGTGCTCGGCGGCCACGGCGATACCATGGTGCCCTCGGTCCGCTATTCCACGGTGGCCGGTATTCCCCTGCCCGATCTGGTCAAAATGGGCTGGATCAGCAAGGGCAGGCTTGAGGAAATCGTTGAGCGCACGCGCAATGGCGGCGCCGAGATCGTCGGCCTTTTGAAAACCGGCTCGGCCTATTATGCGCCGGCGGCATCGGCGATCGCCATGACGGAAAGCTATCTGAAGGACAAGAAGCGGGTGCTGCCCTGCGCGGCGCAGCTCAATGGCGAATACGGCGTCAACGGCGTCTATGTCGGGGTGCCGACGGTGATCGGCGCCGGCGGTGTTGAACGGATCATCGAAATCGATCTGGACCGCTCCGAAAAGGCGATGTTCGACCATTCCATCGAGGCGGTGGAAGGGCTCATCGAAGCCTGCAAGGGGATCCAGCCGGCGCTGGGCTGACCGGCCGGAAGGCTGCTGGCGAGGGCGCAACCTGAAATTTTAGCTTGCAATTCACCTGGCATTTGAACTGACATTCGGCCTGGTACGGGGAAAGCTGTATGAATATTCATGAATATCAGGCCAAGGCGGTCATCAAGGTCTTTGGCGCGCCGGTCTCTGCCGGCCACGCGGCTTTCACGCCGGATGAAGCGGTAAAGGCGGCGGAAGATCTCGGCGGCCCGGTCTGGGTCGTCAAGTCGCAGATCCATGCCGGCGGCCGCGGCAAGGGCAGGTTCAAGGAGGCAGAAGCCGGCGAGATGGGTGGCGTGCGCCTGGCCAAATCCGTCGATGAGGTGCGCATTTTTGCCGAACAGATGCTTGGCAACACGCTGGTGACGCATCAGACCGGTCCGGCCGGCAAGCAGGTGAACCGGCTCTACATCGAAGACGGCGCGGACATTAAGGATGAGTTCTATCTGTCCCTGCTGGTCGACCGCGAAAGCGCCCAGGTCGCCTTCGTTATCTCCACCGAAGGCGGCATGAACATTGAGGAAGTGGCGGCCGAGACGCCGGAAAAGATCGTCACATTTTCGGTCGATCCGGCGACCGGCTTCATGCCGCATCACGGCCGGCGCATCGCCAATGCGCTGAGGCTTTCCGGCGACACCGCCAAGCAGGCGGGCAAGCTCGGCGGCAATCTCTACAAGGCGTTCTTGGCCAAGGATATGAGCCTTCTGGAAATCAATCCGCTGATCGTCACGGAGAACGGGCGGATCGTCTGCCTCGATGCCAAGATGGGCTTTGATTCAAATGCCCTGGAGCGGCACGCCGACATTGTGGAGCTGCGCGACGAAAGCGAGGAGGACGACAAGGAGATCGAGGCCTCCAAGCACGATCTTTCCTATATCGCGCTCGATGGCACGATCGGCTG
>Ga0224512_10005645_pt1 | contig 10229 bp, 7 predicted proteins | sample SF_May12_sed_USG_4_FD_169103 | JGI IMG/M metagenome (GOLD analysis project Ga0224512, IMG submission 169103) | Sediment microbial communities from San Francisco Bay, California, United States - SF_May12_sed_USGS_13 | ecosystem: Environmental > Aquatic > Marine > Sediment | place: USA: California...
CGAAAAGCACTGATAGGGCGAGTCCCCGTAGCCGGTCGGGCCGAGTGGAAGGACTTGCCAGAGTGAACAACCGGCATCTGCCATCTCCTCGATCCAGGCGAACGCAGCCGGTCCGAGATCTCCGATCCCGTGCGGTCCTGGCAACGAAGTGGGGTGCAGCAGCAGTCCGGCGAGTCGTCGTTCGAGCATCGGCGTGACAATAGCGCCTGCTCTGATCTCGACGAGAAGTGGGCGACCTGCGAACCGCCCATCAAGTCCTTTTGGCCCTGACGGGGTTGGGGCCTGCCACCTAGCGTGGCATGGAAGGAAGAAGAACGTTGTGGGGCGTTGCTTCCGCGTGATGACCACCCGGCACTCTCCGCAGACCCGAAGAGGAGCTGCTGGTGATGAGATCTCCGGTCCTATTCCGATCGAGCCGCACATATCGACGCCTCCGCTGAGCAACGTTGCTGGGTGGAGGCGTCGCTTGTCAGTGCTATTGGTGCCCATCGCTACAGGCTGTTGTTTTGGCAGCGGCCTCAACCGAAAGGTGGTTCTCAATGAGAGGACGACACGTGGCCCCGAAGCCTCGATTGCGTCGAGTTGCCACGATCTGGTTCACGGCACTCGCCACGACTTTCGCAGTCATCATCACACAGCTGCCCGCCGTGGCAGTACACACCTTTGACCTCATGGAATTGGACCGCAACGCTATCGATGATTTCGCGGGCGAGGATCCAGACGCCGATCTCGATGGCGCCGATTGGGACACGGTTGTCTCCGATCCGAGGCCGATCGCCACCAGTTTCAAGCAGGATCCTCCCACGGCTGCAGGCGCCGACAACGTCTTCACGATCGGAGGGTCGAAAGACGATCTCGACATGACGGAGTGGAGCTGGAAGCTCGGCAACACACCCGCCAAAGACGACCTCACCAACGCGTACGCGGCGGCCTTCACCGATGGGACAGACACAGTGCTGTATTTCGGTGCGGATCGTTTTGCCAACAATGGCGATTCTCAGATCGGCTTCTGGTTCTTGCAGGACGACGTCGTTCTGATGGACGGCAAGTTCAAACGATACGATCCCGGCACCGCCACCTACGTGCTGGCAAGCCACACCGTAGGTGACATTCTCGTGCTGTCCGACTTCACCGGTGGCGGCAGAATCTCGACCATCACCGTGTATCAGTGGGTGGGTAGCGGAGGTGACACGAATGGAACCCTCCAAGAGGTGACGGCTGGCGCAGATTGCGTCGACCAGTCCTCCTCGATCGTCGAAGTTGTCTGCGGGACGGTGAACACCGTCTCCACTGCGGCGCCGTGGAGTTTTACACCAAAGTTCGCCGACCGGACCTGGCCTGGCGGCGGGGACCACTTCCCGCGCGGTTCGTTCTATGAAGGCGGCATCGTTCTCAATCAGTTGGGGTTGCCGGTGAGCGTTGGTTGTGTGTCGAGTTTCCTGGTGGAGACTCGCTCCTCACAATCGGTCGACGCGCAGCTCAAAGACTTCGTCCTGGACGGATTCGACCTTTGTGAGATCGACATCGAAAAGACCGGGCCGCCCCTGTCCAAGGTTGGCGATGAGGTGACGTATACGTACACCATCACCAACCCGGGCGGGCTTCCTCTCTATCTGGATTCGATCGTCGACGATCGAATCGGCGATCTCGAGTCCTATGCTCCTGGATCCTGCGACCTACTGTTGCCCGACGCCACGTGCGAGTTCAGCGTGCCATGGCTGGTCCCCGAAGACGCCGAAGATCCATACGAAAACACTGTGACTGTCGTGTACCGCGACCGGATCGAGGCAGGCGTGCCCTACGGGGCAATCGTCACCGCCACCGCTTCGCATACGGTGGAGTTGTTCCAGCCGGCGTTTGAGGTGGCCAAGACGGGTGACCCGTTGTCGAAGGTTGGCGATGAGGTGACCTATACGTTCACGGTGACGAATCTGTCGTCTGGCGATGCTCCTGTGTTGGAGTTGGTGTCGATGGACGACACGTTGCTGGGTGATCTGGAAGCTGTGGCTGTGGCGGCTGGTTGTGGGTCGCTCGGGTTTGAGGATTCGTGCACGTTTGATGTGGCCCGGTTCGTGTTGGGGGCGGATGCTGATCCGTTGACCAACACGGTGACGGTGGTTATGTCACCGGCCGAGTTCCCGAACCTGTTGACCGAGACCGCTTCGCATACGGTGGAGTTGTTCCAGCCGGCGTTTGAGGTGGCCAAGACAGGTGACCCGTTGTCGAAGGTTGGCGATGAGGTGACCTATACGTTCACGGTGACGAATCTGTCGTCTGGCGATGCTCCTGTGTTGGAGTTGGTGTCGATGGACGACACGTTGCTGGGTGATCTGGAAGCTGTGGCTGTGGCGGCTGGTTGTGGGTCGCTCGGGTTTGAGGATTCGTGCACGTTTGATGTGGCCCGGTTCGTGTTGGGGGCGGATGCTGATCCGTTGACCAACACGGTGACGGTGGTTATGTCACCGGCCGAGTTCCCGAACCTGTTGACCGAGACCGCTTCGCATACGGTGGAGTTGTTCCAGCCGGCGTACACGCTGAGCTGTGCGACCGATCCCGCCGAAGTGTTCGTAGGCGACTCGGTCTGCTACCTATTCACCGTGACGAACACGTCGAGCGACGATGCGCCCGATCTCGTCTTGGTGAGCGCCAACGACACGCTCCTCGGCGATGTATCTGCGGCTTTCACGGCTGCGGGTGCCGGCGTGTTGGGGACGGGTGAGTCGACGGGCGTCATGATCTACAGGACGGTCCCAGCGACCGATCCGGATTTGATCGTCAACGCCCTCACCACCGTGTACCAGCCCGCAGGCTTCGACAACCTGCTGACAAGGACCGCCGGGTGCGAGGTGACCGTACTGCGCGGATGCGCCTTGTCGCCTGGATTCTGGGGCGGCGGTAGCGGTGTTCCGAAGTGGGACCAGCCGCTTGACCCGGTGGCCTTGGCCGCCGGCTTCACGACCGGTACGGAGTTCCCCTGGCTCGCTCCCAGCCTCGACGGTTCGACGTATCTCGAGGTATTGAAGCTTCAGGCCAGGGGCGACGTGACGCGCCAACTGGCGTTCAAGTACATCGCGGCCACCCTCAACGAGGCAGCTCCGCTCATCGGAGTCTCCAGCGATGTGTCGGCCCTCCTGGTTGACATCGAGCTGTACTTCGGCGTGAATCCAGTGGGGAGTGACCCCACCGGCGGTGCCTACGACCAGGGCCGGGCGCTCAAGACGGCACTGGACAGCTACTTCAGCACCGTGGGTGAGCTCGGTTGCCCGAATCCCGACGACATCCCTGAATACGACGGATGAACGGCAGTGCCTAGCCAGGCGGGGCGGGCGGATCGCCGGCCCCGCCTGGGTCATTCGAGAGGTTCAGAGACGGGCGACCGCGTGGTCGGTCGCCCGTCTACCATCGCCCGATGACCTCCATCACCAACCTGTGATTGCCGTGCGCTGGCTTGCGGTCTTCGTCGGCCTCGGATTGGCCTCTGCCACCATCCTGTCTGCCATCAAGACCGTGGTGCTGCCCAGGGCAACGCAGAGCTGGTTACCCGGCATTCTCTTCAGGATGGCCCGTCGGGCCTTCCGTTTGCTCGCCCACGATCGGCGCTCGTTCGAGGCGCGGGACGCCGTGATGGCCATGTACGCCCCGGTCACGCTTCTCCTGTTGCCCGTGGTGTGGGTGGTCTTGACGATGGTCTCGTACACGGCGATGTTCTGGGGGGTCGGCTACGGATCGTGGTCCGAGTCGTGGTGGGTGAGCGGGTCGTCATTACTCACGCTCGGGTTCGCTCCGGCCAATTCGGGTGTCGAGAGGTTGCTCGCCTTCAGCGAGGCGACCATCGGGCTGGGCCTCGTGGCGCTCCTCATTGCGTTCCTGCCAACCATCTACGGGATCTTCTCGAAGCGCGAGACCATGGTGACGCTGCTCGACGTGCGGGCGGGCACGCCCCCATCGGCGATCGAGTTCCTTATCCGGCACCGCAGGATCGGTTGGTGGGACGAGTTGGCGACCACCTGGGTCAAGTGGGAGGAGTGGTTTGCCGACATCCAGGAAGCCCACACCTCATATCCGGCCCTCAACTTCTTGCGGTCGCCCCAGCCCGAACTCAACTGGATCAACGCGGCCGGCGCAATCCTCGACGCCGCCTCTCTCTACGTGGCGTGCGTCGATGACGACGCCGGGAAGGCCCCCGCCCGAGTGCTCGTGCGCGCCGGCTTCATCAGCCTTCGAAGGATCGCCGACTTCTTCGGAGTGCCCTATCCCCGGGACCCGGCACCCGGCGACCCCATCGCCATCACCCGCACCGAGTTCGACGCAGCGCTCGAGGCGCTCGCCGAGGGGGGCGTTCCGTTGATCTCCGACCGCGACGCCGCCTGGGAGGCGTTCGCCGGCTGGCGCGTGAATTACGACTCTGTCGTCCTGGAACTGGCGGAGATCGTCATGGCTCCCTATGCCCCCTGGGTGGCCGATCGGTCTGCGGTCGCCGCCGTGGAGCCCAACGTCACACGGTGGGGTCGGCGTCGATCCTGATCGTCAAGGCGGCCAAGCCGCCCCGGAGCGCGTCTTCGACGGCTGCCGGTTCGTCTCCTCGCGCAAAGAGAAACCCCAGGTAGCGGTGGCCTTCCGGCAGAGCCTCGATGGTCTCTCCCACCGGAACGCTCACCTCGAGATCGGTGATCCCTTCCACCGCCAGGGCTTGTTCGGTTCCTTCGATGCCACCGAACACGCCGGTGCGGGCGATGGGCAGCATGAGTACTCCGCCCGCCCGGTCGGTTCGATGCGGGTGGGGTGATCGCATGCCGACGGCGGCGCGCAACAGAACCGTCTCCAGCGAACTGCCCAGTAGGCCGAATCGAAGCGCTCGCCCGCACAGACCGCCTATGGATCGGGCGGCTATTTCGATGAGGCGGACGAACGGGCCGTCGATCCGCAGTTCGGCATGGATCGGACCCTCGATGAGACCGAGCGCCTCGACCGCAGTGGCCACCACATCCCGTACTTCCTCGAGGATCTCGGGATGGTGTCGGCTGGGCGTGAGGTAAATCGATTCCTCGAAGAACGGACCGTCGAGTGGATCCGGCTTGTCCATGACGGCAAGGATGTCGAGTTGGCCGTGGCGAAGAACCCCTTCGACGGCGACTTCGGCTCCTGGCACGAAGCGTTCGAAGAGGAGGGGCTCGCTGGGGCTTCTCCCTGCTCTGGCCAGGATGAGCCTGATTCGTTCGACGGTGGGTTGGACGTCTCCGGGCCCGTCGACGCGGATCACGCCGCGACTGGCGGAGAGGGACAACGGCTTGATGACGAGCGGGTAGCCAACAACCTCGGCCAAGCCGACGACGTCGATCCCTGGTTCGGCGATCTGAAACGGCGGTTGGCGAACCACGCCGTTCAGTTGGCGGCGCAGCGTGGCCTTGTTCCTCGTTGCCGCCACTGCTGATGGCGGGTTGTGGGGGAGGCCGAGCGATTGCGCCGCCAGGGCGGCTACCAGGACGCCCGGGTCGTCGACGGCCACGATGGCGTCGAACGGTGTTCGTCCGGCCCGCTCGACGATCGCCGCCGCCGCCTCCGTCGGGTGGCCAAGGTCGGCGAGCAGGAAACCGTCGCCCATCTCGTCGGCAAGTAGTTGGCGCCGCTCCGAGACGACCGTGATGTCGATGTCGAGAGCGTCGGCGGCATCCATGAAGTCGCGAGTCCGGTAGGTAGAGGTCGGAAGGATGATGGCCACGCGGGGCATCCGTCCATCATCGTTGACGGCCCGACATACGCACAATCGTGTCCTGCTTGACCGATGTTGCCGAATTCGGGGTACCATGGCCCCTCCCGATCCGGAGTCTTTGTGAGCGATCAACCCACTCTCGAGATCAGCGACGACGCCGTTGCCAAGATCGTCGAGATCCGAGATGCCGAGCCCGCCGACGGTGAGATGGCATTGTTCATCGAGATCACCGGCATTCGCGGCCCTCAGTTCGTCTACGAGTTGAGTTTCATGCCGCTGGCAGACAAGCGGGAGACCGATCACGAAGACCGTTACCCGGGTCTCGTTGTGTTGATACCCGAGAAGGACGTCGCCAATCTCGAAGGAGCGACGCTGTCGCTCGGCTCGGATCCTGCTAATCCCGGTCTGGCGATCAACAACCCGAATTCGCCTGCGTCGCCCGTGGCGGCCGGGGCACCGGTTCCTGGAGATATCGAGGGTCCGCTGGCGTCCAAGGTCCAGCAGGTACTCGAACGGCACGTCAATCCGTCGATCGCCGGACACGGCGGTGCCGCTCAACTCGTTTCAGTCGATGAGGGAACGGCCTACCTGCAGCTGATGGGTGGGTGCCAGGGGTGCGGGATGGCCAATGTGACCCTCAAACAGGGCATCGAGCGCATTCTGATGGATGCCATCCCCGAACTCGTCGGCGTGGTGGACGTCACCGACCATGCGTCGGGAGACAACCCGTATTACCAGTCGGCCAAGAAGTAGGGCTAGCTACGAGTCTCCAGCTTGAGGATCAGGTTGCGATTCGCCCAGACGAGCCCGCCCTGGGATTCCACACGGAGCCATGGTTCGTTCACCGCGTCTGACACACGATCGTGGCCCTCTTCGACCAGCAACTGTCCCTCGAACCGATGGCCGCCCCACATCGTCATGGTGGCGTGCACGTTGGCATAGAAACCCGGAGGTCTCGTTCCCGATACGGTCCGAGCCGCGGCGATCCCCGTCTTGCCGATCAACTGAAAGCGGTCGGCTCCCAACTTGAAACGGAGCATCGGAGATGGGTCGGTGAGCAACTCACCGACCGTTTCCGGCCCGGAATGTCTGGCGGACTGTCCAGCCAGGAAAATCGTTCCGGACACCACGCTTCCGTCCGCCAGGTAGAGCGTTGTCGGTGCGGGTTGTTTCTTGACGCGTTTGTCCATCGATGTCACGTTAGTTGCCGGGCAATCACGTTCGGGGGCGGGCGGTGACGATATGCCGCCGGCTGATCCATGCCACGCCGGACGGAGTTTCCATCGGCAGCCAGGCGGCAGCGGCGTTGAGGACGTCCGACAACCGGTCCCCGGCGCCCTGGTCGAGCAACAACGCTCCGTCAAAGCGGTGCCCTCCCGCCGCATCGATATGGACGGGTACGTTCACGACGAGCTGGGGGAGGGCGGCCGCTCGGTGATCCACTTCGGCGGCCACGATGTTTTCGACTCCAACCAGGACGAAGTGGCCGCGCCGGTCGACGAGCGGAACCATGGCGACGGTATCGACCATGAGGTCGCCAAGTGTCTGGCGTCCCGAATGGCGGCCGGCGTACTCGGCGACGAAGACAGTGCCGCGCAGCACGGTGCTGTTCGTCAGATAGAACGACGCCTCGAGTTCCGTCTTGGCGATCCGGTAGTCGATCATCATGCTGCCGGGTGGTCGCGGGGCAGGTACGGGAGGATCAACTCCTTGTTGATCGCCCGTTCGAATGCGGTGGTCGGGTCGATCCGTTTTTGCTGGAGGAGTTCCACGATGGCGTTGTCGAGGGTTTGCATGCCCTCATTCCGGCCGGTCTGCATCGCCGAAGGAATCTGGAACGTCTTGCCTTCTCTGACCAGGTTGGAGATGGCCGGAGTGCAGATCATGATCTCGAGGGCGGCGGCCCGGCCCGGTGTGTCAATCGTCTTGAAGAGAGTCTGGGCGACGACGGCTTTGAGGCTGTCGGCCAGTGTTGAACGGATCTGGGGTTGTTCCTCGGACGGAAACACCTCGATCATGCGGTCCACGGTTTTGGCGGCATTGGTCGTGTGGAGAGTCCCGAACACCAGGTGGCCGGTGCTGGCTGCCTCGATCGCCAACCGGATCGTTTCGGTATCTCGCATCTCCCCCACGAGGATGATGTCGGGATCCTCCCGGAGAGCAGCGCGCAGGGCGCTGGCGAAGGTTTCGGTGTGGGTGCCTACTTCGCGATGGTTGACGAGCGCCATCTGGCTGCGATGGACGAATTCAACGGGGTCCTCGATGGTGAGGATGTGGTCGTTGCGGGTCTTGTTGGCCTCGTCGATGATTGCGGCAAGCGTCGTCGATTTTCCGGACCCGGTCGGCCCTGTGACGAGCACCAATCCCTTGTGGTGCGTGGCGAGGTCCTTGATCGTATCGGGTAGGCCAAGTTCCTTGCACGTCTGGATCTCCGAGGGAATGAGCCGGAAGACCCCTCCGGCTCCGTTCTTCTGGACGAAGAGATTGCATCGAAACCGTGCGACACCGGCTACTTCGTAGCCGAAGTCGATGTCGCCGGTGGATTCGAAGGTCTCCCAGTGGTGCGGCGCAGTGATCTCGCGCAGAAGCGCACGAACGGTCTGGTCGTTGAACGGCTCCGATTTGATCCGTACCAGGTCGCCGTTGATGCGCATGATCGGGGTCTGGCCGGCGACCAAGTGGAGGTCGGATCCGCCCTGCTGATGAAGCGCGCGAAAGAGTGCGTCGAGCTTGGGCATTCACAACCTTGGTACGAGTGACGGGGACAAGAGGACTATCGGCCGGGCCGCGGCCGTTCTTGAGGTTTCCGCAAGATGCTCAGGTCTGGCATGCTGGCCTCATGTGGAGACCTCTTTGGACGGTGTTGTTGGTCGGCGCGCTGGCGGTGACCGCCTGCACGCAGGCCCAGGACGCCGGGAGCGCCACGACCACGACCTCTCCGGCTCCCTCCACCACCGTGTCCGCGTCTGGCAACAGAACTCAGGCTCCAGAGTTCGTGGAGGGGCTCGAGTGGATCAACCACGATGGCCCTCTCACAATGGCCGGGCTGCGCGGCAAGATCGTACTCCTCGACTTCTGGACATATGGCTGCGTCAACTGCATGCATGTGATCCCCGACCTTCAGCGCCTGGAAGCCGAATATGCGGAAGAGTTGGTCGTGATCGGCGTGCATTCGGCCAAGTTCTCTCATGAGGCGGCGACCGAGAGCATCCGGCAGGTCGTTCTTCGGTATGACATCGAGCATCCGGTTGTGAACGACAGCGAACTGGCTGTGTGGCAGGCGTGGGGGGTCAGGGCGTGGCCGACCACGGTTCTGATCGACCCGGACGGCAACGTCGTCGGCGGCCACGAGGGCGAGGGAGTGTATGAAGTGGTTCAGCCCGCCATTGAGGCCGTGATCGCCGAGTATGCCGGACGAATCGATCCGACTCCCGTTGACACCCGACCGGAACCTGCGGCTGCGACGGTCCTGTCGTTCCCGGGCAAGGTCCATGCCGATCCGGCCGGTTCCCGGCTGTTTGTCGCCGATTCGAATCACCACAGGGTGGTGGTTGCCGACCTCGAGACGGGAGAGGCGCTCGCCGTCTACGGCACCGGCGCACCCGGCTACGTCGATGGAGCGGCGGCCCAATTCCGATCGCCGCAGGGGATGGTCCTCGACGGCAACGTCCTCTACGTGGCCGACACGGGCAATCACGCCATCCGGGCGATCGATCTTGGCGCCGGAGTCGTCAGCACCCTGGCCGGGACCGGCATCCAGGGCTCCTACCCGCCGGCGGGCGGCCCGGGTGCAACGACGGCGCTGTTCTCGCCGTGGGATCTGGCCCTGATGGACGGCTTGGTGGTTGTGGCGATGGCAGGCTCCCACCAGTTGTGGACGATCGATCCAGATTCCGGCAATGCGAAGCCCTTCGTCGGAAACGGCCGCGAGTCGGTGGCCGGTGGCCCGTTCGATCAGGCCGAGCTCGCCCAGCCGAGCGGGGTCAGCGTCATCGGGGAGCTCGTGGTCTTTGCGGACTCCGAGAGCAGTTCGATTCGTGTTGCCGATTCGGCCACCGGTCAGGTCCGCCTCCTGGCCGGAGCATGGTCCGGTTTGTTCGATTGGGGCGTTACCGACGGTATCGGGAGAGACGCGCGTTTCCAGCACCCGCTCGGCGTGACGGGTGCGGGCATGACCGCCTACGTCGCCGACACCTACAACTCGCGTCTGCGGACCGTCGACCTGGGTACGGGCGCAACCGGGACGCTGGCCGGGTCGACGCCCGGATGGGCGGACGGCAGCGATCCCCGTTTCTGGGAGCCGGGCGGAATCCACCTGGCGGCCGGACTGCTCTATGTGGCCGATACGAACAACCACTCCGTGCGGGTCGTCGACCCGGAGACCGGCTTCACCACCACGTTCGTTCTCAAAGGCCTCGACCGATTTGAGCCCGATCCAGGTACCGCCGGCTACCGGGGCAAGCTCGTCGAGGTGGCTTCCGTGAGCGTCGCTCCCGGGTCCGGCCGCATCGAGCTGGAT
>Ga0224512_10005646_pt1 | contig 10229 bp, 11 predicted proteins | sample SF_May12_sed_USG_4_FD_169103 | JGI IMG/M metagenome (GOLD analysis project Ga0224512, IMG submission 169103) | Sediment microbial communities from San Francisco Bay, California, United States - SF_May12_sed_USGS_13 | ecosystem: Environmental > Aquatic > Marine > Sediment | place: USA...
TGGATTTCTCGGTCTGTTGCATATGGAGATTATTCAGGAACGGCTTGAACGCGAATACGGATTGGAACTCATAACGACCGCTCCATCCGTAGTGTACGAAATCAGTCTAACCGATGATCGAACTGTCGAGGTGCACAATCCCGCTCAGCTACCGGAACTATCCCGGATTCGAGAAATTCGTGAACCAATAATCGAGGTGCAGATTCTCACTCCTGCGGAATATGTTGGTGCGGTGCTCTCGCTCTGTATCGAGCGACGCGGGGTACAGCAAAATATGCAGTTTCATGCCCGTCAGGTGGTAATTCGATTTTTAATGCCCCTCAGCGAAGTAGTGTTGGATTTTTTCGACAGACTTAAATCCATTACTCGTGGATATGGATCCATGGATTACGAATTCGTGAAGTACCAAGCCACAACAATGCAGAAAGTCGATATCCTTATCAATGGTGATCGGGTCGATTCGCTGTCAGTGTTGGTGCACAAGGAACAAAGTCAATATCGTGCGCGAGAACTGGCCAAGCGTATGCGGCAACTGATACCGCGGCAGATGTATGACGTGGCGATCCAGGCCAGTGTCGGCGGCAAGATTATTGCACGGGAGACGGTAAAAGCGTTGCGGAAAAACGTAACCGCAAAATGCTACGGAGGGGATATTACGAGAAAGCGTAAGCTCCTCGAAAAACAAAAGGTGGGAAAACGACGTATGAAGCAGATTGGTTCGGTCGAGATACCGCAGGCCGCGTTTCTTGCAATGCTTAAAGTAGAAGGAGATTAGCTTTGGATTTTTCCCTGATTCTATTCATCGCGCTGTGTGTCACGGGCGCAATTTGGTTATGGGACATCACATTCTTCGCGGCGAAGCGGCGTCGAAGCGCATCTCTGGTCGGCGATGAACAGATTGTGACCGAGCCGCCGGGCGCTGGTGTCGTGAAAGAGCAGCCCTATAGAGAGCCGCTTTTAGTAGAATATTCCAAAGCGTTTTTCCCGGTTATTTTGCTCGTATTCCTCCTTCGATCTTTTGTGGTGGAGCCGTTTCGAATTCCATCTGGTTCGATGTTGCCTAGCCTGCAAATCGACGACTATATTTTGGTGAATAAATTTAGCCTCGGGGTGCGACTTCCGATCCTGCACCGCAAGATAATAGATATCGACACACCGTCTCGGGGCGATGTGATGGTATTTCGTTACCCGAAGAAACCCGCATTGAACTATATTAAAAGGGTAGTGGGCCTGCCGGGAGATACCGTGATGTATAACGATAAGATATTGACAATTAATGGGAAAAAGATAATTCAGTATCCCGATGGTGAGTATCTTCTGGGGCAAGTCGGCCAGCGTCGGACGGTAACATCCAGGCGTTTGGAACAGTTGGATGATGTGCGTCACGATATACTGGTGGATAGTACGCGGCCCGACCTTAGAACTCACGAATATCGTGTGCCAGAGGGCCATTATTTTGTAATGGGTGATAATCGCGACTACAGTAGTGATAGTCGGATATGGGGTTTCGTCCCGGAATCTCATATCGTTGGCAAAGCATTCTTCATCTGGTTCAGTTGGGATACGGCAAACGGTGGTGGAATCGCGTGGCAGCGAATCGGAAATAAGATTCAGTAGCAGTTAGATCGGGTGGATCGGCTATGGTCGTTAACATGACAGAGGACTTGAGTATGCGTAACCAAAGTGGCCTTTCGATATGGGCATTATTGATCGTTTGCAGCCTAATCGTATTTTTTGCATTGTTGGCAATGAAATTGACGCCATTGTACGTAGATAATTTGAAGCTTCGCGATGGGCTCAAAGTATTGTCGGAAAACCCAACTTTCCATACGATGACTCGAAATCAGATGGTAGCCAAACTCCGCGAGAAGCTCTACGTCGACAGTGCTCATAATATTGTTGACGTTAAGAGTGTTTTTCATGTTGAAAAGACCAAAACCGATATAATTATATCGCTCGATTACGAGCGGGTTGAACATCTTGCATTTAATATCAGCGCATTATTGGATTTCGAGAATTCAGTGACCACACCACTGCCGTGAGATGAGTGATCTGAATGCGTTGCAATCAGGCCTGAACTACCGGTTCTCGGATTCAGCGTTATTGCGGATGGCGTTGACGCATCGCAGCTACGGTGCCGAGAATAATGAGCGATTTGAGTTTTTAGGAGACGGATTGCTCAATTTTGTTGTAGCGGACGCGCTGTTCGCCGCGCATCCCGCTGCCGCGGAAGGTATGTTGAGTCGACTTCGAGCCCGCGTTGTGCAGAAGCAGACCCTTGCGCAGCAGGCGCGGCGCTTACGTCTTGGCGATTATTTGTTCCTGGGATCCGGTGAACTCAAAAGCGGAGGGCAGGATCGCGACTCAATCCTGGCGGATTGTTTGGAAGCGATAATCGGCGCCGTGTATCTGGATGGCGGTTTCGCCGCGGGACGCCACTTCGTGCTCGAGCAATTCAACGATACATTATCGAAGTTGTCGCCTGACTCACTCCTCAAAGATCCAAAAAGCCGGCTACAGGAATTTTTGCAGAAATCGGCAAATGCGCCGCCGCAGTATCGCCTCGTAAGAACGAGTGGTGAGCCACATCAGCAGCATTTTGTTGTACAGTGCGTAATCGATGGAACCACCAGTACTTTTCACGGGGAGGGTTCCAGTAAGCGGAATGCGGAGCAAAGAGCAGCGGACGCCGCTTATCAACACCTGACTGGAGACGGATGACCGACGATCCGTATCGCAGCGGAACTGTCGCACTGATCGGTGCGCCCAATGCAGGCAAATCAACGTTGCTGAATTCACTGGTGGGTCGAAAGATTAGTATAACTTCGCGGCGGCCACAAACAACTCGTAATCGTGTAATCGGTGTTCGCACCTCCGAGCATACGCAACTGATACTAGTAGATACTCCCGGTATGCATGCACAACAGACACACCAGCTGAACCGGGTTATCAACCGTAACGCCCGTAATAGCTTGGATGAAGTGGATATTATCGTGCTGGTAATTACGGCGAGCGGTTGGCAGGAAAGTGATGAATTCCCATTGCACTTGTTGGAAGAACACAGTGGTAGTGTTGTACTTGCAATTAACAAGATCGATAGATTGGCGCAAAAGGAGAAATTGTTGCCCTTGATCAAAACAAGTAATGATCGACGCCAATTCACGGATATCGTGCCGATTTCGGCACTTCGAGGTGACAACATCGATACCCTAATTGCAGTGCTGCGGTCACATCTACCTATTGCTGAAGCCGGATATCCCGCGGATCAGTTTAGTGGTCAAAGCGATAAGTTTTTGAGTGCCGAACTGATTCGGGAACAATTGTTCGAGCAGTTGGGGCAAGAACTCCCGTACGCGACGGCAGTAGAACTCGAGGAGTTTTCAGTTGGCGGCGATCGGCTCGCAATTGGCGCCGTGATCTGGGTGAATAAGGCGAGTCAAAAACCCATAGTTCTTGGCCGTGGCGGCAGTCGCATCCGCGAGATCGGCCGTCGCGCACGGTTACAGATTGAGCAGAACTTAGGCACACGTGTGCATCTCTCATTATGGGTCAAGGTTCGCGAGGGTTGGGCGGACAACGCCGTCGCGGTCCGGGCCCTCGGTTATTCCGAGGAGTAATCCGTGCGGGTGCAGCAGCAGGTGGGGTATGTGCTTCACTCGCGGCCTTATTCAGAGACCAGTTTGATACTGGATGTATTTACGCAAAACTACGGACGTCTTGCGCTCATCGCTAAGGGCGCACGCCGGCTAAAGTCGAAGCTTCGCGGATTATTGCTGCCGTTTCAGGCACTCAGTATCAGTTGGAGCGGTAAGGGTGAGTTACCGACGGTATCCGCTGCGGAAGCAGACGGTTTTGGTTTGACGTTGCGCGGTGACGCCTGGGTGTGCGGTTGTTATATGAACGAACTACTAATGCGAATACTGCATCGATATGACCCTCATGAAGCCCTTTATCTTAGTTATTCGGACAGCCTCGGAAGACTGATCGATTCGCAGACGCGCGAACAAACATTACGATTATTTGAAAAACAGCTGCTGCGAGAACTAGGTTATGCATTGGTGTTGGATACCGAAGCCGACGGGCGGACACCTATCGACGCCACGGCCCAGTATCGATACATCCCGGAACACGGCCCGCGGCTTAGCCGACCGAGTCGTGATCGCAACGGACTGATGATAACCGGTAAATCCCTTCTCGCACTATCGAGTGGGGTGCTTGATGATGTCGAAGTCCGTGAAGAGTGTAAGCGACTGAATCGCGCTATGTTGGACCGGCAGCTGGAAGGGCGAACGCTAGGTACAAGACGGTTGATGTGGCGGTTGCGTGCGGCGGAGCGGGCGGCCGCAAAGTGCGTTGAGAATAATTGAGTGGCCGAAACCGGATTCTTTCGGTCGGGATCTGGTCATTTTTTGCGCTGTGTTGTAAATCCCGCCGGAAGTTGGCCTAGATCGCCCTCGCCAAATATAAAGCCGCGCATATGCGCCTCGATTAGTGGCATCGTATCCGAATCTGCAGTGCTTAGCCCGTTCTCGTTAATAATCGTGACCAAGCGTTCGAGCCATTGTTTCCAGCCTTCGTCTGAGACGTTTTCATAAATACGCTGGCCGAGTTCACCGGGATGGGGAGGCGAATCGAGTCCCTCGGCCTCTCGTTTCAGAACCACACAATTTACCATTCGCGCCATTGTCCGCGTCTCCAACTGTTCTGTGTCGATCGGCTCGAAATTGTTGACATTTCTCAACGCGCCTCGAGCATGCCTACTGCGAAACCACAACGATCAGAATCGTTTATAATCAATAGCCTAAAGAACATTCTGCAGTAGTCGCAGGGTCAATCGGCGTGCTTACCGGACTTATGGACGTAATTGTCGATGCTACCGGTTGTGCCCGCATTTCCGATATACTTAACAATATATCGCGTGCGGCTGCGTGTATTATAGGCACTTAATGAATTGGGGCAACACTATGTCAAATTTGCAAACGTCTCCGGGCGATGGACAGTACTCGACACAGATCGATAATTCTCAACTGATCGTCACCGCGGCTGCCCGGGAAAAAATATCGGAATTGATTGCGGACACCGATGATGAGATTCAGGCAGTTCGTGTGTACGTCGCGGGTGGCGGGTGTAGTGGCATGAATTATGGAATGACTTTTACGGAGTCAGCAACGGATTACGATCGGGTGCTGGACGGCGGCGGATTTAAGTTGTTAGTGGATGTGGTTGCGCTTAACTATTTACGCGGTGCTGAAATTGATTACGTCGAGGACGGTGCAAATGCCACATTCGTATTTAATAATGTGTTTCAGGCGGTTGGTGGCAGCGGAGCTTGCGGTGGATGCGGAGGAGCATTCTAGGCCTAGGAGTCGCCATACCTGCGTATTAGTAATTTCGGCGTCGGGGGATGCCAACTCCGTCAGCGACGGGGTGCAGTAATGAGCCGGGTATTAATCATTACTCGGCGCGATAGTTATCGTACCGTTGCATTCATTCGTGCGTGCGCTCGCCTCGATTTAGACTTGGTGCTGGCAGCGGACGGGCCGGTAACGATAGTAAGTCCCAGCCACCGTGGGGTGGTCGTGGATTTCTCCGATCCGCTGCGAAGTTTGTGCGAGCTGCGACGGGAATTCGCCCGTAAACCGCCATGCGCAGTAATCGGCACTGACGATCAAACCATTGAGTTTGCGGCATTGGTAGCCCAGGATTTCAATATCCCCGGTAACACGCTCCAAGCAATTTCCAGCAGCCGCCGCAAGGATCTCGCGCGCGCGTGTTTTGCGGCCGCAAATTTACTGGTGCCGCGTTACCAAAGTGTAGGGTCTGATTGTCCCGATGCGCTGAAGCGCGACTTGGTTCGATACCCGTGTGTGGTCAAGCCAGCCAGCTTATCGGCCAGTCGCGGTGTGATCCGGGCCGATAACGACGTGGAATTGGACACGGCCCTGAAGCGGGTGCGCCGCATACTGGAAACTGAGGGCCGATCCGGGACTGACGCAATAGTTCTCGTCGAGGATTTCATCGCCGGAATCGAAGTCGCGATCGAAGCTGTTATCGATGGCGGCCGGGTACTTCTATTGGCCGTTTTCGATAAGCCGGATCCATTGCAAGGGCCGTATTTTGAAGAAACTTACTATATTTCGCCTTCGCGGCTGTCAAAGGACGCACAATCGATGCTGCAAGCGGATTTGCAACGCGCGTGTGAGGCGCTCGGCCTGACTCATGGGCCGGTGCACGCCGAATGCCGGATCAACAACGAAGGGATTTGGTGGTTGGAAATCGCAAGTCGAACGATTGGCGGGGATTGTGCACGGATATTTCCGCTCGCGATCGGATTTAGCTTGGAGGAATTGATCTTACGGCATGCAATCGGTGATGATTTGAGCCGACTGCCAGCGGTACCGGGCGCTGGAATATTGATGTTGCCGGTGCCTTGCGGGGGTGTACTGCGTCGAATCGAAGGTTTGAGTGCGGCGCGGCAAGTGCCCTATATAGAGGAAATTATTATCGATGTCCGCGAAGGCCAAATTTTGACGCCGTGGCCCGAGGGTTGCTCCTATCCGGGATTCATATTCGCGAAGGCCCCCAGCGCTGCATTGGCCGAACGGGCGCTGCGGTATGCCCACGACTGTCTGCACTTTGTCGTGGCTCCGCATCTGCCTGTTGCGCTGGCTGGCCCGCCGATTGCACAAGACCGTTCTCAGAGCGGGGTAACGGCGACTTTACCCTTCGCGCTGACTTCGATCTGATACTTTGAATCGTTGGGGCAGGTGGCGGTGATAGTGCGGGCACCGTTTTCGCTAACAACTTCTTTCATTGCAACGACAGCGCCACCGCATGGGTATCCACGCAGCATAATGATGGCGGCGATATCTTCCGCTGGAGTGACGGCCGCAACCGGCAGGGCTATACCCACGGCTGCAACGGCCAATAACCCGCAGACAATTCGAATAATTTTCATATCTCAACCTCCAAAATCGACTGCCATACCAGATCCCGCGCTTGATACATGTCTGCCGCAAGATCCGGATCTTTGTCGTTCAATAGAGTGACGGTCTTTAATACCAGGCCATCAAATTGATCCCGTACCAATTGCAATTCGGTGAGCGCGGCTAGACTCTGATATTCATGGGCCATCTCAATAATATCCTCTACATCGCCCTTTAAGGCGAGTTTTGTAAAGACGCCGAGGGCATCGGTTTCTTTGAGCCGCGCAATTAACATATCTAAATTGAAATACTTGGTGTCCCCATTGGGACCCGGCGCTGCAGCATCGGTGTCCAGTGAAGCGGTAGCGGTTGAATCAGTGGTGTCTGATTCCGCGTTAGCCCCAATTTCGTCGGGTTCAATGCTATCCGCGATACAGGGATCAGCAGCAATCGCGACGCCGGCGAATAACCACAGTACTGCTATCGTGGTGCCCAGAAAGATACACAGTTTTCGCATTGTAACTGTTCTATAAAGTACGCAATTCGCGGTCTACGGTTATGAAAAGCGCGTCGCATATTCCGGCATAAGACTATACCAAGGCATCCTGAATCCCACATGAACAACGGGCGAATGATCAGCATCGCCGATTTTTGCTCCTGCAAAATCGACATACTTTATATTCCTGTACATAAAAAAAGACCGGCTCACAGGCCGGTCTTAGTGGAGGACACTATGAATTTTCAACCATATATTCAGAACAACAAGGTACCACCTAACGTGATGAGATCGATGTCGTTATCACCGCTCGCTCCGGTAAACTCCAGTTCAACATTCGCGGTATCTTCGAGTAGCCGTAAACCGAGTCCGACCCCGAGCGCGAGACTCGCGTCGTCCGAGCCCACTGTTTGACCGGGTAGCTTAACGTTTATATCGCTTTTGATTACGCCACCCTTGCCTTTAAAATAGACCGTTCCCGGAGTCCGATACGCGAAATAAACAGCGAATGTATCGACGTCCCAATTTCCCGGAACGGAAAATTCGCTATTGCGACCGATATTGCCATCACTGGTGGACGTGGTGAATTCAAACTCAATCGAAGACGAGCCGTTAAATCCGACCGGCCGCGAAAACTGGTAACCAAGCAAGATGCCGGCATTGGTCGCGTCGCTAAACGCGAACTCTCCACTCTGCGCAGCACCGGCTCGTAAACCGACAAACCACTCACCGTCGGCGGTTTCTCCAAACCAGGTCGGCTCGTCGGCGAAGCTGGTCGTGGACAATGCTCCGAACAAGCACAATGCGGCAGACAATTGGGTAGCACGGCGGGAAATTCGTTTCATCTATGAGTCCTCGATTTGGGCAGAACAGCCATGGGGGTTTCCCTAACCCATTGTACCGGTTGGGAATTTTCGCGTAAAGTTATTGTTTCTCAGTGCAATACAAAAACTTTAGTCGGTACATTCTGGATTGTCAATATAATTGGTTGTTTTTGAATTGTAATTTAATTCCAGGTCCGGGGCGCCGGTGGACAGCAAATAATCATTTGCGACCGGTTCGGTCACCCGAATCCCGCGCCTATCGTAGCTTGACCGCTTAGGGCGCGGCCAGTAGCATTCGCGTTCCGCTGATCCCCGGTAGCTCAGTTGGTAGAGCAGGTGGCTGTTAACCACCCTGTCGGCGGTTCGAGTCCGTCCCGGGGAGCCAAATTAAAACAAGCACTTAGGACACATTTGTAACTGCTTTTAGAGCACCTAAATTAGCCTGGGGTAACATCTGGGGTAACAACGTGCACAGCTAGGCCCGAAGTGAGATCGTCGCTTACACGCGATCCTACGCAGTCTGACGTGGGGTTAGTTACAATCCCCGCGTGTTGCGCCCCCATGACACCGCCGAGGAAGTTTTGCGTTGGGCTTTCTCGCTCGAAGCGCGGATTGTCCCCCCGGCTAAACGCGATCCGTTTCGCAGTTCGCCGTGCACCGATGGGGCGCTCAGCTTTCTGGAGCGCCGCGCCGAAGCCGCACTTATCCGTGCGAAAGTCGACCGCTACAGCCGCGCTCCGCAGCGCGATTTGCTCTACGCGGTTTACACGGTGCCCGTCGGCCAAACTCTGCAACAACGAAAAAGTCAGTGTTGCACGGTCGTCGCCGATTTTCTGAATGCCGATTTACACAAGCCGCGGTGGTGGATGGTGCATTCAGTGCGGACATGGTGCCGGTGTCCGACGGTACACACGCGGGAATGGTGGGCGACGCACCTCGGCGTGTCCACGCGGACGTTGCAGCGATGGCAATCCGTGACGCATGACCGGCTCGATGATTTACTCGTGGCCGCGAACGGGGGGATTGAGCCGTTTCTGATGAATGGAAAGCGGTGTCCACCGTGGTGGACACAACAAACCAGCTAAGACAAACCCGGCAGCCAAACATCGACTGCCGGGGTTTTATGTGGTGGTTATGGAATGATTCCGATCAATTCACAGAATGATGCGGGGTGCGCCAATTGAATGTCGGCGCGCAAGTGCGCCAAAAATCCATACTGAAAATTATCACTGTATCGCTCCCGCAGCACTTCAAGCCGGACAGTGTTCCGCACACCGATAAACAGCTCCGAAAAATCACCGAAGATTATCGTGGACGCATCATTCGCGGTGCCTTGCGTTTCATTCACCGGCATTGCGGTCGTGACTAGTAACGGTAGCGGCTCCAGCACGGCGGGCTTTTGCAGCGGCTGATTCGCGGTGTCTTTCAGTTTCGCTAACGCGATTTGCGTACGCGGTGCCATTATCGCGGCCGTCGGAAATGCCGCATTCGCGTCGGCCATCGTTTGCAGACAATCCAACAACGGATCGAAGTTCGTTAACGCGAGGCCGTTGCCGGCCATCTCAATGCTTCCGATGCCCGTCACGAGTTTGACGCCCTCGGGTTCGGGCGCGACGCCACTACCGAGTAGTGCGACACGATCAACTTCAATCGCCATCGACTGCGCAAACGCATTAGTTAAAGCGCGTTCGATATTCAGCGAATCCTCGATCAACTCACGGGACGCCCTCACTAAAGAAATCAGCGTTCGCGCCGTAAACGTCAGGCCCTCAAACGTTGGACTGGAATCCGTCACCGTCGCGTTTTCGGTATGCCATGCCGTCGTCGGATCGGTTGCCAATCTCGCCATCGTGGTTGTGTCGGTGTTTAGTGCCACCGTCCGCGCTCCGGCTCGGTTGACCACTGTGCGTGCCCGCAGCGCGTCAATCAATTCCGCGCTCAAAACGTCCGGCACGGTGAAACCGCCAGCGCTATCGGTGCCCT
>Ga0224512_10005647_pt1 | contig 10228 bp, 7 predicted proteins | sample SF_May12_sed_USG_4_FD_169103 | JGI IMG/M metagenome (GOLD analysis project Ga0224512, IMG submission 169103) | Sediment microbial communities from San Francisco Bay, California, United States - SF_May12_sed_USGS_13 | ecosystem: Environmental > Aquatic > Marine > Sediment | place: USA: California...
CGTGACCTCATGAGCCGGACCCGCCACGGCGCCGCGCTCGAGGCCCTGGCCGAAGCTGACGTGGTCCTCTTGGTCGTGGACTGCAGCGGTTCGCCTACGCCGGCTGACTCCGAGCGCATCACTCGAGCGCTCGACGGGGTAACGGCCCCGATCCACGTGGCGTTGAACAAGGTCGACGTGGCCCCACCCGAAGCGATCGCTGCCTGGGAGCGCTGGGTGACGGAGCATCTCGAGGCCCGGGTCCACCGGATCTCGGCCTCCACGGGAGATGGCACCCAAGCGCTGCTCGAGGTGATCGGGTCGGCGCTGCCCGAGAGCCCCTTTCTGTACCCGGACGACGAGATCGCGTCGGATCCGGTGCGCTTCTTCGTCGCCGAGCTGGTGCGCGAGACGGTCTTCGAGCAGTACGAGCAGGAAATCCCCTATTCGGTCTTTTGCCGCGTCGAGGAATTTCGGGAAGACCAAGACCCGTGGTACGTGCACGTCGACATCTACGTGGAGCGCAAGTCACAGAAGGGCATCTTGATCGGTAAAGGCGGCGTTGCCATCAAAGCCCTCGGGGCGGCGGCGAGGGCCAAGATCGAGCACTTTCTGGGTCGCCACGTGTACCTGGATTTGTGGGTCAAGCCCCTCGACTCGTGGCGGAAGAGCAGGGCCCATCTGGGCCGCCTAGGTTTTCGCCTCCCATCCGACGATGAACCAACGCCTCGTTAGGCTCCTCTCAGCTCTTCTCTTCGTGTGTGCGACCGCTACCTCGGTACGTGCGCAGAGCGGATCGGCCGGTGAGGGAGCCCTGTTTCTCCTGCTCCCCGTGGGGGCCCAAGCGGTGTCGCTCGGTCGGGCGATGACGACAGTCGCGGGTCCGGAGAGCGCGTTTTGGAACCCGGCCGGGCTCGACGGCGTGACCCGAAGCCGGTTCGTGCTGTTCCGAGGCGATCAGGTCGCCGGCACCGCCACCGCGCTCTCGGTGCTCCTGGCCGGTGAAGGGACCGGAACGTTGGGGGCGTCGTACCTTCTGCTCGATGCAGGCGAATTCGATTCGACCGACGAATTCGGCAACATCACCGGCCAGATCACGGTGAGGAACCATCTCGGTGTCGTGTCGGGCGCCGCGACGTTGGTCCCGGGACTGAGCGTCGGCGTGAGCTTCAAGATGATCCAGTTCCGGCTGTCGTGCCGCGGCGACTGCCAGGACGCGGGGACGACCGCGACCACGTATGCCTTCGATATCGGTGCGCAGGCCAATCCGCTCGCACGGCTCAGGGTGGGTGCGATGGTCGCGCACGTCGGTCCTAAGCTACAGGTGCTGAACGTCGAGCAAGCAGATCCGTTGCCGATGCGCTTCCGCGTCGCAGCATCCTACGACGTGATCGACCTTCTCACCGAGCGTGAGGACTTTGGCGGCTGGGTGGCCGTCGAGGTGCAAGACCGCCTGCGCGATCCGGGCCGACCCTCACTGTACATGGGTACGGAGTTCACGGCGGGCGCCATCGACGCGTTGTCGCTCCGCGCAGGGTACGTGTTCGCGGACCTCCTGGGTAAGGTCGAAGGTTCGGACCCCGAGGACGGCGCGCGCGTCGGACTCGGCATCCGCTTCGAACGCCTGGACCTGTCGATCGCCAAGTCCTTGGCGGTGTCTACGGTCACGGGCGAGACGGAGCCTGTGCACGTCTCCTTCTCGATCGGATTTTGACGCGACGCGTTCGCGTCGTCGTCAGTGCGGTGCTGGCGACTGGCCTATTCGCGACGTCGTCGTTCGCCCAGACTCTGCCCGCCATGCACGACGTTCGGCTCCTCGTCCCGGGGCCCTCGGCTGGCTGGCAGGAGCCCCGAGCCCAGGAGCTTGCCCCGACGCTCCTCTCGCTCGCGCTGCCCGGCATGGGACAGCATGCGCTGGGACAGAATCGAAAGTGGATCTATGGAGCCATCGAGGTCGCCGGTTGGGTGGCCTTCTTCGAACGGCGTGGCGCGGGCGGCGAATACCGGGACCGATATCGCGACTTCGCCTGGACGGAGGGGCGGCTCCAGGTCGGCGGCCGCATCGACGGTGACTTCGACTACTACGAGACTCTGAGCAAGTGGGGGCAGTCCGGTGCATTCGATACCGACTCGGGGCTCGCCGGGGTGCAGCCCGAGATGGATGCGACGACCTACAACGGCTCGATTTGGACTCTGGCGAGTCAGATCTTCATTCCGGGGGGAGGCCCTGTCCCCGAGACCGATCCCGCGTACCAGAGCGCGCTGGCGTACTATACCCAGCGCGCCTACGGCACGGCCTTCCTTTGGGATTGGTCCGCGGTGCCCGGGGGGCGCGAGGAGCTCGGCGCGCTCATCGAGGCCAGTGACGACCGGTTCAGGCAGGCGACGTCCGCACTGGGGATCGTAATCGCCAATCATCTCGTTTCCGCCGTCGACGCCTATCTGTCGAGTCGTGGCCAGGGTGTCGCGGCACGACTTCGCGTCGTGCCGAACCCGCTCGCAGTAGGCCCGGCGTGGAGCGCCGTGCTCACCGTTCCGGTGGGTCGATGAACGACGGCGGCGACGCCCTCCGCGCTAGGGTGTTGGCCGCGCTCGCCACGGCCGGTCGGCCGCTGAAGGCCAGGGAGCTCGCGCGAACGCTCCGGCTCGACCCCAAGGAGTACCGGTCGTTTCGGCGCCTCCTCCAGGGGATGGAGAAGAGCGCGAGCATCGCGCGGGTGAAGGGTCACCGTTACGTGGCCGCGTCGAGCGCCGACCAGGTCACGGGCACGCTCTCTCTGACGCGACGTGGAGACGCGTTCCTACGGCAGGAGGGCTCGGGCGATGACGTGTTCATATCAGGCGGACGGCTGGGAACCGCCATGGACGGGGACCGCGTCGTCGCCGTGATCGAGCGGCGTCCCCGAGGCCGGAATCCGGAGGGACAAGTCGTCGAGGTCCTGCGCCGGGCGAGGGAGACCGTCGTCGGGACATTTCACCGCGGGAAGCGACTCTCGTTCGTGGTTCCGCTTGGCGAGAAGCTGGAGCAGGAGATCATGGTCCCGCCCTCAGAGGCTATGGACGCATCGGAAGGCGACGTTGTGGTCGTGCGGTTGCGCTCGTTCGGTGACCGCAGGTCGAAGGCATCAGGTGTCGTCGAGAAGGTGCTCGGCCCGCTCTCCGACCCCGGCGTCGATGTGCTTGCGATCGCGCACGCTTTCAGCCTGCCGCTGGAGTTCCCGTCATCGGTGCTCGAAGCCGCCGAGGACGCGGCGGCGAGAGGGATGGCCAACCCCGGCGCGGACCGCGTGGACCGCACGGAGCTGCTCTGCTTCACGATCGACCCATCCGACGCAAAGGACCACGACGACGCTCTGTCCTTGCAGCGACGTTCCGACGGCCTGGTCGAGGTCGGCGTACACATTGCCGACGTCTCCCATTTCGTCCTGCCTTCGGGGCCAGTTGACCGGGAGGCCCTGAGCCGCGGCACGAGCGTCTACCTGGTGGACCGCGTGATCCCGATGCTGCCTGCGGTCCTTTCATCTGATGTGTGCTCGTTGATGGTCGATCAAGACCGCTTCGCGATCTCGGCCTTCATGGTCTTGGACCGCGAGGGAAGGGTCCACGAGCGGCGCTACGAGCGCACGACTATTCGGTGCCGTCATGCGCTCTCCTATGAGGATGCGCAGGCGATTCTGGATGGCGGGGTACCGACGGACCCCGAGTTGGGTGACGCCCTCCGCGGGCTCGACGACCACGCCAGGGGGATCCGGAAGGAGCGGCGCGCCCGGGGGGCGCTCGACCTGGACCTGCCGGAGGCGAAGGTCATCCTCGACGGGGACGGACTCCCTGTCGACATCCAACGTCGCGAACGCGCCGAGAGTCATCGGCTCATCGAGGACTACATGATCCTGGCGAACGAGGTCGTGGCCAACGATCTCGAGGCTCGGGAGCTCGACGCGCTCTACCGTGTTCACGAGAGTCCGTCGGCGGAGAAGGTGGTGGAGCTCGCCGAGGCCTTGAAACCACTAGGAATCTCGGTGCCGACGCGCAAGCGCCCCAAGCCCAGTGATATGCAGGCCCTGCTCGAGGCGCCCCGTGAGCCCGAGGCGCGCATGCTCGTGTCGACCCTGGTGCTGCGCACGCTCAAGAAGGCGCGATACGACACTGAAAACCTGGGACACTTCGGTCTGGCGTCCGGGGGCTATACCCACTTCACGTCCCCCATCCGCAGGTATCCCGACTTGATCGTTCACCGGGTGCTCGCGGGTGCGTTCATGGGCGGCGCGGTCATGTCGGAGGCTGAGGCCGAGGCCCTCGAGGCAGTGGCAGAACAGTCGAGCTTGCGTGAGCAGTCCGCGGAGGGGGCCGAGCGCGCCACCATCGCGCTCAAGAAGGTAGAGTTCATGGAGCGACATCTCGGGGAATCGTTCTTCGGAAGGATCTCGGGTGTGGCCCCGTTCGGGGTCTTCGTCACACTCGAGGACTTCTTCGTCGAAGGTTTGGTGCACGTCCGGACGCTCGACGACGACTTCTACGACTTCAACCAGGGTCGATATGCGTTGGTGGGGGCCAGAAGCGGGCGGAGCTACCGACTTGGGGAGCGTTTGGAGGTCCAAGTCACGAGAGTGGACAAGGAAGCCCGCCAGATAGACTTCCTGGCCATCCGTAAGCTGGCAGCTAGATTGACACCTTCATCCGCACCTCGGTAACCTCTGGGCTGGTGCGCCCCCCGCACGAGGATACATGGCCTCCGACAAGACGATCCTCTACTTCGGCCCCGGTCGTACCACACCGTCCGAGCTCGTCGTGCGTTTCGCACGCGAACATGGCTTGGAAATGGTGACGGTCACGAGCGGCGACGAAGTGCGCGCCCTCCTCAACCGGGCGTTCCCCGCCTGTGTCGTCCTGGAAGAGGACGCCGAAACAGGCGAGACCGAAGCGTTGGCGGTAACGCTGAAGCAAGACGCCTTCACGGGCATCGTGCCTGTCGTCGTCATGCTACCTGAGTCCGCGGCCCACAAGGCCGCCGACCTTCTGGCGGCAGGCGCGGACGAGGTCGTGACCGAAGGATTGCCGGAGCGCGAGCGCATGTTGCGGCTCGACCAAGTCGTCCGCAGGGCCGACCGTGACGTCTCGGTGCATCCGACCACTAGGCTTCCGGGCACGAACCACATCGCGCGGGACATGCAAGCGCGGTTGGAGGCCGGAGAGCACTTCGCGGTTTGCTACGCCGATTTGGACCACTTCAAGGAGTTCAACGACAGGTACGGGTACGCGTTCGGAGACGGCGTCATTCGCTTCCTGTCCAAGATCCTCCGAGACCTGGTCCGCGGCCTGGCCCCCGGGGGTTTCGTCGGGCACATCGGGGGAGACGACTTCATCTTCAACGTGCCACTGCAGTATCTCGAACGGACATGTGACGAGGTCATCACGTTGTTCGACGAGTTGATCCCCTACCAGTACACGGAAGAGGATCGGCGGGCCGGATACTTTCTCGGAAAAGACCGTCGCGGCAACATCCATCGGATTCCGCTCATGGCGCTCTCGATCGGCGTCGTGACCAACCAGTTCCAGGTCTTCGAGCACACGGGTCAGATCAGCGAGCTCGCCGCGGAGATGAAGGCCTTCGCAAAGAGCCTCCCGGGCTCGAAGTACGTAGTCGACCGGCGTCATCAATCGCCCGCTCTGCCGACCGCATCCGCGGCTGAGGTGGACGCATTGGTCGCTCACGACCAGAGGTCGCGCCCAGCGGAAAAGCATCACGAGCCCGTCCTTCCTAAATGACAACCTGAACCGAATCGATCATGGCCATCACTGTCACTTGCCCGTCCTGCTCGTCGTCCTTCCCGGTCGATCCAGCCAAGATCCCTCCGAAGGGTGTGAGCGCGCGGTGCTCCACATGCGGCGACATCTTCCGCATCGAGAAGCCGGTCGAGGAAATGGCCCCGCCGCCAATGGTGCCGGAGCTGCCTCCGCTCCCGCCGCCGCTTCCGGAGGTGCCAAGTTTCGCGAACGTCGACGTGGTGCCGGCCCCGCCGGCGGTCGAGATGCCCCCGCCGCCGCTTCCGGGGATGCCGGCCGCGCCGCTGCCGACCCCCTCAGCCGAGGAAGGGGGCTTTCGGTTCGGAAAGCGTGACCCCACGGACAAGGCGAAGCGGCTCGCTCGCGTCCTCGTCTCGGACATGATCATGTACAACGCGGACCGGCACGTATCCGCACTCGAGAACGGCACGTTGGTGCAGGACTTCGAAGAAGAGATCGACAAGTCCTGGAAGGAATTCGTGGAGCAGGTCGGGAACGACATGGCAGACGGACCGGGCCGAGGCTTCTGGACCGATGCGCTCAACGACATCCTGGCCAAGGGCGAGCAGCTCTTCTAGAGCCTACTCGGGAAGGCCCCGCTCCGGTAAGATTGGGGGCCTGGGACATGGGAGGGGCCGTCCGCGAGGGCGGCCCCTCCGTCGTTTTCGCTCGGGCTTCACCGATAGCTAACTGGGGGCGCGCCGCGGCGGACGATGAACAAAGAGAAGCTCCATCATCTCGAAGCGCTGGAAAAGAAAGTCCGCGATCTCAGGGGGTACCTTTGACCTGGAGGTCCGAGAAGCGCGCCTGAAGGCGCTGGAAGTGGAGATGGCGGCGCAGGGCTTCTGGGACACCCGCGAATCTGCCCGCGATGTGATCGCCGAGGCGAATCGCCTCAAGGCGTGGACCGAGCCCTGGACCGAGCTCTCGGGTCAGTCTTCCGAGCTCCGCGCGCTCGCAGAGCTCCTCGAAGACGAAGACGACGCCGACCTCACGGCCGAATTCGAGCGTGGCCTCGTCGCGCTCCAGGAAGGGGTGGATGCGTTGGAGCTACGCACGATGCTCCAAGGCGAAGATGACCACCGCGAGGCCATCGTCACCATCCACCCGGGGGCCGGGGGGACGGAGTCCCAAGACTGGGCCGAGATGCTGGTGCGCATGTACACGCGTTGGGCAGAACGGCACGGATACGAGGTCAACGTCTTGGATCTCCAGCCGGCGCAGGAGGCAGGCATCAAGAGCGCCACCTTCGAGATCTTGGGTGAGAGCGCCTACGGGTACCTCAAGGCCGAAGGAGGCGTGCACCGTCTCGTGCGGATCTCACCCTTTGACGCACAGTCGCGGCGCCACACCTCGTTTGCGTCAGTCTACGTCTACCCGCTGGTCGAGGACGACATCGAGATCGAGATCATCGAGTCCGACCTCAGGATCGACACCTACCGGGCCTCGGGCGCCGGAGGCCAACACGTGAACAAGACGGATTCGGCCGTGCGAATCACTCACGAGCCGTCGGGCATCGTCGTTGCCTGCCAGCAGGAGCGGTCACAGCACAAGAACCGGAGCACGGCCATGAAGATGCTGCGGGCGGCCTTGTACAAGCGGGCCATGGAAGAAAAGGAAGCGGCTCGGGCAGTCATCGAGGAGTCCAAGGCGGACATCGGCTTCGGAAGCCAGATTCGCTCCTATGTCTTCCAGCCGTACACGATGGTCAACGACCACCGGACGGAGACCAAGATTGGCGACGTCTACGGCGTCATGGACGGAGATATCGATCCGTTGATCGAGGCGTACCTCAAGCAGGCAGGGGCATGACGGTGTCGGGCGACGTAGAAGAACTGAGTCAGGTATTGCGGGTACGCCGCGAGAAGCTCACGGCTCTCCGCGACAAGGGTATTGAGCCGTTCGCTTACTCGTTCGATGCGACCGCGGCGACGAACGAAGTGATCGCTGCGTTCGAAGAGGCCGAGGGCTCGGCATCTCTAAGCGAGTCCGGACAAGGCGAGTCAGTGCGGATCGCTGGCCGGGTCGTGAGCTGGCGGGACATGGGCAAGAGCGCTTTCGCGCATGTCGAGGACGCCTCAGGCCGCCTCCAGGTCTACTTCCGCAAGGATGCCCTAGGAGAAGAAGCATTCGAATCCCTCGATCTCGCCGACCTGGGCGACTGGCTCGGAGTCGAGGGACCAGCGTTCAGGACCCGGACAGGTGAGGTCACGGTACGGGCTGAACGCTGGACGCTTCTCACCAAGTCGCTGCGTCCGCTTCCGCTCGGGAAGGTCGAGACAGACGCGGAGACTGGGGAGCGCATCGTCCACTCGGGCTTCACTGATCAGGAGGCCCGCTACAGGCAGCGCTATGCGGACCTCGCAGTTCACCCCGAGGTGCGTGAGGTCTTCCGCACCCGGTCACGGGTCATCTCCGCGCTGCGCAGCTTTCTCGACGGGGAGGGTTTTCTGGAAGTCGAGACGCCAGTGCTCCAGCCCCTTTATGGAGGAGCCGCGGCCGAGCCGTTCGTGACCACGCACAAAGCGCTCGACCAGACGATGTACCTACGCATCGCCGACGAGCTCTACCTCAAGCGGCTGATCGTCGGTGGGCTGGACCGCGTCTACGAGGTCTCGAAGGACTTTCGCAACGAAGGGTTGTCTCGCTTCCACAACCCCGAGTTCACGATGCTGGAGTGGTATCAGGCCTTCACTGACTACGAGGACCAGATGGCCCTCGTGGAGCGCATGCTCCTCCACGTGCTCGACACCGTGTTGGGCAGGCGGACGCTGACCTACGCGGGCAACGAGCTCGTCTTCGAGGCGCCCTTCCGGCGCATCGGGCTGGTGGCTTCCTTGTCCGACGCGCTGGGCACCGATGTGCACGAGATGTCGGATGCGCAGCTGCGAGCCAAGGCCGAGGATGTAGGGGTGCAGGACCTCAAGGGGGCCGGTCGCGGGAAGCTCATCGACAAGCTCTTCGGCGAGCTCGTCGAGCCCATGCTCGTGGAACCGACATTCGTGATCGACCATCCGAAGGAGCTGAGCCCGCTCGCCAAGCAACACCGTGGCGATGCCCGTCTCACGGAGCGCTTCGAGTTGTACATCGGTGGGGTGGAGATCTTCAACGGGTTCTCCGAGCTCAACGACCCGATCGACCAGCGCGCCCGCTTCGAGTCACAGGCCTCGCTGCGGGCGGCGGGTGACGAGGAGGCGCATCCGGTGGACGAGGATTACATCCGCGCGCTCGAGTATGGGATGCCGCCGACCGGTGGGGTCGGCATGGGCGTGGACCGATTCTTGATGATGGTGACCGACCAGTCGTCCATACGCGACGTGATCCTCTTCCCGATGCTGAGGACCGAAGACTGAACCGGCTCCATTGGTACATCGCTCGGCACTACCTCGGCGCGAGCCGCGGAAAGGGCCTCCTGTCGCTGATCACGTGGATCGCCTTGGGCGGGGTGACCGTCGGCGTGATGGCTCTGATCGTCGTCATCGCGGTCATGACGGGCATGCAGGAGGATCTACGCAACAAGATCCTCGAGTCGACACCGCATGTGTACGTCTTGGAGCAGAGCCAGAGTCTCCGGCTACTCGACTGGGAAGCCGTCATGGACAAGGTGCTCGCTGCGGACGGCATCGTAGGCGCGGCACCCTTTGCGCTGTCGCAGGTGTCGGTGATCCATCAGAGCTCGATGGGGCCGTACCAGCAGTCCGCGACACTCTACGGCGTGGACATCGACACCACACGTGCCGCGCCGACGGACATGGAGCGCCAGATCATTTCGGGTGCGCTCAACCTGACTCCGCCGGAGTCCGGTCTGCCGCCACTGCTCATGGGCAGCATTCTGGCCGACCGAATGCAAGTCTTTGCCGGCGACACACTGGTGGTCGCCTCCTTCGAAAACCTGATCTACTCGTTCGGAATGCCCGAGCCGACGATTCGGCCATTCGAGGTGACGGGGACGTTCACAACGGGCATGTACGATTACGACCTGCAGAACGTCTACACGACGCTGGAGGCGGCGCAGGACTTGATCGGCCTGGACCCCGGAACCGCCAGCGGGATCGGGGCCCGCACGGTCGACCCGGGCCGCGCCCAGGAGATCGCTCGCGAGCTCGGCGATCAGCTCGGCTTCCCGTACTTCGTGCAGTCGTGGCAAGAGCAGAACCAGGCCCTCTTCAGCGCGCTCAGGCTGGAGAAGATCGCGATGGGGGTGATCCTCTTCCTCATCGTCCTCGTGGCAGCGTTCAACATCGTGAGCACGCTCGTCATGGTTGTGGCGGACCGCACCCGCGAGATCGGAATCCTCAAGGCGATGGGCATGAGTCGCGGTGGTATCTTGCGGGTGTTTGTGCTCCAAGGGGCTTGGATCGGCGTGACGGGCACGCTCATCGGGACGCTTGGGGGCGTCGTGCTGGCCTGGGTCCAGGGGACCTACGAGGTCATCAAGATCCCGCCGGACGTCTACTTCGTGGAC
>Ga0224512_10005648_pt1 | contig 10226 bp, 16 predicted proteins | sample SF_May12_sed_USG_4_FD_169103 | JGI IMG/M metagenome (GOLD analysis project Ga0224512, IMG submission 169103) | Sediment microbial communities from San Francisco Bay, California, United States - SF_May12_sed_USGS_13 | ecosystem: Environmental > Aquatic > Marine > Sediment | place: USA...
CGATTACCTGGAGAATGCCTGCATCACCCGTGAACACGGCGGCAGCCACCGGGAACGCATAGACCAGAGCGACGACGAGAACGGCATTGCCGGTTGCATAATCGTCGTACAGCAGTTCGTTGTAGAGCGAGCGGTCGAGGCGCCCCGCTCGGATCATCTGTTGAAGGATATCGGTCCCCCACGTGCGTGCTGGATCTGAGCGTACCACTGCGCCAGACTTGCGAGATTCACCGCAGCCTGCCGGCCGCGTGACCGCGCCGGCGGACGGCCTCGGCCGCTCGGTGCACTGCCGGTGCGCAGGTGAGGTCGCCCGTTGACGCGGGTTCCGTGGGCACGCGTGAAACCGGCCGCCCGCCTCCGGCTTGCCTGGGTCTCAGTCTCGTTGGAACGCTCGAGCGGCGCGCCGTGCGACGCACCGGGCAAGCGATCACGCCAGCGCCTTATGTAACAGACGGACAACAGAGTCGTCGGTGTCGAGGCTGTCAATGTCGGCCAGACACACCCAGCGATAGCCCAGGCTGCCTGGGCCAACGACCGGACGACCGGCACCGACGTCGACCAGGAACCGGACGTCGAAGTGCAGATGGGGAGGCTCGACATCGAACCCAGGGATCTGGTGAATGTCCACATCGACGATGCCACGGTTCACGATCGCCAGCGACCCGACCTCCTCCGCGACCTCACGCCGCGCCGCGTCGAGGAGCGAACGATCGGACAGTTCGATGTGTCCACCGGGCTGTAGCCAGCGGCCGATCTTCTCGTGGCTGATGAGAAGTACCCGGCCGGCCGTCGGGTCGCGCAGCACCGCGCTCGCCGTGAGATGCCCGGGCGCGAGCGTAGATCGCAGATGCGGTTCGCTCACGGTGTCGAGCACGGCAACGATCGATCTGAGCGCTTCCTTCTGCGCGGCATCTGATGGGGTGTACGCAGCCAGTTCGGTAAGAGCACGCTGCACGAATGTCACGAGGCCGATTGAAGCACACGCTGCCCCGCCCGATCCATCGAGCGAGACGCCACCAACCCGGATGCCGGCGGTTGCGGGCCTGCCTCTCCGCCGATGACCCACCTCACACCAACGTCGCACCGACGAAGCCAAGACCCACAATCCAGCCTGACGTAGACAAGCTGGACGCCTGCCTCTGAGCCGAAGACCGCAGAAGACGCGATAATTGCACCGATCGACCGGCGCCACCCCCGCGAAGCTCAGACCAATTCGATTACGGCCATTTCGGCGTTGTCGCCGCGGCGGGTGCCGACGCGAACGATCCGCGTATATCCGCCGGGACGGTCGACGTAACGTGGGGCGATCTCGTCGAAGAGCTTGGTGACGACCTCGAGGTCGCCGATGTCCTTTAATACGAGCCGCCGGGAATGGAGATCGCCTCGCCGGGCCTTGGTGATCATCTGCTCGGCGACGGGGCGCATCATCTTGGCCTTGGTGACCGTAGTCGTGATCCGTTCATCCCAGAAGAGGGATGCGGCCAGATTCGACAAGATCGCTTTCTGGTGCGCCGGGCTACCGCCGAGACGCTTTCCCTTCTTGGGACGTGGCATCAGCCTGCATCCTTGTCCGAACCGTGCGACAGGCTCAAGCCGAGCTCGTCGAGCTTGGCTGCGACCTCTTCGAGGCTCTTCTGTCCGAAGTTGGTGATGTTGAGGAGATCGTCCTCGGTCTGCTGCACCAGCTCACCGACGGTCTTGATCTGAGCGCGCCGCAGGCAGTTCCGGGGGCGTTCCGAGAGGTCCAGCGCCTCGATCGGCAGGTCGAGATCCGGCGACGACGATTCGGTCACCGCCACGTCTCCGAGCTCCAGCCCGATACCCTGGCCGGTGTCGGCGAAGAGGCCCAGCAGCTCTCGCAAGGTCTTGCCGGCCGACGAGATCGCCTCAGTCGGGGGCATCGAACCGTCTGTTTCGACGTCGACGATCAGGCGATCGAAGTTCGTCATCTGGCCGACCTGGGTGCTGTCGACCCGGTAGGTCACCTTGCGAACGGGTGAGAAGATCGAGTCGATGGGGATGATGCCGATAGCATCGGCCGCCTTGTTCTTGTCGGCGCTGCGATACCCGACACCCTGCTCTACGGTCAGCTCCATCTCCAGCCGGCCGCTCGACGAAAGGGTCGCGATGTGAAGATCGCCGTTGACAACCTCAAGGCCACTGGGCGTCTTGAGTTGCGATGCGGTGACATCACCGGCGCCTTTCGCCGACAGGTAGATGGTCTGCGGCTCGATATCGTCCATCCGAACCACGAGCTGCTTCACATTGAGGATGATGTCGACCACGTCCTCGACCACACCTGGGATAGTCGTGAACTCGTGTTGGACACCTTCGATACGCAGCGAAGACACAGCCGCTCCCGGAATTCGCGACAGCAGCGTCCGGCGAAGCGTGTTGCCGAGGGTGTAACCAAAACCCGGTTCCAGCGGCTCGACGACAAAACGCGATCGGACGTCGGTGACGACTTCCTCTTCGATCTGGGGACGCTGAACGATCAACGCTTGCACTTGGCCACCCTTCTCGGATTACTTTGAGTACAGCTCGACAACGAGCTGTTCCTGAACTTGTGTGTCAATCTGGGCTCGACTCGGCACGTTGCGAACACTGATCTGTCGCCGCTCGAGGTCCACGTCCAGCCATTCAGGGAACAGCCGATCGCCTGAGGTGTCGACTGCGTGCTGGATGATGACGATGTCCTTGCTGCGATCCTTGACGCTGACCAGGTCGCCGCCCCGGACCCGGTATGAGGGAATGTCGACCTTCTTGCCGTTCACCTGGAAATGCCCGTGGTTCACGAGCTGACGTGCCTGGGGTCGGGTGCGAGCCAGACCGGACCGAAACACGACGTTGTCGAGCCGGGTCTCGAGGATCTGCATCAGCGTGTCGCCGGTGACGCCGCTCGCCTTGGCGGCCTCGCGGTAATACTTGCGGAACTGGCGCTCGAGGATCCCGTAGATATGACGGATCTTCTGCTTCTCGCGCAGCTGGACCAAATAGTCAGTTTCCCGAACGCGGCGCCGTCCGTGCTGACCAGGCGGGTAGGGCCGCCGGTCGTAATACTTGCTCTTGTTGTCGTCGAGGAGCTGCCCCATGCGCCGGCTCTTCCTCGTACGTGGTCCGGTATAGCGCGCCATCAGACGATCACCCCCTCTTCGGGGAGTTGCGAAGCAACTCCGTTAGTGAGGCGAAGCCGAACGGCGTTGTCGTCGAGGAGCTGCCCCATGCGCCGGCTCTTCCTCGTACGTGGTCCTGTATAACGAGCCATCAGTGCTCCCTCAACCGCGCCGGCGTTTCTTGGGCCGGCAACCGTTGTGCGGCAGCGGCGTCACGTCTCTGATCCCGGACACCTCAATGCCCATGTTCTGCAAGGTCCGGATGGCGGTCTCTCGGCCAGCTCCGTTGCCGGACACGATGACGTCCAGTTTGCGGATGCCGTGCTCACCAGCGCGTCGAGATGCCTCTTCGGCCGCAACCTGGGCGGCGTACGGCGTCGACTTGCGAGAGCCTTTGAAACCGACCGAGCCCCCCGACGTCCATGCGACCGAGTTCCCCGATACGTCGGTGATGGTGATGATCGTGTTGTTGAAACTCGCCTTGATGTGCGCCTGTCCGTGGCTGATGTTCTTCCGCTCACGGCGACGGACTCGTTTTTGCTGCTGCCTGCCCAACGCGGCCTCCGGAACCTACTTCGTGACCTTTTTCCTACCGGCAATCGCAACTCTCTTCCCCTTGCGGGTACGAGCGTTGGTGTGTGTGCGCTGGCCGCGCACCGGGAGGCCGCGGCGATGCCGGATCCCCTGATAGCTCCCGATTTCGATCTTGCGCTTGATGTTCTGTTGCACCTCGCGCCGCAGGTCACCTTCCACCTGGAGGTTCTGCTGGATGTGCCCCCGGATCTTGCTCACCTCGCTGTCCGTGAGATCGCGTACCCGGGTGTTCAAATCGATGCTGAGCTCCTGGCAGATCTGCTGGGAGCGAGTTCGACCGATGCCGTAGATGTACGTCAATCCCACCTCGAGTCGTTTCTCGCGGGGGAGGTCAACACCTGCAATACGTGCCATGATCTATCAGCCCTCAGCCTTGACGCTGCTTGTGACGCGGGTTCGAGCACAGCACCCAGACCCGCCCACGACGGCGGATGATGCGGCACTTTTCACACATCTTCTTTGAAGAAGGTCGAACCTTCATCGTTGCTCCTTTTCCCACACCCAAGGCCCACGCTCGCATGCGCAACCTGCGCCGAACGTGGATCTGGTGGTGGCCGTGCGCTCGGATCACCGGACACGGCATCGGCTCTCTGGTTGTTCCAGGCACCCCGCCGAAAGCCGGATGAGCCCGGGGCGACACGATCGGACACCGATTGAGCTATCTCTCGTCTCGAGAGAGGCCCGTGCCGGAATACGCCATGTGTCGGAAGTCCCCACACGCTGGGATATGCTCCGGCACAGGTGTAACCGATCGGCCGCCGAGGCCGAATGCGCATGTTACCCGGCAGGCCTCGCAGTCAGCAAGTCGCTGACCGTGAGAACCTTCGGTCCGTCATCGGTGATCGCGATGGTGTGCTCGAAATGTGCGGACAATGTGCCGTCAGCTGTGACCACCGTCCACCCATCGGACTCTGTCCGGGTCTCCGGACCACCGAGGTTGAACATCGGCTCGATGCATATCGCCATGCCCCGCTTGAGCTTCATTCCGCTGCCTGGCCGCCCGTAATTCGGCACCTGCGGCGCTTCATGCATCTGCTGGCCGATGCCGTGGCCGACATATTCCTTGACGACGCCGTAGCCGTATGGCGCCGCCTCGGCTTCGACCGCCGCGCCGATGTCGCCCAGCCGGGCCCCGTGACGGACCTGATCGATGCCCGCCCATAGTGCACGATTGGTCACCTCGAGCAGTTGTGCGGCAGTTTCACTGATCTCGCCGACTCCGAAGGTCACTGCGGCGTCGCCGTGATAACCCTCATAGATGGCCCCGGCATCGATCGCAAGGATGTCACCCTCCCTCAGCTTGTCGTCACTGGGGATGCCGTGGACGATCACATCGTTGGGAGATGCACAGATGGAGGCCGGGTAGCCGTGATACCCGAGAAAGGACGCCGTGCAATCGTGGGCACGAATCACGGCCGCGCCGATCGCGTCGAGTTCTTTGAGCGTGACCCCCGGTTGGGCTGCGTCCCGGATCGCCTCGTGAACCGCCGCGACGGCGCGGCCGGCTATCGCCATCCTGTCGAACTGCTCCTGGTTCTTGATCGTGATCACGCTGGCGTCTCAGTGGCCGAGCGCGTCGAGAATGCGCTTGGTGACTTCATCGATATCTCCAACACCGGTGACGTCACTCACAATTCCCCGTTCGGAATAAAAGGCGATCAGCGGTTCGGTGTCCGCCGAATACACGGCGAGGCGATTCCGAACCGTCTCCTCGGTGTCATCTTCACGCCCGCGGCTCAGCAGGCGCTCGATCAGTTCCGACTCTGGAACCTCGAGCGAGACAACCGCATCAAGCGCCTCCTGCCCGAGCTCGTCATCGAGCGCCTCCGCCTGCGGCAGGGTACGGGGGAAACCATCGAGGATGAAGCCGTCATGGGCATCGGACTCGGCGATCCGCTCGTGCAACATGGCGATCGTGATCTCATCGGGGACGAGATCACCGGCCGCCATGATCGCCTGCACCTTCGATCCCAGCGACGTCCCCTTGGCGACGTGGGATCGGAACATCTCGCCCGTCGACACGTGTGCGATGCCGAGTTCCTTTGCGACGCGCTCAGCCTGCGTCCCCTTCCCGGCCCCAGGAGGACCCAAGAACAGGAGCCTCATGACGCGCCCCCGTGCCGCATCCAAACCGTCGTCCGCCGTCGGTCATCCGCAACACCGCGGATCGCGGATTGCGGATCGCGGTACCTAGAAATGCTCATGTCAGGAAGCCTTCGTAATTGCGCATAGTGAGCTGGCTCTCGATTTGTTTCATAGTCTCGAGCGCCACGCCAACAACGATGAGGATCGAGACACCACTGAACCCAACCGGGATTGCCCAGATGGCCGACGCAATTGCCGGCAGGATGGACACGACGCCGAGGAACACCGAGCCTGGCAGGGTGATGCGGTTCAGGATGCGTTCCAGATACCGCGCCGTCTGCTGCCCGGGCCGCTGGCCGGGGATGAATCCACCCTGGCGCTGGATCATCTCAGCCTGGCGCACGGGGTCGAACTGAATCGCCGTGTAGAAGTATGTGAAGAAGACGATCAGGAAGAACAGCAAGACAATGTAGATCCAGCTAGTCCCACCGTTGGAATGACCGCTCGGCACCAGGTGCACATTGATGAAATCCCGGATCGCCCCGAAGAAGCGGTTGTCCGAGGGAATCGAGGTGCTGATCAACGCCGGAAAGAAGAGCACACTCGTCGCGAAGATGACCGGGATCACCCCAGCCGTGTTCACCTTGAGCGGGATGTAGGTGCTCTGACCGCCCATCACCCGCCGGCCGCGGATACGCTTGGCGAACTGGATCGGAATCCGTCGCTGTCCCTGCTCCACGTAGATGATCCCGACGATCATGAGTATGAACACGATCGTCATGCTGGCGAACAGCACCGGACGACCGTTCGTCACGGTGAACTGCCACAGGGTGGAGAACTGGCCCGGCAGTGCGGCGATGATGCTGATGAAGATGATCAGCGACATGCCGTTGCCGACGCCCTTTTCGGTTATGAGTTCGCCGATCCACATGATGAAGGCGGTACCGGCCGTCATCGTCAGCACGATCATCGCGACCCGTGGTGGGTTGTAGTTCGGGATGAGGTCGATGCCGTTGGTGAGTGAGCCGTTGTGGAACAGCCAGGTGAGCCCGGTTGACTGGAGCAACGCCAGGATGACCGTCGTGTAGCGAGTCCACTGAGTGATGACTTTCCGACCGGACTCCCCCTCGTCCTGCAGCTTCTGGAGCCGGGGGATCACGACGGTGAGGAGCTGCATGATGATGCTGGCGGTGATGTACGGCAAGATGCCAAGGCTGAACACCGAGAGCGATTCGAGCGCGTTACCTGAGAAGAGATTCAGCAGACCGATGATGCCGCCGGCCTCTGCCGTCTCGGCGAGGAGCTCCACACGTTCGAGATCCACACCGGGCACCGGGATCGCCGCGCCAAGCCGGTATACGGCGAACATCGCCAGCGTGAAGACGATCTTTCCCCGAAGGTCCGGGATCTTGAACATGTAGCGGTAGACGTTGAGCATATGCGTTCTCAGTCTGCAGACAACACTGTGTAGTTGTGCACCGATGGTGCGTGGGCATTGTGGAGGCGCAAAGCGGTTTCGAGCCTACCGACGATGAAACACTGTGGAGGGCACTGCCCGTTGCCTCCCAGTCGACCCGTCTACTCGACGACGGTGCAGGTGCCTCCGGCGCCTTCGATCTTCGCACGAGCCGAACCACTGAACGCATGCGCTTCGACAGTGAGCGACTTGGAGAGTTCCCCCTCCCCTAGGACTTTGACCTTGCCGCGCTTTTTGACCAAACCTTCTTCGCGAAGCTTGGCGACCGTGACCGTCGACCCGGCCCGGAACGCTTCCAAGCGGTCAACATTCACGACGACGAACTCTTCGCGGTTGTGGCGCTTGAACCCCTTCAGATGCGGAATTCGCACCTGCAACGGCGTCTGGCCACCCTCGAAACCGGGGCGCACCTTGCTCCTCGCCTTGAGGCCCTTCATACCGCGACCCGCCGTCTTTCCCCGGCGGCCGCTCTCACCGCGGCCGACCCGCTGCGCCTTTTGCTTCGAACCTGCAGCCGGTTTGAGGTGGTGCAGCTTCAGCTGGTTCCGCTTTTCCGTCATGATCAGTTCTCTTCCTCGACCCGGATCAAATGCCGCACGCGATGCAGCATGCCGCGAACGTCTGGTGTGTCGTTGTGCTGAACGGTTTGGTGAAGCTTCCGCAGACCCAGGCTACGGACCGTCGCCCGGGCTTTGGGCTTCTGACCGATCGTGCTCTTCACGAGCGTCACGTTGAGCTTGGCTGCCATCTTCTCTGTCCTTGAATTGACTGGTCGTTCGTTCAGGGCCGGCCCGCGGGCTAGCTCTCCGTGGGCTGTGCGCGCAGCATCTCGGTCGTGCGGTACGCGGCCAGGAGACCGGGCGGTGTCACGTCTTCGGGAGCCTTGCCCCTAAGCCGTGCAACCTCCTCTGGACGGCGTTGCGACTGCAGACCGTTCACCGTCGCACGGGCGACATTGAGATGGGTGGGCGAACCGAGCGACTTCGCCAGGGCGTCGCGGACGCCGGCGGCCTCGAGAATCTGGCGGACGGCACCGCCGGCGATAACGCCGGTACCCGGTGCGGCAGGCTTCATCATCACCCGCGACGCGCCGTGCGAACCGACGACCTGATGGATCAAGGTGCTACCGGCCATCGGCACGTCGAACATGTTGCGCCGGGCTATCTCCATGCCCTTCTGAATGGCGGCCGGCACTTCTTTGGCCCTGCCGTAGCCGACGCCAACCTTGCCGTTTCCGTCACCGACGACAACGAGCGCGGTGAACGAAAACCGCCGCCCACCCTTCACCACTTTGGCGACCCGGTTGATCTCTACGACTCTCTCGTCGAATTGTTGTGGTTCTGCCATCGCTTCTCCTAAAACTCCAGCCCGGCGTCACGGGCTGCATCCGCGAGGGCTTTGACTCGGCCGTGATACGGGAACCCGCCTCGATCAAACACCACTTTCTCCACGCCGGCATCCTTCGCCCGTGCTGCGATGATCGATCCGACCGCAGCGGCGGTCTCAGCGGTGAGCGGCTTGGTACGCAGATCCAATTCTTGCGACGAAGCCGCCACCACCGTGGTGCCTTCGATGTCATCGATGACCTGCGCATAGATGTACCGGTTCGACCGGAACACCGCCAGGCGCGGCCGCTGGGGGGTTCCACTGACCTTCTTCCGAACCCGATTGTGACGCCGGGCGCGGGCTGTGTGTCGCGACTTGGTCATCCGCTTGCCACTCCTGCTTTACCGGCCTTGCGCCGCACGTGCTCCCCGGTGTAACGAATGCCCTTGCCTTTGTAGGGCTCCGGGGGACGAATCTTGCGAATGTTGGCGGCCACCTGGCCCACCAACTCTTTGTCGATTCCCTTGACGAGAACGTTCGTCGGATCCGGAACCTCGAGCGTGATGCCATCCGGTGCATCGACCTGAACCGAGTGGCTGAACCCCACCTGCAGCTCGATACCCTTGCCGGCTGCCGACGCGCGATACCCGACACCCACGATGCTGAGCGACTTCTGATATCCCTCGGACACGCCGGTGACCATGTTGGCCAGCAGCGCCCGCGCCAACCCATGGAGCGCGCGGCTCTGCCGCTCGTCGTCGAACCGGGTCACGAGCGCCTCGCCATCAACCATCTCGATCTTCACCCGATCTGGGAACTCACGCCGCAGCTCACCCTGTGGTCCCTTCACGGTGACACGCTGGCCATCGATCTTGAGGTCGACGCCGGACGGCACCGGCACTGGTTGTTTTCCGATGCGGCTCATGTCACCAGACCTCACACACCAGTTCGCCGCCGAGCTTGCGACGCCGGGCTTCCGAGTCCGACAAGAGCCCTTGGGACGTCGACACCACAACGACGCCTAGGCCACCCTGGGACCGCGGCAATTCATTCGAACCCCGATACATCCGCCTGCCCGGCTTGGACAGGCGCTTGATGCCTTGGACGACGTGCTGGCGATCGGGGGTGTACTTCAAGTTGATCGTCAGCGTACGGCCAGGACCATCCTGCTCGATGCCGAAACTGTCGATGTACCCCTCGGCGGCGAGCAGCTTGGCGATCGCCTCTTTTTGCTTCGAGGAAGGCATCGACACCGTGCGCTTCATCGCCTGGTTGGCATTGCGCAACCGGGTCAGCATGTCTGCGATTGGGTCAGACCACATGGCTCACCACGACGCTTTCTTGATGCCCGGCAACTCACCCAGATGGGCGAGCTCACGCACGGCGATACGGGACATGCCGAACTTGCGCAGGTACGCGCGGGGGCGCCCGCTCACTCCGCAACGGTTGCGGTAGCGGGTCTTGCTCGAGTCGCGGGGCAGTTTGGCGAGTGCCTTGTAGGCATCCCGTTTCGCGTCGAGCGACGCCGCTGGATCCTTGATCACGGCGGTCAACTCGGCACGACGATCGGCGTACTGCGCAACGAGCCTAGCCCGCTTATTGTTCTTTGCGATCATCGACTTCTTAGCCAT
>Ga0224512_10005649_pt1 | contig 10226 bp, 8 predicted proteins | sample SF_May12_sed_USG_4_FD_169103 | JGI IMG/M metagenome (GOLD analysis project Ga0224512, IMG submission 169103) | Sediment microbial communities from San Francisco Bay, California, United States - SF_May12_sed_USGS_13 | ecosystem: Environmental > Aquatic > Marine > Sediment | place: USA: California...
TATTGGTTATATGAAGCGAGTTGATCCATCAGGACGACTTACAGAACAGGACATAGCTGTTGGTAAGGCTTATTGGGCAGGGCTTGCTGGAGGGGTAGCAAAGACCTGGGACGTAATCCAGGCCTCAATCAATGCCGCCCTCGGCAAAAAATTCTCTGAAACCCAAGTACGACAAAGCATCACTCGCTTTATGCAGTCGATGGCTCTTAGCTTTTCCGACCGAACTATGAGGCAAATTGGTGGAGAGTTTGTAATTCCTTGGGAAGAGAAGCAACGGCAGCAGAAGCAGACTCAAGAAACACGGCGCTGGATGGACAGCTTAAAGGCGGAGTAAATGGCTGAACGTAAGACTGTTCGGTTTACTGACGGTCTAAAAACCAGGGTCATGTCTCCTGCCGAGTACCAGGCATTTATTGCCGGGCTGGCACCACAGGCCCGCAGCCGTATCAAGGTACTCTCTGGCCCCATTGATTCAGTGATCGAGAATCAGGACGGAGAACTAGTCCGTGAATCTCTTACCGACGAACAAATTAGACGGCGCACTGCTTTAGGTGAAACTCCTGTAATCTCCGGAGCAGACGATCCCAAACTAGAGGCTTTCCGACAACAGGAACAGGCTCGGGAAACAGCGGCTATTGCAGGCGAGGAAGGCGCCCTAGTCGCCCTCAGCAAGTTTATTCCCGGCGTGCAGTTACTTCAGAACGCAGAAGTCGGAGAAGAAACAGCAGCAAAAGCCCGAGGGGAGTTGAACGCAGCTAACCCTCTTGCCAACGTGGGTGGAAACATCGCCGCCTTCCTAATCGGAGGGGCCGTAGCCAAGAGCCTGGTTGGCGGAACCCAAGTGGGGGCAAAGCTACTGGGAGCCACCCGGGGCCTAACAGGAGCCAGGAAAGTTGCAGCTCAGACGGCGACGCTAGCGGCGGAAGACATAGCCCTTGAAACTCACCTTTATGCTCAACACCTCCTAGACACCAACCAACAGTTCGTAGCCGAGGAATGGGCCGGCCAGGTGGGGCAGGGACTTATCCTGGCCTCTCCGATCATAGGAAACTTCGCAGCCCGCGCCCTAGCCTCAAAAGGCATTGACGCCCTAAGAACTTCTGGAATCGCCTCAACCCTTTCCGGAGGCTTTGGGGATGCTTTGACGACTGCGGCGGTAGTTTCCATGCCCGGCACTAAGCAGGCTGCCAAGTTTGCCAGAGCTGCCGCGGCTACCAAATTGGTTGGCCGTATATTCCGACGCGGGAAAAGGGCACCGGGGGCGGTAGACGAAGTAGCCGAGTCTCTAGCTAGGGCGCAACGAGAAGCCTCTGACATTGGTTTGTTTACTCCCGAGCGTCTACGGCGCGCTACCCCAACCAAACGTCGGGAGATGATTGCTCGGATGAAGGAGCTTGGGGCAGAGAACTTAGATGTTTTAGACAACATTAAATTTGATACAATCCACACTCGAACCGACGCGATGCGCAGCGCGGTAACTGCTGTTCGAAAACAGGCTCTATCTTTTAACGATAAGGTTGGGTTAACTGGAATAGCAGACAATCTTAATAGTACCCAGCAAGCAAGGTACGCAGCTAGAAGTGCGGACGTTGTGGAGAGGATGCGAGACGCGGGCTTTGGAGACGTGGCCAGCGGGGTTGAAACCGTTGTAACTGGAGACCCAACGAGGGCTTTCGGGAGGTGGGCGCAGCTTAGATTGGATGCCCGATTCAAGAGAGGAACAACAGGCGGTGCCGCTCAGGCCGATGACACGATTCGTAGCCTACTTGAGGACCGGTCAATTTGGGGAACAAAGGTTGCCAACAGGGCCACTAAAGTAAACCAAGCAATTGATGAAGTTGTTGATGCTTGGGAGAATCTTGGTACCCACAACATCCCAAAGAACCTAGAGGACCTAGAACTTGCCAGCGCCGCCAAGCTTCCTCAAATCTCTAGGAATATAGATCAACTCAGGGCCTCATACGCAAAGTTCGAAGAACTTGGAATGCTTACTAGAGCCCAAGTTCAAAAGATGGAAACCGTGTTTACGAATGCGGAGGAGGCAGTCTTAAAGGGAACTGAAGCCTTTGGTGACGCGGTTAAAATCAATCGGGCTCGGAAAGGAGCAGCGAAGCTTCATAGGGAGTCAAACGACCTAACAGCCGGTAGTCGACAAGTTCAAACAAAAGAAGACCTAGACGCGATAATGGCTGAGGGAGTCCTAGACGAGGCCAGAGAGATAACCAAGTTTGGGAAGGCCCTAACCACCGTAACCAGGGCTGGGGCCAGTGTGACCGGGTCCAAGGTTGCCCAACGTGGGGTTATTGCTCTTCGGAACATCAGTAACGAAGATAAAATTAATTTGTTCAAAACCCTGCAGGATGAACTGCCCGTCCTCACCGGAAACCCCGTCCTATTACAAGAGCGCATTGCAGACCTGATGGGGCCAGCCTCTATGGTAGACCCTGTAGGAGCGCAACTAGCCTCTACCAAGATGGTCACCACGACATACTACCTAGCTGGCCAAATGCCTAGGCCTGACCGTTCCCTGTACGGCAAAAACCTCCCCACCCCCCAAAGCAAGGTAGACGAGTTCCTTGAGAAATGGGCAGCCTCCTATGACCCTCTTTCCGTTGCTTATGCCGCGCTTGACGGGCAGATCACTAAAGGAATGGTGGATGCAGTTCGCAACACCAACCCGGCCAAGTATGCCCAGCTTTCTGTTCTCATGGCTCAGGGCATCGACACCGCCGATCCACACAAGGTTCCTAGAGCCACGGTGGCGGGCATCAACACTTTCTTGGGTGGAATGGATCCACTCTACACGGGGGACATCCTAATCCAGCTTCAGTCTAACTACGCCCAGACCGCAGCCCAAGACCAGGTTATCAACGGACCTAGGAACCAACTAGCTAACCGGGCCGATAATCCCCAGAACCCACAAGCCGGTAACACTATATCACAGAGACTTAGTCGCTAATGGCCATAACTGCAATCACTCCCGTAACTGCCTCAGTCATCGAACCTGGTGACTCTTTCTCCTTCACCATCGATAATACCTACACCGTATTACAGGTTGAAGTAGATACGCAGAGCGGCGTTGAGTACGCTTACGACGAGTCACTTGGCGGTGCGCAGGCGGGATACACGGTTGTGATCACGCCTTCGGGCGGGCAGAATATATTCACGGTAAGTCGTAACGCTGGTTGGGATACCAGCCCACAAACGATTCGGGTTATCGAGGATGAAGCCGGTGGAGCCCCCGCCACTACCGCTCTCTCTTGGTTCCTCTCCACGACTTCTATCTACCCCGAGGGATACCGTCCCTATAACGCGGTCACCGAAGGAACTCTGCTTGTTACAGAGGACGACGTTAGCATCAGTCAGATTGTTGGGCAACTAGATTTTGACGACGCCTCCTTTAATGTATCCGACCTAGGAAACGGGAAGGTCAGGATTGTTGGGATCACGTCGGGCAGCGCTCTTACGGTAGAGGACGAAGGCACTCCGCTATCTACGAATGTAATGAAGATCAACTTTGTTGGGGCCGGGGTCACGGCTACGGAACCGGTTACCGATGAGATTGACGTTACCATTACAAGCGGTGTTACGGACCACGGAGCCCTTACCGGACTTTCCGATGATGACCACACTATATACTACATATCAACAGGTATTCGAACAGCCGAGTGTGCATATCTTGCAGAGCGTGCGGACCACGTAAATACACCAGGCATCCTTCAGGGGGAAGTCTGGCTTAGAAATGATGCACTTCAACAATTAGTATTTACTGACGAGGCGGGAACCGACTACGAGCTTCAGGATACGTCGGGGACAAGAGACCAGGCGGCTACGTATTTCGCAGAGCGGGCAGATCATGTCAACACTCCCGCGGCTACTTTCGGTGAACTCTGGGTTCGTAACGATACTCCGAACGTCTTAGTATTTACTGACGACGCAGGTACTGATACTGTTCTTGGTTCTGGGGGTGGGGGTGGTGATGTTACTGCGGCGGCCAACCTTGGGGATAACCTCCTTATCCGCGGTGACGGGGCGGTCAAGGGCGTCCAAAACAGCGGCATCACGGTCAGCGATACGGATGACCTGAGTGGGATTGGGAACATTACGCTAACCGGCACCGTGGATGGAGTGGATGTTTCCGCACGCGATCACGACGCAGTCACCCTTGCAGGCACGCCCAACTACATCACGATCAGTGGTCAGATCCTCACCCGTAATCAGATTGATCTCACCACGGATGTGACTGGGCTCTTGCCCACGGGCAACATTGCAGACGAAGCGGTCACGCTCGCCAAGATACAGCACATCGCGACAGATTCATTTCTTGGACGCGATACGGCGGCTACTGGAGACGTGGAGGTACTGAGTGCAGCCACTGCCCGCACAGTGCTCAACGTTGCGGACGGAGCTACCAACACCCCCCTTACCGGAACCGCCCCTGTTGACGTAACCAAAGCAGCGGCAGTCGTCGGGGTATCGACCGAGGCAGCGCGCCAAGACCACAAGCATGACGTTTCGACCGCAACGGCGGGGGCTGCAACGCCCGGAGACGCTGCGACCGAAGGAGTTGCAACCTCTCTTGCTAGAAGCGACCATCAGCATTCCCTGCCCGCCTTTGGTAGTGGTGCCGGAACCTTTGCCGAAGGTAACGATGCAAGGTTATCGGACGACCGAACCGCAAGCGGGATCCGAACCGCGACTACGATTGTAGCTGTCAGTGCCTCTGCAGCGCCCGGAATAGGTGATGTGCTTACCGCAACAAGCGGTACCGCGGCCACGTGGCAGGCCCCGGCGAGCGGGGGAGGCCAAACTAACACCGTCACCGGTGGCGTTGGAATTACGAACAGCGGAAACAATATTGATGCGACACTTGACCACGATGCCCATACCGGCGAGGTTACGGGGTCGACGGCCTTAACGATCGCAAACAATGCGGTTACCAACGCCAAAGCGGCCGACATGGCTGCAAACACCGTCAAGGTAAGAAACGCGGCCACTCTTGGTGACCCCGCTGATCTGGCTGTTGGAACTAACACCGTAATAGGAAGGGTTGCCGGTAATATCGTTGCCGCCCAACTTGTCAACGGTCAGATCACGAACGCCACGATCGCTAACGCGAAGTTTGCAACGATGGCGGCCAATACCGTCAAAGCAAACGCCACAGCGGGCGCCGCTTCCCCAACCGATGTTGCTATCGGCACCAATACGGTTCTCGGTAGAGTAGCAGGGAACATCGTCGCGGCGCAAGTCGCCACGGGGCAGATCGCCAATAACGCAGTCGACAATACCAAAGCCGCCGACATGGCTGGGTTTAGCGTCAAGGCAAAGCCCACAACCGGCACCGGGGACCCTAGTGATCTTGCAGTCGGCACCAATACGGTCGTCGGGCGTGTCGCTGGCGATGTGGTGGCCGCACAATTAGTTGGAGGCCAGGTCGCTGACAACGCTATTACATACGCGAAGATTCAGGATGTTTCGGCAACGTCCCGATTCCTGGGAAGGATCACTGCAGGGGCTGGAGACACCGAAGAGCTAACCGGCACGCAGGCCACGACCCTACTAGATGCGTTTACCTCCGGGTTAAAGGGACTAGCCCCCGCTTCTGGCGGCGGCACAACTAATTTCCTCCGGGCGGACGGTTCGTGGGTTGCCCCCGCGGGTGGTGGTGATGTTACAGGAGGAAGCGCTTCGGCCGTTGACGAGATTTCGGTATATACAGATACATCCGGGAAGGCCATTGGACGCTCTAGTGTCAAAATCGATAGCGGTTCTGCGGCTACCGGAACAAGAACCCTTTCCGGGAATGCTTCTGTTTCGGGGGGTTATATCGGGACGGGTGGCACCATTGCTGCGACAAGTACCGGCGCTATCGCTTTGGGGGGTACTGACCAAACGGCGGGAACAGCTACACTTCAGGCTACAAATCTAGGATCAATTGCTTTTGGTCTTGCCCTTACTTCTACAGGTGCAACTTCGGCAACCGTCCAAGCAACTAGCTTGGGCTCTTGTGTAATTGGATATGCAAATGCCACATCAGCAACTACATCATTACTAAGTGCTGCAGGAATTGGTTCTTTTGTTCAAGGTCGTTGTGAAGCTGGTGGTATTGTTGAAACAACTACCCTTGGTGCCGGAGCCTTTGTACAAGGACGAAGCCAGTCCGGGGGCATCATTCGAGGTTCTGGCTCTGGTGCTATGGCGCAAGGAGCCGTTACTGGTTCGGGGGCCAATTTAATTGCAAGTGGAAACGGTTCATTTTCCCATGGTTTCGCTTCCGGAGCAGGGGCTACAATTACTGCCTCTGGAGATGGATCTGTTGCAATCGGGCAGGCTAGTGCTGGTGGAGATATATCAGTTACACAAACAGGTTCTTTGGGAGGCGGGAACGCAACAGTAAATACTATTACGTCTAGTGGAAGCGGTTCTTTTGCGTGGGGCGATTGTACAAGTGGAGCCATCACCGCAAGTGCTACGAACTCAGTACAATTTGGCGTTGGCGTAAATGCAGAGGCTGAATCTCTCCAAGTAGGAGATACGACAGACGGTGTGCGAATAAATGCCAATGGGGCTCCGGGAACACCGCATAATGGTGATATCTGGGTAGGTACTACCTTCGTTCGAATTCGCAGTAACGGTGAGAATGTTCCCATCAACCCCGAACGCTCCAAGTCCATTACCGTTGAGAGTCCCACCGCCTCAGAAGATATTTCGATCTTTTTTACCAACCGCGCAATCACAGTAACTGAAATGCGGGCGGTGGTTCGCGGTACCACACCCAGTGTTACTTGGACAATCCGACATGGAACTGATCGGTCTGCTGCAGGTGCAGAGGTTGTTACCAGTGGTACTACAACTACCAGTCAGACAACCGGTTCTGACGTAACAACCTTCAACGACGCTACAATTGTTGCAGATTCCTTTGTATGGCTCGAGACTACTGCAGCCACGGGCACAAACGACGAATTACACATCACCATTTTCTACACAACAGACTAATGCTTCCAAGATTTGCACTTTTCTATCCAGAAGAAACACTCATTGACGATGGTGAGGATATTGAAATCACTTTCCGCGTGCCTCGTGTATGGTTGAATGCTCCCAAAGATGGCATGCAGTCTGTCATTATTCATAGAGAAGACGGGAAGCTGGTGCCATTAGATAGTCGAGATATCTATGCAGTTTTGCCTACCGGAGAGCCGATAGCGACTAATGATATTGGTCCGGTTCTTAGAGCAGCGGGTATAGCTAAGTATGGCTTATGGATACCCAATGTAGAATTTGATCAAGTCCGAGAACGCATGCGCGCCTATCGCAAAAACCATGAGGAGAATAATTAGTCATGGGAATGCCGGGAGTTTTCGATCAAACCGATTATGCCTTTTATGACGAGGGCACAGAATCCGGATCGACAATTATTGGAACGCAAAACAACCAGCAAGATATTGATGTAGATACTAATTTTCAGGTTCGTATCCTTCTGCAAGAAACGAGCGGCGCAGCCATTGATACTTTCGAAGGTTTACAATGGGAGTATGAATTAAACCAATCTGGTACCTGGAACAGCATAACCACTAGCAGCAGCGTTATTCAGGCAGTCAACAGCACAAGTCTTACTGATCAGGGAGATACGACGTCAAGACTTACAGGGGGATCCGGAACTTTCCTCACTCCTAATGCCTGGGTATCAGAAGATGGCAACTCTGCAAATTTGGTATTCACACCAGGGGATCATTGTGAAGCATTACTTAGTGCACAGATTATAGGAACAGACGTCAGCAATGGAGATGAAATTAGAGCACGAGTAACTGGCAACCCAACACCAACCTGGACAGTAGAAGCTGATATTAACGTGGTTAAAGCCACCACTAGAAGAATATTTGTGATTACATAAAATGTCATTAAATCCAGAATATGAATTGATTCCCGATGCGCTACACGTAGCGCTTCTAACATCCCCCGTTGATAAAACAACTTGTGCAACGCAGATGATCAATGATACGCCCCTCACTTTAAGCCAGGCGGCTGTTGAGCGGGCAATTGATCTCTGTATACAAGATCTCTTCGATGAGTTGATATTGGAGACAGCGGATTATGCAACTCTTTTAGCTAGACATCAGGTGGCAGATCCGGCCGTGGCTTTGCGTGTATTACGAGCAACCGGAACAGTTTTATTACTAGAGCGAGAACGGGAGGTGGCGCAGGGCATTATTGACAATGCCACAGCGGAATGGCTTGGCTTATCTCAAGCCCAGAAGGATGCCATTCCAAATATCAAAGCTGCTGGCGACGAGGGAATCGTCTCTTTTACTGCACGTATCGCGGAGATCGATGCACTCCTCTTAGCAATTGAGAATAAACGAAAAGTTATCTAAATGGCTATTGATACTATCAGTCCTGTTCAGTCCTCAGTTATCAACCCCGGTGATTCTGTCTCCTTCTTGGTTGACGATACGTGGACTTCCATGGTTATCCAGGTGCAGGCGGCGGCAGGGTTGGAGGCGGCCTTCTCTGGCGGTGTGCCTCAGCCTGGGTACACAGTGTCTATTACTAACGCAGCGGGCAGAGACACCTTTGTAGTTAGCCGGGCGGCGGGGTGGAACAAGAGCCCACAGCAGGTCATAGTTACTGAGGATGAATCGGGAGGTTCAACACAGACGACTCTATCTTGGTTCCTATCAACTACATCAGTCTATTCACAGGGGTACCAACCCTACAACGCAGTGTCCACTGGTAGTCTGATTGTTTCAGAAGACGATGTTGTTACCCGTAGTGACGTAGGACAAATAGACTTTGACGATGCCACGTTTAACGTAACCGATCTCGGGAACGGGAAGGTTGGTGTCGCGGCGATCGCCGCCGGGGGTATGGACAGCGACGCCATCCACGATAACGTAGCTAATGAAATTAGTGCCCTAACCTTAAAGTCGATTGTTAGCTCCGGTGACCATTTCATCATTGAAGACATAGATGCAGCAAACGTAAAAAAGAGAACCGCACCTGCTCATATCAATGTCAACATTCTCAACTCGGCGGGAGCCGCGTTAAATGATGTACCCAAGTCAGACGGCGCCTCGGGAATTTTTTGGGGACCCGCCACCGATACAAGAAGTATTCATTTCAGCGCAGCTCAGGTTCTCGCAGCGGGAAGCACCTGGTACAGTTGGGGGAGCACAAACGGATTCAATGCTGAGAACTGGAGTACGGCTGCAGGCAGCATTCCCGGAACACCGACCATCGAAAGAATCACTAATGGTTGGCTTATGGCTTCGGCCGGAACACTCACCAAGGTAAAGTTACTTCACACCCAAGCCAGCGGCTCTGCCCGCCCCTATGAGTTTGAGCTATGGAAGATAGCGGTTACAGACGGGGACGAAGCCGATGGAACAAAAACCAAGCTCGCCTCCATTTCCTATACTTCCTCTGCCACAGCAAACCACGCACACCTAAAAGACCTAACCCTAGACAGCACGACCCTTGCAGAAGGGGACATGCTGGTATGGTTTGCCGGACGAACAGACGGCGGCGGTTCTATCACTATTCGTGTCTCCCTCACTTTAGAATGGACGGTACCGTAATGGCTTATGAGCTGTGGAAAAATAAACCGGGAAGTTTTGATGAAGACGCCTCGTTTGATCTTTCGTGGGGCCGAGCCGAGAGGGAAGATATCGCGAACAAGGCCATTAGTGACTTGATAGATTTTGGTCTTGGGCAAGCATATACAGACAACCAAATCAAAACGGCTCTAGAGGACTTACTGTTAACCTTTGGCCTAGAGTGGTTTCTCTATGAGCGCGTTGGCCACCCAGCCCTTGCCGCCGCCATAGCCGCAGATGCTACCCTTCCCTGGCTCGATCTCGACGCCTTCGGCATTACTATTAGGCAACGCCTTATTAATAGGTTTAGTTAGTGGAGGACCTACGAGAACTTATCAAACAATTCATTCGCCAAGATTCCGAATCCCATAGGAGGCTTGATGACGGGATTGATCGTATCAAACTTGATGTGGCTGAGGTGAAAACAAACACCAAAACTATACTGGAGCGCCTAAAGGACCACGAAGATCGTCTTAGAGACCTAGAAACCACAACCAACAAAGCCCGCGGCGGCTGGGCCATTATCGCAGGTGTCGCCAGTGTAATTGGGGGGTTCGTTACCTGGTTACTTCAAAAGCTTATCCTCCCATGAAATATACCCTAGCCCTCCTCCTTCTCTCCCTCCCAAGCTGT
>Ga0224512_10005650_pt1 | contig 10225 bp, 10 predicted proteins | sample SF_May12_sed_USG_4_FD_169103 | JGI IMG/M metagenome (GOLD analysis project Ga0224512, IMG submission 169103) | Sediment microbial communities from San Francisco Bay, California, United States - SF_May12_sed_USGS_13 | ecosystem: Environmental > Aquatic > Marine > Sediment | place: USA...
ACCGTGCACAGTGAGGCCAGGTCGCCGCCGGTGAGCGCCGCCGCCACCCGCGTGCCGCCGAGCGTGGACAGCAGCGCCAGGGCGATACGCGGGCCGATGCCGCTCACGCTCAGGACGCGCTGGAACACCTGGCGTTCGTGCTCGCGATCGAAGCCGAACAGCGCCCAGCCGTCTTCGCGCACCACGAGCACGGTCCGGAGGTCGACGGTGGCGCCGTCGGCGGGCAGGCGCTCGAGCACGCCCAGCGGCACGGCCAGCTCGTAGCTCACGCCGCCGGGCGTGGTCACGACCACGCGGTCGCCGGTGCGGCTCACCACGGTACCGTGCACGGCGGCGATCATCGGCGGCGGCCCCGGAGCAGGAGATGGGCGAGCGCGATAGCCACGCCGTCCGCCGCGTCGGCCGGCGCCGGCGGTTTCTGGAGCCGCAGCAGCTGCTGCACCATGTACGCCACCTGTCCCTTGGTTGCGCGTCCCCGGCCCACGACCGCCTTCTTCACCACCGCGGGCGGCAGCTCCACCACCGTGGCTCCGCCCTGCACGGCGGCGAGCAGGATGACGCCGCGGGCGTGGCTCATGGTCAGGCTCGTCCGCACATTCTTCGCGTAGAAAATGCCCTCGACGGCGACCACCTCGGGCTGGTGCGTCGCGAGCAGTTCCACGACCCCCGTGAACAGGGTGTCGAGCCGTTCGGGCAGAGGGGCCCGCGCCCGCGTGCGCAGCACCCCGCACTCCACGAGCCGGCCGAGTCGGTTCGGCAGCGGCTCGATGACGCCGTACCCGGTCACCGCGGTGCCGGGGTCGATCCCCAGCACGCGCCGCGTCACCCGCCGACCGCCGCCAGCGTGTCGGCGTCGATGTCGAAGTTACTGTAGACCTTGGAGACGTCGTCGTGGTCTTCCACCGCCTCCATGAGTCGCAGCAGCTTCTCGGCGTCCGCGCCTTCGACCCGCACGGTGCTCGTGGGGAGGAGCGTGATCTCGGGGTCCTGCGGCTCCACCCCGGTGGCCCGGAGCCCGTCCAGCACCTGGTGCAGCGCGCTCGGATCGGTGGTGATCACGAACTGGTCACCGTCGCGACGCAGGTCCTCGGCCCCGGCCTCGAGTGCCGCCTCGAGCGCCGCGTCCTCGTCGTAGCGCCCGGCATCGAGGTACATCTCGCCCTTCCTCTCAAACATCCACGCCACCGCGCCCTGGCTCCCGAGGTTGCCGCCGTGGCGTGAGAAGAGGTGGCGGATCTCCGCCACGGTCCGGTTGAGGTTGTCCGTCGTGACCTGCAGCAGGATGGCGGCGCCGCCGGGCCCGTACCCCTCGTACATCGCCTCCTGGTACTGCACGCCCTCCAATTCACCCGTGCCCTTCTTGACCGCGCGGTCGATGTTGTCGGCCGGCATGTTGCCCGCCTTCGCCGCATCGATGGCGGTACGCAACCGCGCGTTGGCCGCCGGGTCACCGCCCCCCTCGCGGGCGGCGATCGTGATTTCCTTGATGAGCTTGGTGAACCTGGCCCCGCGCTTGGCGTCGGCAGCCGCCTTCTTGTGCTTGATCTGCTTCCACTTGCTGTGACCGGCCATGAGCTCGCCGTCCCCGTCCTGCGAAAGGTCCCAAGCGCCCAACCTGTAAAAATATAGAGGACCCCCGACGGCCCTGCGAGGGCGCGCGCCGCTTGCCCGGGCTTCCCTGGCAATGTAGCCTTCGCCCGCCATGCCCGTTGCCAGATCGTCCCGGAGCCGCGGCGTTCCGACCGCGCTGATCGTCCTCGCCGTGCTGGCCTGCGGGGACGGCGGGCGCGAGGCGGCCGAGACCGCCCGCGACTCGGTGCCGCTGCATGCGCTCAGCGGGATTCCGGTCATGCCGGGGGCCCGCGTGCTGGGGGCCGAAGGTGGGCCCGATGCGGTCGAGGCGGCCGCCGTGGTCGCCCTGCCGCCCGATTCGGTGGCCAACTGGTATCGCGCGGCACTGGTGAGCGGCGGCTGGCAGCTGCGCGGTGACGTGCCCGACATGCGCGGCGCCGTGACTCTGCACGCGCGCCGGCCCGACGGCCGGCCCGTGTGGATCATGATCCGCCCGGGCGCCGACGGGGGGACGGTGCTGTCCGTCATCGGCGCCGTCCCCGACCCGGCCGCCCAGCCCCGCTAGCCACGTCCGGTCCCCACACGCCGGCAGCGCCTCCCAGCGCGGCGCCCCTCGCGGGCCGCGTGCTGGTGGCCTACCTCGTCGTCTCCGTCATCTGGGGGTCGACGTATCTCGCCATCCGCATCGGCGTGCAGGAGCTGCCGCCGGCCCTGTTCGCGGGGCTCCGGTTCGTCGTCGCCGGATCCGTCCTGCTGGTGGTCGCGCGGCTGCTGGGGCATCGCCTCCCCGCGCGCGGCCGCGACTGGCGCACCAACGCCGTCGTGGGCCTGCTGCTGCTGTTCTGCGGCAACGGGCTCGTGGTGTGGGCCGAGCAGTACACGCCGTCCGGGATTGCCGCGATCTTCGTGGTGACGGTCACCCTCTGGCTCGCGCTGTTCGATGCGGTCATCCCCGGCAGTCCCGCCCGCCCGACGCTCCGGCAGGTGGCGGGCCTCCTGGTGGGCTTCGGCGGCACGATGCTGCTCGTGGGCGAGGACCTGGGTGCGCTGCGCGACGCCGACTGGCGCGGGCCGGTCGCGCTGACCACCGGAGCGGCGCTGTGGGCGCTGGGATCGGTCTACTCGACGCGCCAGCCCACGCAGTCGGGACCGTACGTCAACTCGGCGCTGCAGATGCTCGCGGGCGGGATCGCACTCGTGATCGTGGGCACCGCCGCCGGCGAATGGAGCGCCATGCACCTGTCGCCGCGCGGGATCGGCGCGCTCGCCTACCTCATCGTGTTCGGGTCGCTGGTCGCGTACAGCAGCTACGTCTACCTGTTGCGGCACCTCCCGCCCACCGTGCTCGGCACGCACAGCTACGTGAATACCGTGGTGGCGGTGTTCCTGGGGTGGCTCGTGCTCGCCGAGCCGCTCACGGCGCGGACCCTGGTCGCGATGGCGATCGTGCTGGGAGCGGTGGTGTGGGTGAGGGGCAGGCGGGAGAAACGTGAGGACGTGAGGACGTGAGGGCGTCGCCACCTCCCGTTCTCCCGTGGCCTGTTATCTGTCCGGGTCCAGCATGTCTTCGAACCGCATCCACTGCTGGTAGAAGTAGAGATCCACGAAGCCGGTGGGGCCGTTGCGGTTCTTGTTGACGATCAGCTCGGTGGCGCCTTCGACGCCGCCGCCCGGGTTGTCCATCTCCTCGCGGTACAGGCTCAAAATGATGTCGGCGTGTTGTTTCACGGCACCGAGCGTGCCGTAGTCGTCGAGGTTCGGACGCCGGTCGCTGCGGGCGGTGCGCGGGACGCCCAACTGGGCGACAGTGAGGCAGGCGATGTGGCGCGACAGCGCGAGGGCCTTGAGCGTGCGCAGCGTCTCCGCGGCGTCTTCGTCCCTTGTAGACCGGCTGCGGGGCGGCGGCAGCAGCTGCAGGTAGTCCACCACGAGCAGCGCCGGCTGGTGGCCCCAGGCGGGCTCGAGCACCTCGTCGACGCCCTCACCGGTGAGCGGATAGACCACGAGCGGCAGATCCCGCAGCTTGATCGCCGCCGCACCGATGGCGGCGCGCCGCTCCTCGGTGAGGGTGGCGGACCGCAGGTCGTCGATCTTGGCACGGCCCTCGATGGCGAGGGCGCGCTCGAGCAGGCGGTCCTCGTCCATTTCTCCGGAGAAGAACACGACCGTGTGGCCCGCGTGCGCCGTGCGCAGCGCGAGGGCCAGCGCGAAGGCCGATTTCCCGACGCCGACGTCCCCGCCCACCACGATCAGGTCCCGCCGCCGGAGGCCGCCGCCCAACAGGCGGTCGATCGAGGGGAAACCGGTCGGGACGGTGTCGGGCGACGGGGCGCCCGGGGTCTGGGCGTCCACCTGCCGCATCAGGTTCTGGAGTGACGGTCGCTGGATGCGACGCTGTTTGCTCATGCACGCTCCCTGCTGGCCGCCGTGCGACGGCCCCGTTGGGCCGCCAGCACGAGGGCGTCCGCCGCGCCCGGTCCCACCGTTTCCCGCGCCGGCGCGACGAGGTGGTGCAGCGCGAGCGCGGCCGCCTCCGGCGTCCCCTCGGCCAGCAGGCGGAGGGCGCCGGTGAGGGCGCGGCGCAGCGGCGGCGGCACCGACACGCTGCTCAGCCGTCGCTGCAGCAGCTCGACCCGCTTCCGATGATGGCGCGGGCTCACGGTCGTGGGCGTGAGGGCCGTCTCCGCCACGCGCGCAAACAGCCAGAGCGCGAAGATCCCGTTGCGCCTGGGCCCCCGCGCTTCCGCGGCGAGCGCCCCGAGGAGCCGCTGCTCCACCTCCGTCATGCCACCATCCCGGTGACCGCGCGCGCCACCCGCGCCGGCGTGATCTCAATCATGCACCGGTGATGCCGCATCGGGCAGTGGGCACGCCCGAACGCCGAGCACGGTCGGCACGGCAGGGCGGTCTCCACCACCAGACCGCGCGCCCGGTACGGCGCGTAGCCGAACGCCGGCACCGTGGGACCGAACAGCGCCACCACGGGTGCGCCGACCGCCGTCGCCAGATGCATGAGTCCCGAATCGTGCGCCACCACGGCCCGCGCCCCGTGCAGCAGCGCGGCCGTCGGTCCGAGCCCGAGCCCGAAGCCGTTGACGACCTCAGGGTCCGGCAGCAGCGCGCGCTCCGCCTCCGTGCCGACACCCACCACCGCGAGTCCGTCCGCCCGCAGGCGCGCGGCGAGCGCGCGCCAGTGGGCCGGCGGCCACCGCTTGGTGGCGTGCCGGGCGCCGGGGGCGACCGCCACGTAGGCGCCCGGCGGGGCCACGGCCCGCGCCCGCGCCGCGTCGGCTGCCGTCACGTGGACCTCCGCGGGGCCGCCGTCGGGTTCCACGCCCAGCGCGCGTGCCGCGGCGAAGTATCGCTCGGCGGTCGGCACCGGCGGCCGGAACGTGTCCACCCCCGCCCAGATGAGCGCGGCTCGCTGGAGCCGCGGCTTGCGCCACGTGCGCCAGCGGCCGCCCACCAGCAGCCGCAGCAGCCGGCTCCGCAGGCTGCCGTGCAGGTCGAGCCGGTGGTCCCAGTGCATCGCGCGCAGGCGACGCGCCAGCGCGCGCAGGTCGTCGCCGTCGGCCAACGGCTCCACGCCCTGCACCGCGGGCGAGGCGGCGAGCACGGGCGCGTACGCGGCTTTGGTGACCACGGTGACCGCCGCGTCCGGATAGCGGCGGTGGATGGCCCGCAGCAGCGGGGTTGTCAGGATCACGTCGCCAAGCGCGCCGAACCGGACGAGCAGCACGCGGGGGCCGGGCATGGCGCGAATGTAACCCGGGCGCGGGCGTCGGCCAGCGCGTTGCTGCGCGGGCCGGCGGGCCGCTAGCTTTCGGCCATGACACGCCCCCGCACCGTTCTCTGGGTGGACGACGAAATCGAATTGCTCGAGGCGCACGCCCTGTTCCTCCAGGAACACGGCTTTGCAGTCGAGCGCGCCGCCAACGGCGACGACGCCCTCGCGCTGCTCCGCCGGCAGGGCTACGGCGTGATCCTGCTCGACGAGCAGATGCCCGGCCAGCGCGGGCTCGAGCTGGTGGACGAGGTCCGCACCATCGACCCGTCGGTGCCGATCGTCATGGTGACCAAGAGCGAAGCAGCGGACACCATGCGCGACGCGATCGGGATCGAGCTGCAAGACTACCTCGTCAAGCCGGTGAATCCGCGCCAGGTGCTCACGGTCGTCACCCGCCTGATCGAAGGCGACCGCATCCGCGAGCAGCGGCTGGCCCGCGACTTCGTGGCCCGGTTTCGCGAACTGGAATCGCGGCGCGGCCAGCCGATGGGCTGGCGCGAGTGGATCGACATGGTGGCCGAACTGGCGCAGTGGGAGGTGCGGCTGTCGCAGGGCGAGCAGGGCGGACTGCGCGAGGCGCAGCAGACCCTGCAAAGCAGTCTCCGGCCCGACTTCGCCAAGTTCATCGCGACCACGTATCCCAAGTGGCTCGCCGACCCCGAGGGCGACCGGCCGCCGCTGTCCGTGGACGTCGTGAGCGAGTTCCTCGCGCCGGTCCTCCGCCAGAACGGGTCCGCGCTGTTCGTGGTCGTGGACTGTCTCCGGCTCGACCAGTGGGAGGTGCTCAAGGGGATGGTCACTGAGCGGTTCGATGTCGAGGTCTCGCACTATTACTCCATCCTCCCGACCGCGACCCCGTATTCTCGCAATGCCATCTTCAGCGGGCTGTTCCCGCTGGAGATCCAGCGCCGCCACCCCAAGTGGTGGGGCGACCGCGACGACGAGAGCCTCAACCAGCACGAAGCGGAACTGCTCACCGAGCAGCTGCGGGAACTGCTGGGCGCCGACGTGCCCGTGCGATATGCCAAGCTCTCGACGGCGGTGGAGGGGGAGGAACTGATTCGCCAGTTGCCGAGCCATCTGGCCCAGCCGGGCGTCACGGCACTGGTGTTCAACTTCATCGACCAGCTCACGCACGGGCGCTCGGAGAACGCCATTCTCTATGAGGTGGCGCGCGACACGACCGCGCTCCGGAGTCTCACCCGCACGTGGTTCGAGGATTCGGCGCTCACACGGTCGCTGCGCGAGGCGCACCGCCGCGGCGTGCCGGTGATCGTGACGACCGACCACGGCTCCATCCACTGCCACTCACCGGCCACGGTGTTCGCCAAGCGCGACGCGACGCAGAACCTGCGCTACAAGTTCGGCGAGGATCTCCGCGCCGAGAACCCGGATGCGGCCATCACCGTGCAGGACCTGCCCGCGTGGGGGCTGCCCAGGGCGCGGCTCGGCGTACGGCTGCTGCTCGCGACCGGCGACGCCTTCTTCGTCTATCCCACCAAGCTGCGCGAGTATCAGGCGCGCTACCGCGGGGCCTTTCTGCACGGCGGCGTGACGCCGGAAGAAATCGTGTTGCCGGTTGCCCTGCTCACGCCGCGCGGAGTCTGAGGTGCAGTCCGCCGGTCGGCTGCTGGCCGGGCTGCGCCCGTATCGCCGCGTGTTCGTCACGGGCCTCGCGCTGGGGGCGCTCGCGTCGGTGTTCGACGCGTTCACGTTCTCCCTGCTGATCCCGTTCCTGCGGCTGCTGTTTGGGGCGGGCTCCGCCCTGGCGCAGGCGCCGAGCGCGGCGGAGCGCGTGCTGAAGACGCTCGTGGGCGACTGGCTCGGGCCGCTGGAGCCGCAGGCGGCGCTCACCGTGGTCCTGCTGCTGATTGCCGGCACCATCGCGCTCAAGAACGTCTGTCTGTTCGGGGCGGGGTACGCGAACAGCGTGGTGCAGGAAGGGGTCGTGCGCGATCTGCGCACACGGCTGTTTGCGCACGTCCAGCGGCTCGGGCTGCCGTTTTTCGGGGCGACGCGCGGTGGTGAGCTGGCGGCGCGGGTCGTGGCCGACGCCGAGCAGGCGCGCGGCGCGGTGCACGGGCTCGGGCACGCGATGCGGAACGCGGTGCTCGTGGTCGTCTACTTGGCGCTCTTGTTCGCGCTCTCCTGGCGGCTGGCGCTGGTCGCCCTGCTCGTAGTGCCTACGGTGGCGCTGGGTATGCGGCCGCTCCTGCGGGCGGTGCGCCGCCGCGCCGCGCGCGCCGCGGCGGCGCGGGGCGACCTCGCCGCCGTGGCCGTCGAGTCGGCGGCGGCCGCGCGTGTCGTGAAGGCCTACGCGGGCGAAGCGGGCGAGCGGCGCCAGTTCGACGGCGCCGCCGAGCGCGCGCGCCACAGCACGCTCGGCGCGCAGCGGCTCACCCTGCTCGCGAGCCCGCTCAGCGAGACGCTCGGCGCCGCCGCCCTCGTGGTGCTGCTGGTGGCCAGCGGCACCGGCGGCGCGGGCGGCGCGCTCCGGCCGGAGCTGTTCGTCACGTTCGTCGCCGTGGCGCTGCGGATGCTGTCACCCATGAAAGCGCTGGCCCAGTTCCCGGCGCTGCTCGCCGAGTCGGTCGCCGCCACCGACCGCGTGTTCGAGGTGCTGGACGCCCCGGCGGAAGCCGACGATGCCGCCGTCGTCCGGCCGTTTCCCGCCCGCCCGGACCGTGTCGAGCTGCGCGATGTCTGGGTGCGCTACGGGGCCGACCGCTGGGCGCTGCGCGGCGTGAGCCTCCGGGTCGCACGCGGCGAGGTCGTCGCCCTCGTGGGTCCCTCGGGGGCGGGGAAGTCCACCCTGGTGGACCTGCTCCCCCGATTCGTCGAGCCCACGCGGGGTACGGTCCTGGCGGACGACGTGCCGCTGGTCGCGTTCGACCGGCGGAGCCTGCGCCGCGCCCTGGGGATCGTGAGCCAGGATCCGGTGCTATTCAACGACACGGTGCGGGCAAACATCGCCTATGGCGACCGCGCCGGCGCGAGTGACGTCGAGGTGGAGGCCGCCGCGCGTGCCGCCAACGCGCACGGCTTCATCACGCGACTCCCGGCCGGCTACGCCACCGTCGTGGGTGAGCGCGGCAGCCGGCTCTCGGGCGGTGAGCGCCAGCGCATCGCGATCGCGCGGGCCCTGCTCCGCGATCCACCCATTCTCATTCTCGACGAAGCGACGGCCCAGCTCGACGCGGAAGCGGAACGCGAGGTGCAGGAGGCGATCGGTCGGCTGTTGGAAGGCCGCACGGTGCTGGTGATTGCGCACCGGCTCGCCACCGTGGCCCGCGCCGACCGCATCATCGTGCTCGACGCCGGCCGCATCGTGGAGGAAGGGTCACATGAGGACCTGGTCGCCGCGGGCGGGATGTACGGCCGATTGCACGCGATGCAGGTGGTGTAGGCGTGAAACGTGAAACGTGAAACGTGAAACGTCCGTCGAGTGGCTAACCTGCCAAGGTGATCAGCCCGGGGTTGAAGCCACCGTTTCACGTTTCACGTTTCACGGCTTCTCCACCGCAATCGCCCCTGTCGGACATTGCAGGATGCAGAGCCCGTCCACCGGTGACCAGGTAGGTGTCGCGTCTTTGGGCACGGCCTTCCCGTTGCCGTCGAGGTAGAACTGCTCGCCGGCGCACCGCACGCACGCCCCACACCCGATACACAGCTCCTGATCCACGACGACCCGCACGCGCTTCCGCGGGTAGACGCCGACGGCGTCGGCCGCCGGCAGCCCGTGTGGCGCGTCCAGCACCGCGTGGGCGGCCCGGTAGCCCTCCTCCACCAGCTCGGCGTTGTGGTGAAACGAGAGCAGGTGCACATGCCACACCTTGGGACGGATCAGGAGCAGCGGCGGCCGCCGCCAGTGCCGCAGCGCGGTCTCGTCCATCCGCTGAATCCCGATCTCGATGGCGCGGGTCCAGACGACGGCGAAGCCCTTCTCCTGCAGCCGCAGCCCGGAGCGGCCGCGCGCGCTCACGTCCACCGCGATCACCAGGTCGCGATCCGGCCGGGCGGCCGGATGCACCGGCAGGTTGGCCGTGGCCGCGCCGTCCACGCAGTAGCGGCCGTCGACCGCGAACGGCGGAAAGAAGCCCGGCATGGCGCAGGAGGCGATCACCGCGTCGGCCACGGGCACGTGACTGAGGCCGGGACTGCCCCAGAAGATCTGCGTGCCCGTGTTCACGTCCACCGTATTGACGAGCAGCGGGCGTTCCAGCTCGTCGAACGTGATGCTGCCGAGGAGTCCCCGCGTGAAGTGCGCCAGCGGCTCGGTGAGGTAGAGGCCCGGCGACTGCATGCGCTTGAGCGCCATGTCCGCGTGCGCGATCTGGAACAGGTCGCGCCGGTGCAGCTGGAGCGTGAGGTCCTCCATCTCGGCGATGCTCATGCCGGCGCACCACGCCGCGGCCACGAGCGACCCGACGCTTGAGCCCACGATCTCCTGCGGCAACATGCGGTGCTCGTCCAGGGCCTTGAGCACCCCGACGTGCGCCAGGCCGCGCATGCCGCCGCCGCCCAAGACCAGCGTGAACTTCCGCGTTGCCATTCCCCCTCCCGCCGTTGCAGAGGTGTCCGTGACATAACCTAGCAGGGTGCCGGAGAACGAGCACGGGGATTGGCCCGACCTGCCCGGGCCCGCCGGCCGCCACGCTGCTACCTTATCCCGCATGTCCGCCCGATCCGGCCCTGCCACCGCCCCCGCCGTGACCGAGTTTCCCTTCGTCACGACCCGCGCCACCGAGTTCCCGTGGACGGCCGAGCATTGCTACCTCAATAACGCGTCCATTGGACCCATCCCGCTGCGCACCCAGCGGGCCATCGCGCGCGTGGAGCTGGGGCGGCGCGAGCCGTACCGATTCG
>Ga0224512_10005651_pt1 | contig 10221 bp, 5 predicted proteins | sample SF_May12_sed_USG_4_FD_169103 | JGI IMG/M metagenome (GOLD analysis project Ga0224512, IMG submission 169103) | Sediment microbial communities from San Francisco Bay, California, United States - SF_May12_sed_USGS_13 | ecosystem: Environmental > Aquatic > Marine > Sediment | place: USA: California...
CAGTCCGTAAGCGGTGTGAGCCAGCCAGATCCCCCAGAACTCTCCGGTCAGGTTGAATTGATTGAAGATCTTCAAGACCGGCACCCACGTCACCTGCAACGGCACCACCAGCATTGCCACAACTCCAAGGAAGATCCAGTCCCGCCCTTTGAACTCCATCCAGGCAAAGGCGTAGGCCGCCACGGCCGCGACGATGAGCGGGAGAATCGTCCCCGGGATGGTGATAATGAAAGTGTTGACGAAATTGGTGCCAAATCCGGGGGGAGGAAGGTCACCGGCACTAAGAACCGTCTGGTAGTTGTCGAGTGAGAAATCGAAGTCGGTGAAAGCCGTCCACCATCCTGACTGTGAGCTGGCTGCCCTGGGCCGGAGCGAGGTCACGAAGAGGCCTAGAGATGGCACCAGCCACGCTAGAGCCACAGCGATGAGAACGAAATGCACGCCTCCCTTGCTCACCACCCTTACAAGCTGAGCGCCGAGGGTTTTTGGTGGTGATTGGGGTGCGGAGGCAGTCATCGCGCCCCTTGGCGAATCTGGCGCATCTGATACCACATCATCGGGATCATCAGTATGAGCAGTATCACTGCGGCCGCACTGCCGTAGCCGGCCTTGTTGTTGTTGAAGATCTCGACGAAGACGGTGTAGCCGACTATCCGGGTGCTGCCCCGCGGCCCGCCGGCCGTCATCACCAGCACGAGATCGATGGCTTTGAGAGCATTGATGATCATGGTGACCGCCACGACGATGATCGGGCCAATCATCATCGGCACCGAGACCCGCCAAAAAGTCTGCCAGGCGTTACTGCCGTCGATCGCCGCAGCTTCCAACACTTCACCCGGAAGCGATTTGTATGCGGCGGCCAAAATCGTCATCGCCAGAGAAGTCCACACCCAGATCCCGGCGGCGATGACGGCAAAGTTCGCCCAATTGACCTCCCCGAGGAAGGCGATCGGCTCGAGACCGATCCCACTGAGGATGGAGTTGATCAGGCCGATATCGGGATTGGCGGCGTAGACCAGGCGAAACACGACCGACGCCGCCGTAAATGATATTACGAGCGGCAAGAAGATGATGGCTTTGGCCAGTTTCTCGTACCGGACCTTGTCGGCCAGAACCGCTACCAGCATCCCCATTCCGACAACGCCGGATGTGAAGAGAACCACCCAGAGGGCACTGTTGAAAAGTGCCGACCAGGGTGGCCACTCCCGGCGGATGAAGAATGGGTCCTCGGTGAGCAGCCGCGTGTAGTTGTCGACCCCGATGTACTCCTGCGTGGGATTGATGACGGTACCGTCGAAGAAGCTGATCTGGATCGTGCGAATCACCGGCCACAGCAAGAATACGCCCAGTAGGAATAGAGCCGGGAAGGCCCACACCCAGGGACGCCAGTTGATTTCCCGTCTGGGCCCTTTTGGAGCCGTCACGGGTGGAGTTGGTTGAACAGACTCTTCGATCGTCTTGTCAGTCAGGCCCACTCCTCCTTGGTCGGCTCGGCGTCCGGGTGGTACCGCCCCGATCGGCGGCCCCACCCGGACGGCGGGTTTCGTTATCTAGTGCCGGCAGCTACATCCTCAATGAATCCAAGGACCCCGTCGATGTCATCCGGGTTGTCGATGAAATCCTGGAGGCCGGTGAACATGGCGTCTCCACCAACCGCCGGATCTGCCAGGTCGGAACCGTCGAACACCAATATGTCGGCCCCAAGCACACCTTCGGCTTCGAGACGAGTCAGCGGCGCGTAGATGTCGAGCGACACCTGGGTGTTCGGCGAGATAACTGCTCCCTTTTCGGCGGAAGCCCACACCTCGTTGGCCTCCTTGCTGGCCAGGAATTTCATCAGCTCTCGGACCTCCGGCGTATCATTGAAGACCGCCGCTAGGTCGCCTCCACCCACCACCGGCTTGCCGTATTGCGGGTCGATCTCCGGGAAGGTGAAGAAAGAGTAGTCCTCACCCGGCACCAGGTCGGGGAAGTTCTGCGCTGCAAATGAGCCCATGAACCCACCCTCGTAGTACATCCCGGCATCTCCGTTGAGCACGACGTCAAAGCCATCGATGAAGCCTGTCGACAGGGTACCGGCGGCTCCGCCGGCGAGCTTATCCGAGGTCGGGGCGATTATGTCCCGGAAGTGCTCCATGGCCTCCACGACCGTTGGATCGGTCCACTTGACCTCACCGGTGACGAAGAGCTGGTCGTACGCTTCCGGCCCGGCCACCCGAATGTAGATGTTTTCGAACCAGTCTGTAAGAGTCCATCCGTCCAACGCTCCGATCGACAGCGGCGTCTGGCCGGCCGCGACGTAGGCGTCGACGATCGCCAAGAGCTCGTCCCACGTGTCGGGAGGCTCGACTCCGAGTTCAGCGAATGAAGCCGGCTTGTACCAGAAAGTGCTCTTCGAGTTGGCTTTGGCGAGTAGCCCGTACACGGTGTCGTCGATCGTGCCGAACCCGAGGGCGCCGGCCCCGTAGTTCGCCGTGAGCGTCGCTTCGTCGAGTATGTCGTCACCGGTTCCGCAACACAGTGGTATGACGACGCCGTCGGCTACGAACGATGCCAGGAAACCCGGCCGGGGAATCATCGCCAGATCGGGCGCATTACCGCCTGCGATCCGGGTCTGCAACACCGTCACCAGCTCACGCTGACCTTCATATACCCACGGCAATCCGGTTGCGGCGGTGAAGGCGTTGAGCACCTGGAAGAACCCAGACTGCTCATCTCCGCCCCAGCTGGCCATGATCGAGATAGGTTGACGGTCCAGCACCTCGGTCACGATCGAGGTTTCGGTGACGATTGAGGTCACCACCCCCGGCTCTCCTGTGGTTGAGGTCGTGGTCCCGGAATCATCGCTGGCGCAGGCACCGGCCACCAAAGCCAGCGCGGTAAGTACCAATAAGAACTTTGCCCGTTTCATGTGCTCTCCTTCGTGAGTTGCATCCTCGTAATCCAGAGCCGGTCACGCTGCAACGCGATCGGTTGGTCATGTGCTGGGTCTCGGGGCGTCAGAAAGGGTTGATCCGCCGCGGCGCGGGGTGAATCCGCCCCGCCCACCGGGGACGGCGGTCTCCGAATCTCACCACCCATACTCCGACCCTTCCCTGTTGCCATCGAGGTCTGCCGTTTTACTCTAATCCTGAAGCGGTGACGGATGTCGAGGCAAATCTCCCAGCCGACGCCCCTGGATAAAACTCGGAGAAGATAGATCCGCCGCGCTCCCCGGCAGATGTCTCCGATCTTGCTTCGGCTTGCGGAAGTGAGACGTCCGACTGCAGACCACAGCCACCACGCACCCATGCCGTATCACTTCCAACAGACGGCCAGTTCATTTCCTGATCGTCCGCCTCAGTAGGCTGAGCAGCCGAACTTCAAGACGAAGGGGCGAACGGCGTGAGGACCTCGATAGTCGGCGGGCCTAGCCCGCCGCCAAAACGGTTACCGGCAGTGACCGCGGCCACGAAGTGAAAGCCCAACTTGTGGATGAGTGCTACCGGCGCAGCATCGAGCTATTGCGAAACTCTGCCACTCCGGCCGGATTCGTCGCTTCCCCAGCGTTTGACCACTATGCCGCAGTATGGACCCGAGATGCGGCGGTCGCTTGTTTGGCAGCGTATCGGGCGCGGGATCCGGATCTCATTACCGCATCCGCTCGTACGCTCGAGACGCTGGCGGAGTGCCAGGGGCCACTCGGCCAGGTGCCCGATGCCGTGTGGCCGGAACGCGCTTATTGGGACTGGGGAGAGGCCGGGGCCGTCGACGCCTCGGCCTGGTTCATCATCATCGCCGCGGAGCATCTCGCGGCGACCGGGGACGCCGAGTTTGCCCGCAAACTCTGGCCTCACGCCAACCGCGCCATGACGTGGCTCACGCACCTCGACACCACAAATACTCGGCTGATAGATTCACCCCCCGCCGGTGAATGGATGGACTCTTCGCTCGTCAGATCGGGGCGCGTGTTCCACGTCAACCTGTTGTACCAGTGGGCAGCCCGATCGCTCGCAACACTCGCTGCAAGCGTGCGCGAGGCGCCACCAATGGACGCTGCCGACCTGGCATGGCGTGTGAACATCCTCTTCTGGCCCGAGCCTGCCGCCAGGTACGAGGACCTTCTCGCCCACGTTGCCTACCCGCGGGACGAGCAGTTCGCCTTCGCTCACGATGCGCTCCCGGCCGCTTTGGCGGCGGCCTCCGTTGGCGGCCGACACCACTACTTGTCCCACGTCATGCAAGCGGCTTTGGTGGACCGCTGCGACGTCCTCGCCAACCTCCTCGCCATCGTCAGCGGCCTCGCCGGCAACAACAGGGCGGAACGCATCCTCGACTTCCTGGACGCCGTCGACGTTGCTGCGCCCTTCCCGTCGAAGTCCTGGCCCGAGCCGGTAACCGCCGACAACGACCCATGGGGCATGTGGAACAGGGCTGCGGAAGCAGCGATACCTGCTCGCTGGCGCAACCCGCCTCACCATTATCACAACGCCGCGGTGTGGCCCTACATCGGGGGATTTCACGTTGCCGCCCTGGCCGCAACGGGCCGGCGCCAGAAGGCAGCCGAGTTGCTGGAGCGGCTGGCCGCGGCAAATCGGGTCGGCGATTGGGGCTTCCATGAATGGTTACACGGCGAGACCGGCGACCCTGGAGGTGCCCCAGCCCAGACGTGGAACGCCGGCTCATTCGTATTGGCGTCGCATCACGTTCGAGAGGGACCTGGCTTCGGCATCGGCCGGGCGTAGACCTGCCGGCATCGGCAGAAGGGAGCTGCCGGGTGGACGGCCTGCTTCCCGAGACCGATCGTTCGCCCACCAGGTTGCTGGGGCGAGGCGGCCGACGCATTACCGATCGCTGGAGAAGAGACCAAGCGGCAAAGGGTCGCAGCCACTCGGGTCGCCGCCCCAGCGGTTCCCCGCGCCGCTGATCTCGCTGCCCATCCCGATCGATATCGCGCAGGATGCTTCCGATCCAATGATGTTCTCGATGAGATCGGCAGCGCCGTAGTACTCGACCTGGACCGGAATCGGGGCTTCCCGGCCCAGGATCGATGAGGCATCGATCCTGTTGCGTTCGAGCCGGGCGGTCGACCCGTCGATCACCAACACCCCGGGTCCCTGGTTGTCGCCGATCTCGTTATCGAAGACACTCGCCACCGACATCTCGGTGACGGAGATCCCTCGCCCGCCGTTGGCGCGCACCGTGTTTCGGCGGATCAAGGCGCCGGCAAAGTTGGTGGAGATGCCTATGTGGCCGTTGGCCTCGACGAGGTTGTCCTCGACCACTGACCGGGGCCACGCCGAAGCGTTGGCAATGTGGATGCCGATCCCTAATGGGGCCTGTGTTCCGCGGATCACGTTGCCGACAATCTCTGCAGAAGCGTTTACGACATGGATGCCCCGAAGTTCGTTGTTCTCCACGATGTTCTGCGAAATCACCACGCCTTGGCTTTCCCGAACGAAGATGCCCACTCGGCCGTTGGAGATGGCCAGGCCTTCGACTATCACGTTGATCGTGCCGACGATCTCGATGACCGGACCCTGCCCGTCGCCCACCAGTTGCGCGGTGCCGTCCCCCGGTCCCCGCAGCTCGAGGGGTCGGTTGATCGTAATGGCCTCCGTGTAGCGGCCCGGTTTGACCTCGACTACGGCACCATCCGGGGCGGCTTCGATAGCTGCCCTGATCGAGGGATACTCGCCGGGGACGGCAAGGACACGGCCATCCCTGGATCCAAAACCGAGCGTCGCCAGTCTCCCGACCTCGTCGACCTCGTCGAGAATGAGCCAGCGGTCGCCGCCGGTCTGGCGCAACACGAACGTGGAGGCGAACGGAGTCGAGGCCATGCGCAACTCGACACCTTCGGCGTTGTAGGTCACTTCCTCGACGACGCCGGTCGCATGGAAGCCAAGGTCCGCTCCCTGGCCTCCCACCGTCTCGACGACGCCCAGGTGCAGCGTGTCAAACCGGTAGTCGGCAACGACCCACTCTCCCGTCGCCACCGAACGCTCGACGCGGCGCTGCATCTCGGCGAGTCGTGCCCCGAAGTCGGCGGCCGTAAGTAGTCGACCCTCGCCTTGGCGCATGGCTTCGGCTTCGATCTCGATGTTCTCGGCGAGCATGATCGCCAGGTCGGTCGCCGCCTCCGCTTCAATTTCGCTTTTGAGGGCGGCGACTTCCGCATCAATCGTGATCTGGGGAAGCGTTGCCGGGTCGACCGCGACATCGACGGCGATCGGTTGTGGGGCAGGGATGGCCTCCGCCGATTGCCGCGCCGGTGTGCCGGCAACAACGATGAGAACTGCCACCGTCGCCAGCACGGCACCTCCGAACGCTCCTCTGGTGAAGGTGCGGGATCGGCCGATGTCGACCACCTCGTTCGTGGTGCGTGTGGTAACGAACTGGACAAAACGGGAGCGGAGCCGGTTCCCCTCCGGGAAGGAGCGGTCGAACCGGCTCCGCAGCGGGCTCATCAGGACCAGTCCGGCCAGCAACGCCACCTTGGCCCCGAATTCGGTGGTCTGGGGTGCGATGAGCAGGGTGCACAACAGGGCGATGCCGGCGGCGAACATCACACGGGCCGCCCGCCCGGCGGGAATCGTCTTGGGGTCGGTGATCATGAAGAAGAGGAATATCAGGATCTCCGGAGAGGCGACCACTACCCACCAGAATTCCGACCCACACACCGGGTGAAGGGCCCACCTCGCCGTGATGCAATGGCCGGATGCGGCGAGCAGGCCGAGCCCGGCCGCCAGCGTCACCCAGAACGCCAGCGCCATCGGTAGGAGCCGGATGCGGGAGGTGATGAGCACGCCGCCGGCGAGGATGATCGCGTAGGCAGCCAGCATCCAGCCGTCGAGCGGCGCCCACCAGAAATCCAGCGGTTCCACCCGACTGCTGCCCAGCAGCAGAAACACGGCCACCAGCGCCACGTTCGACGGGTTGAACAAATGAGTGCCTTGGTAGCGGACGACATACTTGGTGAACAGGGCCAGCGCACCCACGAGAGCGAACAGGTACCAACCGCGCCACGACCAGTAGTCGCCGCTCTCGGTTCCCACCACCCGAAGAATGAGCGCAATCCCGCTGCCGGTGAGCATGGCGCTCGCCGGCCAGACCAGCGTCCCCGTTTGATTGAGGTTCCATCCGACCTCGATCAGGGCACAGACCACGATGGCGGCCAGGATCTGCGGCACCGAAACCCTGAAACCGAGTGCGGTCACGCCGATCACGTGGATCGAGATGATGACCGCCGCCAGGTGGAGGCGCGGATCCCGCCGGTTGGGAAGGACGACCGGGTACTGCTTGCCGCCCAGGCGGAGCGTGGGGAGCTGGCCGGTGGTCATTCCTGGAACCGTAGCTCGACCTTGGCGTTCGGGGTGGCCGAATGGCCCCCTGCGCCTACGGGGGAGGAATGGACAAGGCAAAGGGGATGGTTTCTCCCTCCGTCTCTCTCCTCACAGTTCGGAACTGCACCACCGAATCGTTGCTGGTTGCACAGGCTGGCCTCTTTGTGAAGAATCAGCCCCCTGGGGCGGACGGTGGTGGCTTCCAGCCGAGCCCCACGAAAGAAGTATCGATCCCCCTCGAGACGCCGAGGGTTGGCTCCTGCCGGCTGACACGTTTAGACGGCCTTTTCCAATCAAGGACATGGGATCGGGTGCGCTGAAGGCGCTGAACAGGGGTCTTCTTTGGCTCCGGGGGTGGGACTCGAACCCACAACCTACGGATTAACAGTCTGATTCGGCCCGGTCCGCTGACCTGGGGAAACACTCAGAACAGGCCCTTGACCTGGTCTTTCGTGTGGTCACTGCTTGTCACTATCTTGCATAGGTTTTCACCAAATCGCGTCCTGAGCGCGTCCTGGCCAAAGCGATCAATCGAGGCCGGCGGGGTCTTTGAAGGACCCTGAGCAAGGTCTTCAGAATGGATCCATATCTCGACCGTCGACCCGATCAACAGATCTTTCGTTCGACGGGACCGCCCACATCGATCAGGTTTCTCTCATCGCACCCGGATCCTTGACATGAAATCGTCGATCGACTCGCGGTGGCCCCAGACAGCGTTCGGTTCGATAGAGTCCGATTGTCCGAGACGTGGAGGGAAACGCGATGACGACGAGGGTCGGAGATACGCGATTGGGCTGGATTGGGACTGGTGTGATGGGGGCATCAATGGCCGGGCACCTGATCGCGGCCGGGTACCCCATGACGATTCATACGCGCACACCCGCCAAGGCTGGCCCCCTTGTGAGCCGAGGGGCAACCTGGGCGGACACTCCTGGCGAGGTAGCTGCCGCGTCCGACATCACCTTTGCCATGGTTGGGTTCCCGGCGGATGTCCGCGAGGTATTTCTCGGTGACAGGGGTGTGCTTTCTGATTCTGCACCAGAGACCGTGATCGTCGACATGACGACCAGCGAGCCATCCCTAGCCGTCGAGATCGCAGACGCTGCGCAAGCACGGAACGTTGGTGCCGTGGATGCGCCGGTCTCAGGTGGCGACGTGGGTGCCCGGAATGCCACCCTTTCCATCATGATCGGCGGCGAGGACGATGACGTACGGCGAGTACGCCCCATGTTTGAGATAATGGGGAACACCCTCGTTCACCTGGGTGGTCCCGGCGCGGGTCAACATACCAAGATGATGAACCAGATTCTGATCGCGACGGGAATGATCGGTGTCAGCGAAGCCCTGCTATACGCGCAGCAAGCGGGTCTCGACCTCGGAAAGGCTCTCGAGGCGGTCAGGGGCGGAGCAGCCGGCTCGTGGTCACTGAGCAATTACGGCCCCCGAATGCTCAAAGGCGACTTTGAGCCCGGGTTCCTTGTCGACCACTTCGTCAAAGACATGGGAATCGCCCTCAACGAGGCAAAGGCAATGCAACTTTCGGTTCCCGGCCTCGCTCTAGCGCACCAACTCTACGTGGCGCTTCAAGCACAAGGCGGCGGACGCAACGGAACCCAGGCACTGCTGCTGGCGCTGGCAACGCTCAACAGCGTGAAGTGGTCGAGGGAAGCCGACCAGGCGCAGCCTTCCGTGCGATGACCATCGACCCATGTGCGCCGGATGTTGCAACGCTCGCCCCGCAGTATCCACGGACCGGCAATATGCATTTCGAGCACCTCGCCAAAGGGCCTTGCCGACTGCCGAGGCCCGGCAACCCCAGTTGCTGTGTCGCTCACAGAAGCGCGCCAACCGCTTAGGTTCGTTGACTCCATGCGGGATTAGACGAACCTCCTTGCTGTCTCACATGTCGAACCAGTGGGGTGAGGCGCGCAGCATGCGGCCGCCTGTGAGGGCAGTCAACAACCCTGCCGAGGGCCTCCGACGGCTCAACCGACCCTTTTGAGACGGGTTTGGGCACGCCATCGCAAGCTTTTTGAGGCTCTGTTTCAACATGTCGGGGTCCACGTCCGACCTGAAGGCCTTCACCGGCTGCACCTGGAAAACGTGATCGCCCCGCACTACGCAGAAAGGACTGAACCTGGTCTCCGTGTCCGCGCGCTCGGCTGTCTCCCGGTATTATCGACTATCGCCAAGCCTGGGCCCAGATGAGCATTCTTCGAGATCTCCGAAAGCGGTTGCTCAGTGAGCAGAGGAAGCCACCAGTCTCAGCAGCTTCGCTCCCTCCAATATCCGAGATGGATCCGATTAGCGGAGGCAGATCAATCTACGGTCTATACCGCTCCCTAGCGCTTGACCGAATGATTACGGCATTGCGCGAAGAACTGCGTCTGTGCACAGAAGAAGAGGCCCCGCCTCCCCCGGGGTGAATCCGTTGTGGTCCGATTGGTTCCTATGCGCGCTACGAATTCAGGGCAATTGGTCCTGGCCGAACAATCGGGCAACCTAGGTCATCAGAACCCAACTTCCCCAGTTTATTGACGAGGGGCTGGCCCGATGGGTACAGAGCCTCGACACTGCTTCAAAGACTCCCCCATTATTGCGTCTGTGTCTGGTCTCCGATCAGAGGTTGTCCATCACCGAGTCGGAGATCACCGTGCGCGCAGCTTTGTTTAAGGCGTGGACGAAGGCGCGGGCCGAACCCTCGACAACGTCGGTGGAGACGCTGCGACCGGCGTAGATCTCGCCGCCCATACGCACGACTACGTTGATCTCGGCCATGGCGTCGGCTCCTTTGGTGATGGGCACGACCCGGTAGTCGACCAGCTTGGCATCGATGCCGAAGGCTTTCTTGAGGGCATCGAAGGTGGCATGAACCATGCCGTCACCTTCGCCTTCG
>Ga0224512_10005652_pt1 | contig 10219 bp, 7 predicted proteins | sample SF_May12_sed_USG_4_FD_169103 | JGI IMG/M metagenome (GOLD analysis project Ga0224512, IMG submission 169103) | Sediment microbial communities from San Francisco Bay, California, United States - SF_May12_sed_USGS_13 | ecosystem: Environmental > Aquatic > Marine > Sediment | place: USA: California...
CAGAAGGGTCTTGCCGTTAGACTCACCCTTTTCGATATACTCCCGTGTCCGGGGATTCGATTTCATTATCTCGACCGCGGCGATTCTTCCTTTGCCGTCGGCTTTTGGAATCAGTCGTTGCGAAACGATATACCTGAAGGTCTGGGCGAGACGGGTTCGTATTATCTTCTCTTCATTCTTCGGATAAAGTCCGATGATACGGTCAACGGTTTTGGAAGCGTCGATCGTGTGAAGCGTTGAAAGTACCAGGTGTCCCGTCTCCGCGGCTTCCAGCGCGATCTCGGCAGTCTCAAGGTCCCGCATCTCACCGACGAGAATAACTTTCGGTGCCTGTCGAAGCGCGGCCCGCAGCGCCGAAGCAAAGTCTTTTGTGTCGGACCCAACCTCGCGCTGGTTGATGGTCGACTTCTTATGTGAATGCAAAAACTCGATCGGGTCTTCGATTGTGACTATGTGGTAGGCCTTCGACTTGTTGATCTGGTCGATTATCGCAGCCAGGGTCGAACTTTTGCCAGAACCCGTTGGTCCGGTCAGCAGTACTAGACCGTTTCGAAGTTCGCAAACGTCAGCCAATTGGAGGGGGACCCGGAGCGATTCGAAACTGGGAATCTCATGCGGAATTACACGCATTACGATCGAGTACGAACCTCTTTGCTGAAAGACGTTTACACGGAATCGACAGCGAGCGGGCAAACTCCAGCTCAAATCCGCCGTTCCATTCTTGGCAAGTTGGGAGGATGCCTCGGGATTGTCCCGCAGCAAAGACATCGCGATCATCTCGGTCTGAAACGCCGTGAGTTTTCCCAGGTTTAAGGGGGACGCGGAATAAAGCGTTCCGCTGATTTCCACTTGCGGCTTTTGACCGGTCGAGAAGTTCAGATCGGAGACGTTGTCGGAGATGAGCAGCATCTGCTCAATTATCGGGGCTACGTCAAGTAGACTCATTGGTTGGAATTAACTCCTTGAATATTTTTAAGGAAAGAGGAGAATCCGCAGGATGTGAGAAGGAGCCGATGTGCGTGTACAACGGCCACTCATCTATTCTGAATCATTGGAGTTAGAAATGCAAGTCTTTTTTGAACGCTGTTAAACACTTTTGTTACACCATTCGTTCGACAGCTCGGCGACGCAACTCACGACACTCGAATCCCTGCCAAAGATCCCGCTGATCACCGCTGCGGCATCGGCTCCCGCCTCTGAAACGGATCTCACGTTGGTCACGTCGATCCCCCCGATCGCGACGAGGGGTATATCACCCGTTAGATTTCGCACGTTCCGCAGTATTTCGAGACCGGTCACTTTGTCCGGATGGCGTTTCGTCGCGGTTTTGAAAATGGGACCGAAGGCTATGTAATCGACGCGGAAACCGGCCGCTTCGACGGCCTGTTCGATGGTGTGTGTCGAATATCCGATAATCGCTTTATTCCCAAGTACTTTTCTCGCGTCCGCCGGCAGAAGGTCGTGCTGCCCGAGATGCACGCCATCGGCACCCAGCGCCAGGGCGATATCGACGCGGTCATTAATCAAGACCCGCATTCCGGCTTCGCGCGCAATCTCTAAGGCCTTTTCGGCTTCTTCGTAAAAACCCCGGGAATGAAGGTCTTTTTCGCGGATCTGGACGATGTCGATGCCTGTGCTCACAAGCAGTTGTACCGCTTCACTGTGGGTCAGCCCGCTAACCGATGTGTTGGTTATTGGATAGATTGGATGATCGAAGAGCATCAGACCAGCGACTTCGACATCAGAAAAGCGTCCTCGCCGTCGGAGTAATAAGAAGAGAGTTTTTGAATTATCACAAAATCCTGATTCGAATAGAGGTTTTGTGCGGGATAATTCGAAACCCTTACTTCGAGGACTATCGATTCGAATTTCTTTGAGATAAGCGCCTTTTCGGCATAAGAAAGCAGTTGCCGTGCGAGGCCGCGTTGACGGTGCTCCGGAGCCACGGCGATGGTTGTGACATGAGCGATCTGCCCCTTGTTAATAAGTACGAACATAAAACCCACGATATCGTTTTTCGTTGTAACCGCTTGATAAGCCAGGACTTTTGGTTCGCGCAGCAGATACTCGAAGGTCTCGCGGTTATAGGTCTCGGAACCCCTAAAACAGCGAACGCTCAGTCTCATCAGGCTGGAAAGATCGGAAGCGACGAGCGGCTTAACGCGGTATGTCGTCGTCGGAGCAGGGACTACTTCGTTTTGGTCAGGAATATCCCGCGGCTCTAATAGCTCGCGTATTCTCTGCATTACGGCCATAACTCAAGTTAACAAAGTTGGCAGAGTTAACAAAGTCGACAAAGTTGACAGAGTTAACAAAGTTCACAGAGTTGGCAGAGTTGACAGAGTTAACAAAGTTCACAGAGTTGGCAGAGTTGGCAGAGTTAACAAAGTTGACAGAGTTGGCAGAGTTAACAAAGTTGACAGAGTTGGCAGAGTTGGCAGAGTCGACAGAGTTGGCAGAGTTGGCAGAGTTGGCAGAGTTGGCAGAGTTGACAGAGTTGACAGAGTTGACAGAAATGACGTGTCAATCATAACGAACGGGTGTAACTTCGCCTTTAGTGCCGGGATCACCAAGATTGCCAGTTTGGTGTTTCAGAAAACGCTGTCGACTTTGTTAACTTTGTTAACTCTGTGAACTCTGTGAACTTTGTCGACTCTGTCATCTAATAAACATACAATCCCCGTAACTATAAAAGCGATACCTTTCGCGAACGGCATGGCGGTAGGCATTGAGGACACTTTCGCGGCCCGCAAAGGCGGAGACCAGGATCAGCAATGACGACCTTGGAAGATGGAAATTGGTCAGGAGAGCATCGACGGCCTTGAATTCGTAACCGGGCAGAATCGTCAGATCCGCTGTCTGCGGGCCTGCCGTGAAGGACCCGTCTGCGTTTGCCGCAGATTCCAGTGCCCGTGTTGTTGTAGTGCCGACGGCGACTATTCTGCGCCCCGCTCTCTTTGCGGCTTCGAGTTCTTTGGAGGCTTCAGATGAAATCTCAAATTTCTCCGCCGAGACCCTGTGTTCCGATAAATTCTCAACCCGCACCGGTTCGAAGGTCCCGTAACCGACGTGAAGCGTGATCTCGATTATCTCGACGCCTTTTGCCCGAATCGTTTCCAAAACCTCTTCAGTAAAATGAAGTCCCGCCGTCGGAGCGGCGATCGCGCCGCGCGACCTCGCATATGTCGTTTGATACCTTTCCCGGTCGGAATCAATTCTTCCGGGCTCCCTTTTTATATAAGGAGGCAAAGGGGTTTTTCCAAATCGATCGACGAGTGTTTCAAGATCGCCGTCATGCTCGAACTTAAGCGAGACGCGTCCGTCATCGGATTTCTCCAATACACGCGCCAGGAGTCCCTCGCCAAAGCGTACGGCTTTCCCTACTTTCAGGCGCTTCCCCGGCCGTCCGAGTACGGACCAGAGGTCGCGTTCCAGTTCCGCGACAAGAAACACCTCGACCCTTGCGCCAGTTTCGGTGTCCCCGTAAAGCCTTGCCGGAAAGACCTTTGTATTGTTGATGACGAGAATGTCCGGGGGTTCCAGGTGCTCTGCGATTGCGGGAAAAGAAGTGTCGCTCAGGCCGCCCGCAACGCGGTCCAATACCAGCATTCGCGAGGCATCTCTCTCCGGCAAGGGCTCCTGGGCGATGAGTTCCTCCGGTAGTTCGAAATCAAAATCCGTGAGCCGCATCACTTCGCCAGATAGACCCATGTCTCGACCACCGAATCGGGATTTAAAGATACGCTGTCGATTCCTTGTTCCATCAGCCATTTGGCGAGATCGGGATGATCCGAGGGTCCCTGTCCGCAGATCCCGATGTACTTGTTCGCAGCTTTCGCGGCGTCGATCGCCATTTTGAGCAGAATTTTAACGGACTCGTCGCGTTCGTCAAACAAATGCGCGATCAGGCCGGAGTCGCGGTCGAGCCCAAGCGTCAGCTGTGTGAGGTCGTTCGAGCCGATCGAGAATCCGTCAAATCGCTCGAGAAACTCTGTGGCAAGCAATGCGTTCGACGGGATTTCGCACATCATAATGATCCGCAGCCCGTCCTCTGCGCGTACGAGCCCGTTTTCCGCAAGGAGCCCGATGACCTCATCCGCTTCTTCGAGGGTCCTTACGAACGGGATCATCACTTCCAGGTTTTTCAGGCCCATATCGTTGCGGACCCGTTTTATGGCCTCGCATTCGAGTTTGAAACATTCGCGGAAAGACGATGAGATATAGCGCGAGGCGCCGCGAAACCCGATCATCGGGTTTTCCTCGTCGGGTTCGAAAATCTGACCGCCGTACATGTTGGCGTATTCGTTGGATTTGAAATCGGAGAGGCGTACGATCACTGGCTTTCCGGCAAAGGCGCTGCAGAGGGTCGCGATCCCCTCGGTCAATTTCCCGATATAGAACTCAACCGGGCTCTTGTAGCCCGCCGTTTTCCGGTCGATGTATTCCTTTACCTCATCGTCCATCAGGTCGTAACCGAGGAGCGCCTTGGGATGAATACCGATGCTGTTGTTGATGATGAATTCGAGGCGGGCGAGACCGACGCCGTGGTTCGGGAGGCTTTGAAAATCAAAGGCGCGTTCCGGGCTTCCGACGTTGAGCATGATCTTAAAGGGAAGTTCGGGAAGAGTCTCGAGGCTCGTCTCGTCGATCTCAAACTCCAGCCTCCGGTCGTAGACCTTTCCCGTATCGCCTTCCGCACACGATACGGTTGCTTCGTCAAGTCCGACCAGGCGCTCCGTCGCATCGCCGCATCCGACCACCGCCGGGACACCCATTTCCCTCGCGATGATCGCCGCGTGACAGGTGCGGCCGCCGCGGTTCGTGACGATCGCCGCCGCGCGTCCCATCACGGGTTCCCAATCGGGATCGGTCATATCCGTGACAAGTATATCGCCGGCCTGTACGACACCGATTTCACCGACATCCTTGACGACCCTTACGCGACCGGCGCCGATTCTCTGTCCGATGCTTCTTCCTGTCGTGACGACCTCGGCCTCGGTTTCTTTGAGCCTGTATCGCTGTATGACATTGCCCCTGGCTTGTGATTTAACGGTCTCAGGCCGTGCCTGCAGCATATAAAGCTTGCCGTCTATGCCGTCCTTTCCCCACTCGATATCCATCGGGCGGCCGTAATGATCTTCAATCGTCGAGGCCATCCGCGCGAGTTCTTCGATCTCATTGTCGTCGAGCGAAAACTTCCGCCGCTCTTCTTCGGGCACCTCGACGGTCTCCACCGATGACTCGTTTCCATAGATCATCTTTTGCGCTTTTGAACCGCGATGACGGCGCAGTACCGCTGATTTCCCGTTCAGGAGCGAGGGTTTATGGACGTAAAACTCATCGGGGTTGACCGAGCCCTGAACGACGCATTCGCCGAGTCCCCACGACGAGGTGATCAGGACGACGTCTTCGAATCCGGTTTCGGTGTCGATCGAAAACATTACCCCGCTTGCACCGATATCGGTTCGGACCATCTGCTGTATTCCGGCCGATAGCAATACGTTGGCGTGGTCAAAGCCGTGATGCACCCGGTAAGAAATCGCGCGATCATTGTAAAGCGATGCAAACACATCTTTGACGCGCCGAAGCACTTCATCTGCACCGACCACGTTTAAATAGGTCTCCTGCTGCCCGGCAAAAGACGCCTCGGGCAGATCCTCGGCGGTTGCACTCGACCTGACCGCCACGGAAATCTCACCGTTTGCTTCACCGAGCATCTTTTCGTAGGCGGATCTGATATCCGCTTCGAGCTCCCCTGGGAGTTTTGATTGCGCAACCCAATCCCTGATCTCCGCACCGGCGAGTGCAAGTTCTTCGACATCAGAGACATCGAGCGCGCGAAGACGCGAGTTGATTTTTTCCTCGAGCTTGTTCGAGTCGAGAAAGCTCCTGAAGGCATCTGCAGTTGTCGCGAATCCATTGGGTACGGTTATCCCGGCGGAAGAAAGATTTTGGATCATCTCCCCAAGCGAAGCATTCTTTCCTCCAACTCGTTCGACGTCATTCATGTCGAGTTCGTTAAACCAGGCAATATGTTTGTTCATAGCAAATTTCGGATTCGGAATGATGTTATGTCATGATAATAATCCAACAAAAGTGCATTTGCTAATCATCTATGGATCCGCAGTCACGCAACGCTTTTATCATCTCGGACCGCACCGCGGTAACGGCGGAAGCACTGGGAAATTCGCTGCTTAGCCAGTTTCCGACCGTCCGTTTTAATATCGAGATTCTGCCCTTTATCGACAGCCAGGTTAAGGCCAATCGGGCCGTGGAGCTAATAAATCAGGCCAACGTGGAAAGCGGCCAGAAGCCCATTGTTTTCGCAACCCTCGTCGACGACGATGTGCGGGGTGTTATTTCGAGAAGCGATTGCGAATTCTTCGATCTCTTCGATACCTTTGTAAATCCGCTGGAGTTGGTCCTCGGTACGGAGTCCTCTCATAAGGTCGGGCTTTCCCACGGGATGTCGAACGCGCAAGGCTACACAGCTCGTATCGGAGCGATGAACTACGCGCTCGAAACGGACGACGGGATCGAGACGCGTTCATACCGCCGGGCCCAGATAATCATTGTCGGGGTATCAAGATCAGGGAAAACGCCAACCTGTCTTTATCTCGCTCTTCAGTACGGTGTCTATGCCGCGAATTACCCGTTGACGGATTCGGAATTGGATTCGAACCGTTTGCCCGAAGTCCTGGAGGCGCATAAGGACAAATTGTTCGGTCTGACGATCGATCCGTTCAGGCTTCAGCAGATAAGACAGGAGCGTTACAACCGTGCGAGCTATGCTTCGGCAAGGCAATGTCAGTACGAGGTGGCACAAACCGAGGCGATATTCAGGCGTTCAAACGTGATGTTCCTCAATTCAACCCAGATGTCGGTCGAAGAGCTCGGCGCGAAGATCATGCAGAAGACCGGGCTGAAAAGGCAATACTGACCCAATTCGAACCCACGAAAAACACCGACTTAGGACCTAAAAAAGGATTATCGAAAATACCGGGGGTGTGAGGCCATTACCCGACACTAGAACTGAGAGTGACCGGAGACGGTCCTCGCTGCATTTCCCGCGCTGGATTAAGCCTGACCTCAAACCGAACACTTTCGCTTTTGCGAAAACCAGGACAGAAGACGGCTTCCTTATAATTACGGCGTTATATCCTTCGATACCCGGGGAATCAAACATTCTCAAAACTGCGATGTAACCCATGTGCTTCGTACGGTCAGCAGCGGCTGCAGAAGCGGTCACAACTGCTTATGCTACCTCGCTTCAACTTTTTCGCCCTGCTACTTAACAATGCATTGAGTCGTAACCGCCGCCGGAAGTGTCACGTTGCCGGCGCTGTCCTCAAGCTTTACCTCGGCGCCTATCGACGCGCTCCGGCGAAACCCATAACAATAAAGCACTTTTGGCATAATCACCGCGTTGTAATCCTTCATACTGGAGGACGCAAAGGTCATCTTTACCGGTGGACATGAAACGTTCGGAGGGCACGAAGTGGCAGTTAGGTATGCCGTCACCGGCCATTTGGGTTTGCCCGTGAAATAGACCGTAAGGTCGTTTCTCGCCCCGTTATTCAATGTCCTTCCGTCGTAACTCACGCGATCCATATAGATTGAGAAATCGCTTTGCTCTGGAATCACTCCTGCAACGCCAAAATCAGAATCGGTTAACAGGATTCGGTATGTACGCACACATGGTTTCTTTTCCGGAAATGTCAGCCGGAAGTTTCCCTTCAGGGCGGTCCTGACGCCTTCTTTTGAAGGAATTCTCGAACCATCGGGATACCTCGCCACAACTTTGATGCTGTACCTGACGACGTCCTTTTCATATTGATACTCCTGATCGCGAAGCCGCAAATCGCGTTCTTCTCCAGGCGATAATTCGCCGACCAGGTCTCCGAATTCCTTATCGTCATACGTGATCAGCAGGCGGAGTTTTGATTCATTTATGACGTTGAGGTAGAACCTCGACGCCTGCACTTTTTCCCAATCGGTTTCGCCGCATGGGAACAATTGCTTCTTTAATGCGCGTAGTTCTGCCTGCGGTTCCTCCAACTCACGCATAAGTCGTTCGATTCTTGCATTTATCTGGTCGTAGGATTCCTGGGTCTTCGCCTTGTTTCTTTGATCGAACAGTCTTCTGCTTTCTGCCATCAGTCTCGCAACTTTCTCTTTCAAATATAGGTAACGCTTCAGTAACTTCTCCCTGTCGTCATCGTCACCCTTGTTGATATCCGGAGATGTCTTTGTAAAGCCATGCTGCCGGAATGACGGGCTATTCACACCCGTGGTCGAAAGCCCGCCTGGCACGAAATCTGAAGTGACTGCATCCGCTGAAAAGAATATGGTGAAAGCCAGAATCAGTAAAAACTTATTCATTAGATTCATTTCACTTATCACTCTCCTAAAAATAATGCTTACTAATAATACTACTCCATTTTGAGAATCCTGGCTTCACCTTATCGAGCTCATCCGCACACGCGAGGTTTGACCTTTTATAAACAAGAGTTTTATCATCAGAAGCCTGCGCCGGAGTGGCGAAATTGGTATACGCACTAGATTCAAAATCTAGCGAGCTTTACGCTCATGGGAGTTCGAGTCTCCCCTCCGGCATTCTCACTTATCTCCCCTCGGCATCATATTAAACATTGTCAAACACGGTATTTTTGTGTTAAATTTCAATAGTCGAAAACATAAAGCATCCACTTTTGTTTTTACGCACAAATCTTTCCAAGAGATAAATCAATGATTGAACCAACCGATGCTTCCGTACTCGTCTGCGACCCTCACGAAAAGAACCGTACGACGATCGTGAAGTTTCTTTCCGCGAATTATGCCTGCAAAGCGGCGGCTTCTTTTACAGAAGCCTCGGAGCTTGTTGCACGCGGTAATTTTGCGGCAATGGTGCTTGATTCCGGCGATGCCGAATCCGAGGACTTTATCTCGACAGCGCAATTTCTCGCGCCGGAGACATCCCTGATCGTGACCAGCGCAAATGAGTCTTCGCGGTTTGTCGTCGATGCGTTTCGCGCGGGCGTTTTTGACGTCCTGCTGAAGCCATTTGAACTTGAAGAACTAGAGGAATCCGTGGTCCGTGCAATCGCAAAAGCGGAATCCGCACGATCGCGCGTCGATTATTACGACCGGCTTGAGGCCGAGCTAATAGACGGTGCGGCGCATCTCGAACAAGCGATCATGGGCATCGAGAGTTCTTACGGAATGACCCTCAAGGCCCTGATCCAGGCGCTCGAAACTAGGGACGCCGAAACCCACGGTCATTCGGAACGCGTCGTTACATTCAGCCTCCGTCTCGCCCACGAAGTGGGCCTGGACAAAGACCAAAAGCGCGATCTGGAGCTCGGTGCGATGCTTCACGATATCGGGAAGATCGGCGTGCCGGACGCCATTCTGAGAAAACCCGCAAAACTGAACAAGCGTGAATGGGACAAGATGAAACTGCATCCGGTTCAGGGTCATAGGATCTTGCGCAGCATCCCGTTTCTCGACGGTGCCGCAACGGTTGTCTTACAGCATCACGAGCGCTGGGACGGCGCAGGCTATCCACACCAGCTGCGAGGCGACAAGATCGATATCACCGCCCGTGTCTTTGCGGTCGCCGATGCCTTTGACGCGATGACGAGCGACCGTGTGTACTCGAAGGGCCGGACTTTTGAAGACGCATATAAGGAATTACAGCGCTGTGCCGGTTCTCAATTCGATCCCGGAGTGATCGAGGCGTTTAACGCCGTTCCGGCGAGCGACTGGGAGATCCTGCATGAGAGGTCTCTCCAGGAAAAGAAAGAGAGTAAGTCATTTCAGGCGGTCGTCGAAGATCTCGTAAGGTCCCACAGCCACTTTGAGATGGTCCACTGATCAGGAGTCTGGAGTCGGGATCCAGCATTCATAATCGCTCACGGCAGCGACCGGCTGTCATAATCGCTCGCGGTAGCGAGTGGCTGTCAGAACCGCTCGCGGTAGCGAGTGGCTGTCATTCTCGCTCGCGGTAGCGAGTGGCTGTCATAACCGCTCGCGGTAGCGAGTGGCTGTCATTCTCGCTCGCAGTAGCGACCGGCTGTCATAATCGCTCGCGGTAGCGAGTGGCTGTCAGAACCGCTCGCGGTAGCGAGTGGCTATCAGAACCGCTCGCGGCAGCGACCGGCTTTCCCAAAGCAGACGGAACTCTAATTCCCCATATCTGCGCAGAATCACCAGCACA
>Ga0224512_10005653_pt1 | contig 10218 bp, 10 predicted proteins | sample SF_May12_sed_USG_4_FD_169103 | JGI IMG/M metagenome (GOLD analysis project Ga0224512, IMG submission 169103) | Sediment microbial communities from San Francisco Bay, California, United States - SF_May12_sed_USGS_13 | ecosystem: Environmental > Aquatic > Marine > Sediment | place: USA...
ACCCGGTCACGGTGGTCACCGGTGGAGTAGTCGACGCCAATTTTGATCTGTCCTGCCTGACCATCACGCCCTCGCAACGCGCGCAGGGATTCTGGAAACACCAGGTCGGTGTGGCCACCGGTGGCAATGGCAATGCCCACATCGATGCTGAGACGCTTTGCAGCTACCTTGACGTTATCGAAGCGCACTTCAACAGTAACGTGGTAAACCAGGTAGTTGTATACCAGCCGCCGGCATCGGGCACCTGTAGCGACAAACTGCAGGTGGCCAAGGATCTGCTGAACCTCAAGGGCAACGTCGGCATGGCCGCGCGGGCGAGACAGCACCTGATGGGGCTGCTCCTCAACGTCGCCAGCGGCAAGCTGAGCCTGAGGGAGGTCGTCAGCGAGGACGGGGCTGTCGTATCGCAAGCCATTACGTGCTGCGATCAGCTGATCGACGACATGGATGCCGCGAACGACGAGCTGGCCAAGGATATCGCCGAGCTCATAAACAAGGGAAACACACTAAGCGTGGGCATGGTGCCGTTGGAGACCGAGGACATCGCTTACTCCCCGCCATCTTTACCGAGAGACCCGCAGGCGTTCTCGCTGTCGCAGAATCAGCCAAATCCCTTCAATCCGCACACCACCATCGCCTATTCCATTGCGCACGCCGGTTGGACGCGTTTGGCGATCTACGATATTGGAGGTCGATTGGTGCGAACACTCGTGGATGAAACGATGCCCGCGGGTGATTATCGGATCGGCTGGGATGGCCGCGACGGTCAGGGCGCGGCGGTCGCGTCGGGGATTTACTTCGCGCGACTCGAATACGGAACGAGCGTAGAGACACGAAAGATGATTCTCCTAAAGTGATCCGCGTCTTTTTGGGAAGAAAGAAGCCCGGTCATTGAGTTCCTCACCTCTCGATGGCTGGGTTTCTTTCGTTGTCCGGGTGCAACGCACCGGCATCTGTTCAGAGCGATCGCCCAGGCGATATTCTCCGGAAGCCGGGTTGCCGAACGGTGGTTGGTGATGGCGCTGTTTCTCGATGAGCTGATCGTCGAACTCGAAGAACCGGATGACGGTATCTTCGAGCTAGGCTTTACGCGGGATTTCAGCGGGACGGCCGGGCCGTGCGCCACGCATTGGAACGAATACGATTTCGCCCGGGATAACGGAGACCTTCGGCACCCGACGCGCCGTCACCGCCGCGACCGTACACGTTGAAGATAGGTCCGCTATCTCCCCCCATGCCATCTTCATAACGCCTTCCCGCCCCTAATGCCGCGCGTACCGTATTACCGTTACCGCCGGCCGCGGCGCATCTGGCGTTTGACCTCGGTCAAGCGAGCGCGGTTGTCCCGATACTCGTCCTCGAGATACTCGAGTCTTTCCAAGGCGCCCATGATCGCCTTGAAACGGTTGAAGGGATTCTCGCCGCGGCTGCGCTTGTGCAGCAGTTGCACGCGTTTGCCGATGGTCCGGTAGCAATCGTCCATCTCGGACCGCAGAGCGTGGTCGTTACGGCGCAGTGAGATGAACTCAGGTGTCTCCGCCACCGCGTGCGCGACGCGCCCACTGACTTTGCGGGCCTGGCGGGCCGCTTTCTCGATACCCTTGCGGATCTGTTTTGATAGGCGCTTCTGTTGCGTCTGGTTGGTCATTATTTTCTTCTCCCCACGTCCAAGATAACTTCTTCAATGATGGAAATTATGATTTCTGGGCGGATTCATGACAGAGTCACGGTCAGAAAGTGAACTATAAGACTGTCACCCTCAAAGCAATCTCTATAGTATATCGCGGGTGACAAAGATTCAAGATAGACAAAGACCCGGGCTTGGGGGCACACTCCGTTTGGTAAATATTGGCCATTCGTGCCGTGCAGATGGTAGCGTGGGCTTGCTGGGACGAGGCGGCCGACGCTTCTGCAAATACACGGTCGCAAGGCGAGGTTAGCGCTGACCATGACGGATTCACCACTTTCCACGCTGGAACAAGATGTAAGGCAATGCACGCTAGCTGCCTGCCATCGCGTTCGGCTATACAAGCGCATCGTCCATCCCAACAGCCCGCGCTTCCTGGACCGACCATGCAACGAGCTCGTCATCGAGTCGGGAGAATCTTGTCCCGTCGGCCCACCTTATAATGATTACCTGATGACCTTTCGCCAGAGGCTGCGCACCTGTCTCCAGGATAAGGGCTACGACGGGTTTGCCATATACCTGCAGCGATTGTGCACGGATGAATTCACGTGGCGTGATTTCTGTCGCTATCATGCAGACAGGCTCTAGAGGCAATAAAGCCATGCACATGAAGAGAAGACCACAACGGCTGGGTCTAGTGGTGAAGGGCTTCACTACCCTTGCGCTGTTGCTTGTCGTAGAGAACGGGTTTGCACAGGATACGGGGGAGCTCACGACATTGTACCGGGAGCTGCAGGCCGGGGTCGTGGCCAAGGTTGAGCTGGCGGGTGGAGCCGGTTGGCAAGAGACCGTCGAGTTTGAAATCTATTTTCTTTCCGACGAGTCGGAGATTACAGTGGACATACTACAGCCCGACAACACGACCCGACCTATAAACGTGTACCGCGTGAGCGAGGGTAATGCGGCGGCATCGATGACGGTCGAGAAGTGCCGGATCATCGACGGGGTAATAAAATGTGAATCTCTCGCCAAGCCTGCTCGCACCAGGTTACCGGCTTCGGGTAAGCTTCTCCAGATGGGAATTCCCGCGCAAGAGATCGATTGGGAATCGGACTTTCTGCAATTCAGTATCGATGAGGGACGATATCAGCTGACGGCGATCGCCAACGACAATGTCGTGGCAACCGTACCATCGCCTGCGATCGAACGACAGGTATTGCCCACCCTGTCGGATCTCGAACGACAATTTCTCGAGCAGCGGCCATTTCTACGAGCACGGGTGAGCCCCTTCGTACGTGACCAACAAGACGATTCCGGAGGATTCGATGACGTAGCCATAAATTTTGACGGCGGCATCTACCGTGTCGCCTCGAATGCAAACCGGATCTGGCAGCTCAAATGGGAAGGTGACGTTTCGAGCGAAAAAGAGCTTTCGCTGAACCGTCTCGCCGTCGAAGCAGGTGCAGCACAGAACATTATTCGGCGGGACTGGTTGCCATTATCACTAAGCACCGAAGCCGAGTCGGATCGTAACTTCGATGCCGTCGACGTGTCGGGCACCGCCAAGCTCGCCTACATTCTGCCGTTTAGTGCCGATTTTCAGTCTGGCTCCTATCGCCCATCCGTTGGCCCCCGGCTTGAAGCACGTTTTGCACTGGGTCACTCGGTGGCGAGAAAAGACCAACTTGACGAAAGGGATTTCTTGCGTTTCGGTTATAAGATCCGCTGGCGGGTACCGTTCCATAAATCGGGGGTGCTAGAGATAATCCACACCGGCACCTACAACGATGCCTCGGGAGCGGACGGGGAGTGGCACAGCCTCCTGGACCTGACCATCGAGCTCGAAATCTTCGGAGCGGCCTACCATATCACCTATGTGGACGGTGAAGCCGCGCCACTATTCGAGCGGACGCGGACCACGCGAATCGGTCTTTCCATTGCACTGGCCAAAGCGCAGGAATGATCGCACCAACCCGCTGTCGCCGCATAGAGTAAACATCGCCGACGGTTGGTGGGAGAGACGCAATTACCCAGTCGCCCCTGCAGTGTCCCCCAAAATCATTGCAGCGTACGTACGTGCGCTATGATGTGCATGATCTCCTGATCGGTCAGCGCCGGGTTGCCCCCCTTGGGTGGCATGGGAATACCACTGGTATTACGCGGATCGTCCACGCCACGGCCGGTATTGACATACTCCAGGAACTCCGCGTCACTCAACGACTGTACCCACTCATTTTGCGTGAGATCCCTCCCCAACCCCTTGAGTCCTTTAGCATCCGCACCATGGCAGGCCGAGCAGTAACTGACGAATAACGCCGTCCCTTTCCCCGCATCCCCCCGGGGAACCTCGGCTGTCTCTGCGGTCGTGGTCTGTGTCGACTTGGTGTCGGACGTCTTCTCATCCTGCGTCCCGCCGCCGCAACCGGTCACCACAAATGCTGCGGCCAGGATGAACCACAGATTCGTGCGCTTATGCAATGCCACCATGAAACATCCTCCTTCTTCTTCCTGTCGTAGAAAGTCAATCCGACCCGCGGGTCTTTTCGCCCTGCAAGAAGTCTGTGAAACGCCGAACCTGTCCGGGCATCGTTTCTACCACATCGCGTGCGGACGACTCGCTCGACACACCCACAATGCCGGAACCCATGGGTGTACGGGCCTGATCACTGTGCACGAACCACGCGTCGGTGGTTCGAATCCACTCGCCGCCCGTGTAGTCTGCCACCCACAAGGGAGGCGGTTCTCCACCACCGCGAACAAAGGCTATCATGCAACCGATGTCGTCGAAACCTCGCGCCATACCTTCGTCGTCGGTGTAGCCACACGCATAGCGCGCGTCGTTGATAATCATAAAACACTGCTGACAGGCGTCCTCACCGTATACGATGCGTGGCGGCCCGTCCGGCCCACCGGAGCCGCTGCAGCCACCCAGCACGCCGCCCGCTAGCACCATGCCACCGAGCAGCACCGTCACCCGCCATCCGCCCACCACGCTGGCAAACGAACGCTCATGCGCGTGGCGGCGACGGCTCATCACACGGCCCCCTTACGGCGAAACACGCCATACGACACACAGAACCCGGCCACGACCCACACCATCGACACGGCAACGAGCAGCGCTAGCAGGCTCCCGCCGTGCGCGCGAGTGGCGTAGACACCAACCGGACCCAGCACGTCGAGGCTTCCGCGGATGGTCAAGATGGCGGCGAGTTTGAACACTTGCAGAGGATTTATCAGCACCAACGCAAACATACGACTTATGCCAACGTCTGCCAGGAGACTACCACCGATAATGCCGAGATCACCGATTACAACCAGTACGAGCCAGGTGAACAGCGCCACGCCAATCGCCGTGTCGGTGCGCTGGGTCAGGCTGGCGACAGCCATGCCGATGCCGAGCGTAGCCATGGCCAGGATAAATGTGAGGCCCAAAAGACCGACATACTGGCCAACAGAGGTGGTGCCGCCGTAGTAAGCGATGACGACTCCGCTCAGACCGAAGCCAACGACCAGCGCCCCCAAGAGCGCCACAGCCATGCCGATGAACTTTCCCGCCAACACCTCGAATCGAGTAAGCGGCTGCGATGCCATAAACAGTAACGTTCCACGCTCGCGTTCGCCAGCTAAGCTCGTCGCTCCCAATGTGAGTCCCATTAACGGTACGGTCAGCATGACTAGATTGATCATGCTGGCGGCGGTGCGGCCGAAACCGGATAACCCGTAGCCCGAGAGCCCCGCCAGGCCCATCCACGACAGCGCCAGTGACAGTACGGCGAAGACGGTGGCGTAGAGCAACACCCAACGGTTGCGACGTGCCTCGACGACTTCCTTACGTACGAGAAGTACGACGTTACGAAGTTCAATGGTCACGGATCACCTCGTGATCTACCACCGCCGAGGTGTAATCGAAATCACTAACCGGCACCCCGGCGCGCGCCAGCACATTGAGCGGGCCAGCCTTCTCGTTGGAACGCACCTGCACCTTTATTCCCGCGCCGTTGCATGAAGCGTCGAAGCCATGTGCTGTGAGTACTTCGAGCGCTCGCTCGACGAACGAGCTTTCGGTATACACGTGTAACGACGCTTTTGCACCCAATCGCTCCGGCAACGCACCTGGCGCACAATCCGCCACAAGGCGCCCGCGTTCGAGAACGATCACGCGTTCGGCCAGGACATCGACTTCCTCCAGCCGGTGTGAGCAAAAGAGGATGGTCTTGCCTTGCGTCTTCTGCTCCTGCAGAAATGACACGTACTCTCTTCGCGAACGAGCGTCGAGATTGGCCGTCGGTTCATCGAGAAATAGGACAGGAGGGCGAGCGAGGAGCGACACGGCAAGCGCCAGCCGCTGCCTAACGCCGCCCGATAGTGTCCTCACACGCTTATCGACGAACGCATCCAAACCCATCTGCCCCACCAAGCGAGGAATCTCGTCCGACGCCGCTCGCCGGATACGGCTAAAGAGAAAAAGCGTTTCCCTTACACTGAGATTGTCATGAAATCGAATATCCTGCGGCACGAACCCGACCAGCCGGCGCGCAGCTTTTCCCTCGCGTCGCACGTCGAAACCATTGATCGATGCGCTGCCCCCAAACGGCATCACACCCAAAAGACACCTCAGCACCGTGGTCTTGCCCGCACCGTTTTGCCCCCACAAGGCCACCGATTCGCCGGGCCCTATGTGAAAACTAACGTGATCGACCGCAACCAGCCGGCCAAAGCGTTTCACTAGGTCTTGCGCTTCGATCAACCGGCACCTCCCCGCCTGCGTTCTCGCGGGCCCTTCACGTTGCCACCAAGTCCGGTTTTGAGTCCCATTACGATTCCCAGCCCTATAAACGTCACACACGCGGCGCCCAGCGGTAACGCGCTTCGTTTATCGATCACCCGTGATCGAGACGTGAAGTATGGCATCAATCTCGGCGTATTGTCGATGAGCTTTGGCTGAGGTCTGACCACGGGGAACGCCCTCGCGGCCAAGCTCATGGCCTGGATGGCGGGGCTGTAGACGAACAAGCGCAGCTTCGGGTGCCGACCGATCAAGTCTTCGAAGAGTTTCTCCGACCGGTAAGGCACGTCCCCCGTACCGTCACCATCTGCATCGTATCCTTCGTAATCACTCCAGTAGTTGCCATACCACTCGACGCGCGGCGCGTGTCCACCACCCGGCACGGACACGTGCTCGTAGTTGTCCATAAAAGAGTTGATCGTTACACGTGTGCGTTCCACCGACGCATGTAAACGTACGCCCTGGTCATTGTATGCAATCACATTGTGCTTGTAGAGCATCGAACTGTCGATCTCCCTGGGCGAGTTGTCGACAAAAATGCCGACCCGGTTATCGACGATGAAATTATCGGTTACATCGGTATCGTCTAGATCTTTTAACCCCAAGCCGAACCCGCTGGGCCCGCGGTTGTACGCCATGGTGTTGCCCTGCACCACCAGTCGGCGGCTGTACATCAAATAGGCACCGACGGAATTGTGAATGAAGACGTTGTCCGATACTTCACAGTCGCTGTCGTACATCAAGTGTACACCGTAACGCGCATTGGAAACGGTGTTGCCACGGACCACGGAGTAGTCGGAGAACCACACAATGAGGTCACGCCCTTCTTCCAGCACGTTGTCCTCGATTGACGCATGTTTGCTATACCACGCGCGCACCAAATCGCCACGTCTTGCCGGCGCAAGCGTCGCGTACCCCGCAATACGATTGGCCCGTACCAAACAACTGTCGGCCTGACGCAAATACACGCCGAACAGAACGTCCTCGATGCGGTTGCCAACGACGGCGACTCGGTCTGCGCCTACCGCTAGGCCCGCGTTCTCCGCTTCCAGCAAAACACCGCTGTTACGGATGACACACCCTCGAATCGTGACATCGGGGGCCGACACCGTGACCACGGTCCCCGTGCCCCCACCGTCGATTACCGGCCAATCTTGACCAATCAACGTTATCGAACGGTCGATTACGATGTGTCCGTCGAAGCGGCCACCCGTGACGAGAACCGTATCACCATCGACCGCATCCACCAGCGTATCGAAAAGTCCTTTGGGACCTGCGTCCGATCCAACGATGCGCGTGGACCCCAGGCTGTCGGCCGCGCCCGAGGCGTACGTCACCAGGCAAGCGATGATGATTGTCACCGACGGTTTTACCAAGACCCGTCCTTCTTCTGTGCAGCCAGACGGGCGACCAGCAGAGGCTTGTAGGCCCGGCGATGAAAATACAGCGCCACGATCGTTGTCAGCGAGGCCAGAAGAGCCAGGATCAGCCCGGCTTCCCATGAGGCCACCGTTTTGAATTGACCGACGTCTCCGGGACCGAGCAGCGGGGGGACGAACGGTTTTACCGCGCTGCTCAAAGGGGCCTTTGGGTCCAGATTCATACCAAAACTTCGCATCCAGAAGTACAAATCAGCCAGGAATACCCCCGGATAGATGATGGCGGGGATGGCAAGAAAAAGCGCAAAGGGACTGTGGACAAAGATGGCGGTTGCGGTAAGCAGAGTCAGTACCACGATCATCACCACACTGAGCGAGCGCTCCAGCTTCGCGGCATCGCCCAAGGGACGCATCCCGATATAGTGATTCAAGCCGTCGATCTCCTGAACGTCTCCGTTCAAGCGGTTGACATACATCTGAGCCTTCAATCCACCCGGGTACTGTGGTGCCAACAACGTGAGTTGCCAGTAAGGCAGAAAGATGGACACCAGCAGCAACACTCCCGCCGCGGCAAACAGGGCGGTGGGCACGAGAAAGCGCTTACGCTCTCGCTGAAAGAGGTCCTTGGGAACCCTTGGCCCAAATATGAGATCGACGTCCTTCATACTTTCCTCCGAGTTGAGCGTTCGTGGTCACGACCTCGTCGTCTCGTCCAGCTCCGCCATACGCCCGCTTTTGCGACACGGTCCCTGCGACGCATCGGCCCTGCGATAGCGGACTTCTTTGACGCCTGCCGCGGCGACGCTCTTAAGCGCCGCCCCGTCCCCGGATTCTCATGCGAATGCTACGGCTTTACGAGCAAGTACCCGGCCATCTCCAAATGAAGGGCCGAACAGAACTCGCTACAGTAGAATGGGAAGACTCCCGCCTTTGTCGCATCGAACTCGATGGTCTGCGTTTCACCCGGTTCGATACTGAGATTGAAGTTGTAGTAGGGCAACGCATAGCCGTGTGTGGCATCGCGCGCCCGTTCCACGTTTGTTATATGCCAGATGACGTGATCGTCCTTGTTGACACGAACGCGCTCTGGATTGTAGTGGCTGCGAACGGCGCTCATCCAGATCTCCACGGTGGTACCGTTACGAACCACTTTCTCCCCTCCCGGCATGATGCCATTGGGATCCTTGGATTGGGACCCGGGGTTCCATCCCACCTCGGGGTAAACCTGCCACGCCTCGATCTTGTCGGCCTTGATGATCTGAGCGTAGTGCGGCTCCCCGATTCCGACAGGTGAGTCGTAGAGAAGCTGCATCGGAGCGTCCGCGTCGGATATGTCGACCAGCTGGAGATTCTGCGGCAGCAGTGGTCCCACATCACCAAAGCGATCGATCGACCACTTGTTTAGCGACACCAGGTACTTGCCGTCGGGATCCACGTTGTCACCCTCAGCCAAGGCTATATGTCCCACATTGTAGTGCACCTGCACCTTGTCAATGGGCGACCACGGCTCCTTGCCGTGCTTCTGAGTCCATTCGCCACCCAGCGTCCAGCGCGCCACAGCCGACTCCAGAAAGAGACTCGTGTAGGCGTACCCGTTGGGATCGAACTGGGTGTGCAGCGGTCCCAGTCCTATCTCCACCTGGGCTACCGTGACCGCATCGAAGTTGATGATTGGCACGCCATACGAATCGGTGCCGTCGAACGTCTTGTTGGCGATGGCCTCTTGGATCTTCTGGAAGCTATAGATGGTGACGTGCGGATCCAGTTTGCCCGACACAACGAGAAAGTCCCCGTCCGGCGCCACATCGATACCGTGAGGACTCTTGGGCTCCGGAACGAAGTACAAGACCCCTTCGTCGACGGCCGTCTTCAGCGACAGCACATCAAAGCCGTTTATCTTCTGAGCCTTGCCGGCCTTAAAAAGACTCTCCGCTTTCTTTAGGTTGATGACGTTCAAGTAATCCATGTCGCGTTGCGAGGCGCCAGCCTCGAACGGCGGATTGCCGTCTTCCACCCCGCCGGTGGCCAGCTCCGTGTTGAACGTATTCAGGAACACCCACCCGTCGCTCACCAGCTTTCCAGCATCAGCCAGATCCTGCCAATACGGCGGCAGTTCTATCGCGAATGACTGGTCGGGCAGGATTCGGCCCTTGGCGCGATCAAACTTCCAGAAGGTGATCGCACCGCGGTATTTGTCCTCGTATTCGGAGATCGGGGCGTACTGCCCTGTCCAGGGCATGCCATACTGGCTGCCTTCGATAACGTACTCGGTGTTGGGTGTCACAAAAGTCCCGCCATGGTCACTGAGCAGCAAGGGGTTCTTGATGATCTGTTTTGTCTCGAAGTCGCGCAAATCGACCACCGCCACACGGGCGTTGGCCTTGTCGTTTATGAAAACGAACTCCCCGTCGTAGTTGCCCCCGGTC
>Ga0224512_10005654_pt1 | contig 10217 bp, 8 predicted proteins | sample SF_May12_sed_USG_4_FD_169103 | JGI IMG/M metagenome (GOLD analysis project Ga0224512, IMG submission 169103) | Sediment microbial communities from San Francisco Bay, California, United States - SF_May12_sed_USGS_13 | ecosystem: Environmental > Aquatic > Marine > Sediment | place: USA: California...
TTTGTTTTTGACGCCAATGGCGGCTTCCATGAGAAGATCAAGGCGCGCTCAGCAAGTTTCCATGACGGGCAATGGACGCTGACAGATACGATCGTGACATCGACAGGCCAGGCCCCGGTCTCGCGCCCCCTCTACAAGCTCGATACTTTTTTGTCCGCCGAGGAATTGCAGCGCACATTGACGCGGCCCGATGCCTTGTCGGTCTGGTCGCTTCCCACCTTTATCAGAACGGCGGCACGCACCGGTCTTAACACCGACCGCTTCCGGCTGACTTTTCACGCGCTGCTCGCGCGGCCGCTCTTGCTGGCTGCGATGGTGATGATTGCGGCAACGGTCAGCCTGCGGCTTTTCCGCCACGGCGGCACCGTTCAGCTGGTCCTGACTGGCATCGCGGCGGGCTTTCTGCTTTATGTATTAACCAAGATCACGAACGACTTAGGAGGCAACGGAATCATCAACCCAATGCTTGCCGCTTGGGGGCCATCCATCATCGCTCTGACTTTCGGCGCGACGGCGCTTTTATACCTGGAGGATGGATGACGTCCGCGGCCAACCATCTGCCGGTCAAGGTTGATCGTGCGGCAGGTGTTGTCGTGCGCGTGATTTCGTGCGCCCTGGTTTTCATTTCCATAGGCGCTGTCAGCGCAACGTTGCCGGCCAATTCACAGATCGCACCGCAGATTGGAGCCCCGGCCAATACCTCCAGCGATGCGCGGATGCTGCTGGAGGCTGACGCGCTTGTTTATGATTTCGACAATGAGATCGTCTCCGCCATCGGTGGCGTCGAGATCCATTATGATGGCTTTACGGTCGAGGCGGAGAAGGTCACCTATTATCAACGCTCCGGCCGGCTGATCGCATCGGGCGGTGTGCGCATCGTTGAACCGGACGGCAATGTCGTGACCGCCTCTGAGGCCGACGTCACCGACGATCTGCGCGACGGTTTTGTGGAGAACATCAACGTCCAGACTTTCGGTCGCGCCCGCTTTGCCGCGCGCTCGGCCGAACGCCGGAGCGGCAATATCACGATATTCGACAATGGCGTCTACACCGCCTGCGAACCGTGCCGCGACAAGCCCGATCGCCCGCCTTTATGGCAGGTCAAGGCGACCAAGATCATTGTCAATAAGGAGGAAAAGACGGTCAGCTACGAGAACGCCTCGCTGGAATTTTATGGCGTTCCCATCGCCTGGCTGCCGTTCCTCTTCCACCCCGATCCGACGGTCAAGCGCAAAACCGGCTTCCTGCAACCCGATTCCGGCTATGCCCAGGCGCTGGGCATCTCGGCAACAACGCCGTTCTTCTGGAACATTGCGCCCGACAAAGACATCACATTCATCCCGACAATCTATAGCAAGCAGGGCTTTTTAGGTCAGGTGGAATGGCGTCAACGGCTAATGAACGGATCCTACAATATCCGTCTTTCTGGCATCCTGCAGCAGGACATAAACGAATTCATCGACGAAAACGGTGACCGATTGTCCGGTTTCCGCGAGGAACGCGGCGCGGTGCAAACCAGCGGCCGGTTCCGCATCAACGATCGCTGGCAGTGGGGCTGGGATTTTTTGGCCAGCAGCGACCGCACCTTCGGCCGCGATTATTCCATCCCCGGCGCCACAGATCGCGACGTAGCCAACACAATTTTCCTGACCGGCATGAGCGAGCGGAACTATTTCGGCCTGCGCGCCTATGCCTTCAAGGTGCAGCGCGAGGACACGGTGGAGACCGATGTCATCACCAATATCGACACCGTTCACGATGACCAGAGCGAACAGGCCATCATCCACCCGGTCCTCGATCACAATTATATTTTCGGCCAACCTGTTTTCGGCGGTCAATTGCAGATCAATTCCAACGTCATCAGCCTGACCCGGGCCGAGCACGATCTGCGCACGACACCGGCGACGAATTATTATACCGGGGTCGCCGGAACCTTCACGCGCGCCAGTACCGATGTTTCCTGGCAGCGCACACTTGTCGGCATGGGCGGCCAGGTGTTCACGCCATTTGCCTATGTGAAAGCCGATGTGAGCTGGCTCACGCCCGAACTCGCTTTGCCCGGCGACCGGCACGGGCTGATCAAGAACGAAGCCCTTGGCCGGGCGATGCCGGCAGTCGGCCTGGAATATAAATGGCCGTTTTTGGCCACCGGCGGGCCGGCAACCCAGACATTCGGGCCGGTCGCCCAAATCATCGTGCGGCCCGATGAAACCCATATCGGCGGCCTGCCGAATGAGGACGCGCAAAGCCTCATCTTTGATGATACGATACTGTTTTCGCGCGAAAAGTTCTCCGGCTATGACCGGCTGGAAGGAGGAACCCGCGCCAATGTCGGGTTCACCTATCATGCCCGTTTCAACAATGGCGCAAGTTTTGACGCCCTGTTTGGCCAATCCTATCATCTGACCGGCGTCAATTCGTTTGCCCGAAGCGGCGTTTCGCTGTCGGGGGTCGGTTCGGGACTGGAATCGGATTCATCCGACTTTGTCGGCCGGATCGGGTTCAACAATGGGCACGGATTTTCCGTGGCGGCGCGCGGCCGCTTTGATGACGGCAATCTCGACCTCAATCGCGGCGAAATCACCGCCAGGGCCGTTTATGGCCGATCAAATGCCAGCATCGGTTTTGTCCATGAACGAAAACAGCCGACCCTCGGCATCATCGACGATCGCCAGGAGGTTTCCGGCCGCGCCACAATCGCGCTTGACGACAACTGGGCGCTCTCCGGTTCGCTGGTCTACGACATGGAGAACAAGGCACAAGTCAGGCACACGATCGGCCTGGCGTTCGACAATGAGTGCTTCAACCTGTCAGCCACCTATTCCAATACACGAGATTCCTATGACGACCTTGTTGAAAACAAACAGTTTTTCGTTCGGTTCAATTTGCGCACAATCGGCGACAGCAATTTGAGCTACAAGCTTGAAGAGTAATCCGCTATTGCTGCCCTTGCCGGATTTTGGCCCAATTGGCCGGGTTGTAACCCGTTGCCTGACGGTCGTCCCCGATACGACCCCCTTTTCAACCGCGACAAAGAACCCATTGTTATGAAGATACCTCCCAATCCCCGCCGCTTTTGCCGCTTTACGATCCTGCCCGCCCTTGCGGGACTGCTGGCGATCGCCGGTTATTTGGCGAGTCCGCCGCCGGCATTTGCCGCCAGCGAAATCAAGGTTCTCGTCAACGAGCAGCCGATCACCAGCTACGATATCAACAATCGTACCAAGCTTTTGCGGCTGACAACCCGTGGTCGCGCCGGCCGCACTCAGGCGATCGAGGAACTGATCGACGAGCGGCTGAAGATGCAGGAAGCGACGCGGCAGCGCATTACGGTTTCCGATGAACAGGTCGAGGCGGCCTTCGGGCAAATCGCCAGCCGGGCGAAGCTGACGCCGGCGCGGCTGTCACAGGCGCTGCGGCAGTCGGGCGTCAATCCCCAGACGCTGAAGGACCGTCTGCGGTCGGAAATCGCCTGGAGCCGGATCGTCAGGGCACGGTTTCAGGCGACGGTGAGAATCACCGAGCGCGATGTCGCCGACGCGCTGGCCGGCAAGGAAGCGGCGAGTGACTCAAAAGCCAGTATTTCGCAATTCGATCTGCAGCAGATCATTTTCGTGATTCCGGCCGAGGCAAAAAAAGGCTTTATCGACCAGCGCCGCCGCGAGGCGGAAGCGTTTCGCAGCCGCTTCGCCGGATGCGACCAGGCACTGGACCAGGCAAAGAAGCTCAAGGGCGTTGTGGTCCTGCCGAGGATCCGCAAAACAGCCGAGGATTTGCGGGGTCCGGTCGGTGAAAGCGTCGCGCAAACCGCAGTCGGCAAGGCGACAAAACCGGAAAAGGTGGCGCAGGGTTACCAGCTCCTTGGCGTGTGCGCCAAGCGTGACCTGGCTGGTCAGACCATGGCCGCCGAGGCGGTGCGCGACGAACTGTCCAATGAACGCGGTTCGCAGATGGCGCGCGGTTTTTTGCGTGATCTGCGGTCGCAAGCAATCATCGAGTACAGGTGAGCACGCCTGAGTCACCGGCAGGTGAATCGCCGCTTCCCCTGGCATTGACGCTTGGCGAGCCGTCCGGCATCGGGCCGGATATTGCCATCGACGCCTGGCTGGCGCGCAATGAGGTGGACGTTCCCGCATTCATCCTGATCGGCGATGCGGCGTTGATTGAACGCCGCGCCCGGGCCATGGGCCGCACCATAAAGGTGCGCAAAGCGGCGCCCGGCGAAGCCGCCGTCGCCTTTGAAGATGCCCTGCCCTGTCTTGAGCGCGCGGCAGCGGTGGCCGGGCGGCCGGGCGATCCCGATCCGGGCGACGCGGCGGCGGTGATCGCCGCGATCCGGCAGGCGGTGGAACTGGTCCATGGGGGCCTGGCAAGCGCAATCGTCACCAATCCGATCCACAAGGCGGCGCTGACCCGCAGCGGCTTCGCTTACCCGGGCCATACGGAATATCTCGGCGCCTTGAGCGAGGAAGTGTGCGGCGTGGCGGCGCAACCGGTGATGATGATTGCCGCGCCGATGCTGAAAGTCGTGCCGGTGACGATCCATATACCGCTGGCCGCCGTGCCGCGGGCGCTGAGCCGCGAGGCGATCGTCAGGGCCGGACGGATCGTGGCGCAGGACCTTGCATCCCGGTTCGGCATCGATAATCCGCGACTTGCCGTTTGCGGCCTCAACCCGCATGCCGGCGAAAATGGCACCATGGGCGGCGAAGAGGAGGCCGTCATCGCGCCGGCGATCGCCGAGCTTGCGGCCGAGGGCATCGACGCGTCGGGGCCGTGGCCGGCCGACAGCATGTTCCATGAGGCGGCCCGCGCCGGTTATGACGCGGCCTTGTGCATGTACCACGATCAGGCGCTGATCCCGGTCAAGGCCCTGGCCTTCGATGAAGCCGTCAATGTCACGCTGGGCCTGCCCTTCATCCGCACCTCGCCCGATCACGGCACGGCGCTGTCGCTGGCGGGAACCGGCAAGGCAAGGGCCGGCAGCCTGATTGCGGCGCTGAAGCTCGCCGCCGCACTTAGGGCCGGTCCGGAGGTAGCCGCGTGACAGGCGGTCAGGGCGAGCGGCTGCAGGCGCTGCCGCCGCTGCGCCAGGTCATCGCCAAGTATCAATTGTCGGCGAAAAAGGCGCTCGGCCAGAATTTCCTGCTCGACCTCAATCTGACCGGGCGCATTGCCCGCGCCGGCGGGCCGCTGGCCGGCGAGCATATTATCGAGGTCGGGCCGGGTCCGGGCGGGCTGACACGGGCGCTGCTGGCGGAAGGGGCCGGGCATGTCACGGTTATTGAACGCGATCATCGCGTCCTGCCGGCGCTTACCGAGATCGCCGCGGCGGCACCGGGGCGGCTGACGATCATTGAAGGCGACGCGCTGGCCATCGATTACGCCGCACTGGCCGGGCGGGGCGGCGCCCGCATCGTCGCCAACCTGCCCTATAATATCGCAACGCCGCTGCTGACCGGCTGGCTTGCCGCCGAACCCTGGCCGGCCTGGTGGAAAAGCCTCACGCTCATGTTCCAGCGCGAAGTGGCGGAGCGGATCGTCGCCGGCCGTGGAGAAAAGGCCTATGGCCGGCTGGCGATTCTTGCCGGCTGGCGCAGTCATGCGCAGATCCTTTTTCACGTGCCGCCGCGCGCCTTCACGCCGCCGCCCAAAGTGACCTCGTCGATCGTGCGGCTGGAGCCGAAAGCGGATGCGGAAAAACTATCGCCGGCGGCGCTTGCCGCCGTCACGGCGGCCGCCTTCGGCCAGCGGCGGAAAATGCTCCGCTCCAGCCTGAAAAGCCTGTGGCCGAAACCCGAGGCAGTGCTCGCCGAAGCCGGTATTGATCCAAGCCTGCGCGCGGAGCAGATTGCGATAGATGATTTCCTGGCGCTCGCCGTCTGTCTTGAACAGAGCACGGCCGATGCGTCCAACACCTCGCCAACCCGGTAAAGCCATGGCCATACTGACGTATTCCAACACCTGTTTCTTCGATTTCGGCGCCGTCATGCGCCTGCCGAAAGCATTGAAATCGCTCGATGTCACCCGGCCCGCGGTGATCACCGACAAGGGATTGGTCGCGGCCGGCCTGGCCGGGCAGATCGCCGATATCCTGACCGATGGCGGCATACCGCCGGCGGCGATCTTTGACGATACGCCGGCAAATCCGACCGAGGCGGCGGTGGCGGCGGCGGCGGAACTCGTCGGCGAGAACGGCTCGGATGGCATCGTCGCGCTGGGCGGCGGCTCGCCGATCGATCTGGGCAAGGCCACGGCCCTCATGGTGAAAAGCGCAAAGCCGCTGGTCGATTATGCCGGCATCATTCGCGGCAAGGCGCTGCCGACGCTGCCGCTGATTGCCGTGCCGACGACGGCCGGCACCGGCAGCGAGGTTTCCAACGGTTTCATCATCATTGTCGCAGATGGCCGCAAACTGACCTTCGTCAGCGAAGCCTTCACCCCCGATATCGCCATCTGCGACCCGGAGCTGACGCTTGGCCTGCCGGCCGGGCTGACCGCCGCCACTGGCATGGACGCGGTTACCCATTGCATTGAGGCGGTGCTGTCACCGGCCGTCAATCCGCCGGCCGAAGCGATCGGTCTGGACGGTCTTTGCCGGGCCGTGGGCGCAGGCCATCTCATCAACGCCGTTGCCGATGGCGGCGACCGCGAGGCGCGCTGGCAGATGATGATGGCGTCGACGCAGGGCGCCTATGCCTTCGTCAAGGGGCTCGGCGCGGTCCATGCGATGAGCCATGCCTGCGGCGCCCTGCCCGGTCTGAGCCTTCACCACGGCACGCTCAACGCCGTGCTGTTGCCGCCGGTCCTCAGGTTCAACGCGGCGGCGGCGCCCTACAAGATGGCGCGGATCGCCGCGGCGATGGGCCTTGGCGAGGGCAAAGACGCATCGGCGATCGCAGACGCCGTTGTTGATCTTAATCGTGGCTTCGGCTTGCCGGCCAATCTGGCGGAAATGGGCGTCGGCGAAGACCACTTGCCGCAGCTGATACGCGACGCCACGGCTGATATGGCGAGCGCAACCAATCCGCGCCCGGTCAGCCAGGGCGATTACGAGGCGCTTTTTTCGGACTCGCTTCGCTCCTTGGCGGCTGCCAGCGCCTGAGCCTCCTGCAAAAGGCTTGAAATGAAAGGCCTGAGGCCCAGGACTCGATCGCGGCGCAGGCGCTCGGCCGCCAGGATCGCCTTCGCACTGGCAAAAGCGCGCTCCAGATCATCATTGACGATGATGTAGTCATATTTTGCCCATTGCTCGATTTCGGCGCGGGCGCCTTCCAGCCGCCGAGCGATGGCGGCATCGGAATCCTCGGCCCGCCGCTCCAGCCGCGCCTTCAACTCGGCCATGGATGGCGGCAGGACGAAGACGCGCACCAGATCGGTCGGCATCTTTTCGTAAAGCTGCTCGGTGCCCTGCCAGTCGATGTCGAAGAGGACGTCACGGCCGGACCGCAGCGCATCCTCCACCGCCTCGCGCGGCGTGCCGTAGAAATTTCCGTGCACCTCGGCCCACTCCAGCAGATCGCCGCGCTCGGCCATCTTGTCGAATTTGCCACGGTCGATGAAAAAATAATGCACGCCCTCCAACTCGCTGGCGCGGCGCTCGCGGGTGGTGACGGAAATTGACAATTGCAGATGCGGATCGTCGGCCAGAAGCTGGCGGGCGATGGTCGATTTGCCGGCGCCCGACGGCGAAGACAGGACGAACATCAGGCCGCGCCGGGCCAGATGGGTCGGTTCTATCGTCATGACAAATCAATCATTCCAGATTCTGCACCTGTTCGCGAAGCTGATCGATCACCGCCTTCAATTCCAGTCCGATGGCCGTCAGCGCCTTATCGAAGGATTTTGAGCATAAGGTGTTTGCCTCCCGGTTAAATTCCTGCGCCAGAAAATCGAGACGGCGGCCGATGACGCCGCCATCGCTCACCAGCTTGCGCGCGGCCGTGATATGGCTGATCAGGCGGTCTATTTCCTCGCGAATATCCGCCTTGGTCGCCAGAAGCACGGCTTCCTGGTGCAGGCGCTGCGGGTCGAGCGAGGCCTCGCCGGTGAGACGCGCCACCTGCTCGGCGAGGCGGGCAAGGATCGCATCGGGCGCTTTGGCGGCCAGGCCCGCGGCGGCCTTGGTCAGCTTTTCGATGCTATCGAGTTGATCGGTCAGTATCGCCGCCAGCCGGTTGCCCTCCTCGGCCCGCACAGCAACAAGCGCGGCCAGACATGTGGCAAGGGCGTCCAGAATTGTCCGGTCGACCGCATCCGCATCATCGAGCGCGTCCAGGCCGCGTTCCTCCAGCACACCGCGAATGGCCAGGAGCCCATCGGCTGAGGGCTCGGTGATGCCGGTTTCAGTCGCCAGGCGGCGGGCGGCGTCCGTCACGTCGGCGAGCACCGCCTCGTTGATGACCAGACTGGACACACCGCCGACGCGCTCGACCTGAAGCGAAAGCTGGCAGCTTCCCCGGCTGATATGGTCACGGGTCAGACGGCGAATTTCGGGGTCCAGCCGGTCGAGGCCGGGCGGCAGGCGCAGCCGCATTTCAAGGCCGCGGGAATTGACGGATTTGATTTCCCAAACGAAGCGGACATCGCCCAATTCGGCCTCAGTCCGGGCAAATCCGGTCATGCTTGTCAGCGCCATAAACGATTGCCCCACTCAGCCCCGGCAACATTACTGCGTTGCCACCGCCGCGCCAAGCGCCGGGCGCAGCAAGGCTATTGCGGCTTCTCCTTCGGCTCTGTCGGCTCGCCGGCGCTGCCGGTCTCACCGGTCGCGGCGCCATTTTGCGCGGCAGCCTCCGCCGCGTCTTGCGCTGCTTTTTGGGCCGCTTCTTCGGCCTTGCGTCTCTCCTCCTCGATCCACCGCCAGCGCGCTACGTTGCGATTGTGCTCGGCCAGCGTAGTGGCGAAGACATGGCCGCCGGTGCCGTCGGCGACAAAGTAAAGGTCATCGGTGCGCGAAGGATTGGCCACCGCCTCCAGGGCGGCGCGGCCGGGATTGGCGATCGGACCGGGCGGCAGGCCGTCGATCAAATAGGTGTTGTACGGCGTTGGCTTGTCGATGTCGGAGCGGAAGATCGGCCGATCCGGGGGATTGCCCGCGCCGCCGAACAGGCCGTAAATGATCGTCGGATCAGACTGCAGTCGGATATTCTGGCGCAGCCGGTTGATGAAAACCGCGGCGACCAGCGGACGTTCATCGGCCTTGCCGGTTTCCTTTTCAACAATGGAGGCCAGAGTGACGAACTCTTCCGGCGTGCCGATCGGCAGGTCGCTCGACCGCCGCGCCCAGATTTCGGCAATGGCGCGCTCATGGGCCCGGCGCATCTGGTCGACGATCTGCTCACGCGTTGTGCCGCGCGAAAATTTGTAGGTCTCCGGCAATAAACTTCCCTCAGCCGGGATGGCGCCGATTTTGCCGATGAGAACCGGATCATCGGAAAGCCGTGCAACGATCTGCTCGCTGGTCAGTCCCTCCGGCACGGTGATACTGTGCAGGATCGCCTTGCCGGAGACCAGCGCGTTCATGACATCGCGCATGCTGGCGCCAGCCTCGAACACATATTCCCCGGCCTTCAGCTTTTCGGCCGCTTTCGACAGGCGGACGCCGTTGGAAAAGATGAAAGCGGAATCGATGACGTTCTGGCGCTGCAGCAAACCAGCAATGGAGTCCAGGTCGGCGCCGCGGGAAATGACGACACTCTTTGATCCTGTCAATGGTCCGTCAGCGTTGAACCGCACTGAGCCGAAATACAGCCCGGCGCCGATGACAAGCACGGTGAGGACGCCGGCCATCATGAAAAAATTCAGGACGACGACAAGCGGGTGGCGTACCTGACGCGAGCGGGCCGGCGGCGGAGGCGCCATTTCCGGTTCGATCGCCTGGCGTGGGCTGCGCGGCGAAATGCGGCGGCGCTTGCGAATCGGCACCGGTGGCACAATGCCGGCGATCTCGGCGTCAGGCCAATCAACGTCCGGCACTCCATCGGCCGGGGCTTCAGCGGCCGGCGCATCAGCGGCCAATGTCGGCGCGGCCTCGCCCAACTGGATTTCGGCGCCCTCCTTGTCAGGCTGCACAAAATCCGGCGTGTGCGGTGTCTGCGTCTGCCGAGGCGGGTCAGACGATTCCTGCGCCTTGGAAGCGGCTTCCACCGCCTTCTTTATCTTTAAGAGATCGTCATCAGTCATGCCGCTCTATCCATACTCAAAGCCTGCCACCA
>Ga0224512_10005655_pt1 | contig 10214 bp, 9 predicted proteins | sample SF_May12_sed_USG_4_FD_169103 | JGI IMG/M metagenome (GOLD analysis project Ga0224512, IMG submission 169103) | Sediment microbial communities from San Francisco Bay, California, United States - SF_May12_sed_USGS_13 | ecosystem: Environmental > Aquatic > Marine > Sediment | place: USA: California...
CCCCGGCGAGTCGTCCGGCCGGGTGCGCGCCACCGTTGTACATCACGCAGTTGAGTCCGAGCCCTGCAGCTGCGGCGGCGTCGTCGAGCGCATCCCCAATGACGAGCACCTCGGCAGGATCTAGCCCGCTCGAGAGATCTCGCTCAACGGCCCGGAGGTGTTCGTCCAGGTACGCCTGCTTGCGATCACCCGGGGTCCCCCGCAACCCGTCAATGCGAACCAAGAATCTGCCCAGGTCGAAACGGTCAACTTGCGGAACCAGCTCATCATGCCAGTACATCGACAGCAGGGATTGGCTGAGCCCGGCTTTGTGAGCGGTGGCGATCGCGTCCATTGCGTCGTCGGCCAACGCGGCCGAATTCACTCGACGGCGGTAGGAGGCGTGAAACGACTCATCAAAAGCCGCCCACTCCGATGCCTCTATCGTCCGTCCGAGCAAACCCTCATAGAAAAGGAGTACGGGACGCGTGTAGTGCGCCCCGTACTCCTTTATTGTGATCGGCCGGCGACCTACGGTTGCCAGCGTATCGTTGACCGCCGCCACCACGACTTCGAGGTCGTCGAGCAGCGTTCCGTTCCAGTCCCAAACGATGTGACGCACCGCAGGGACACTAGAAGACCACCGAGCCATAAATAGAAAGCATCTCTACGACGCGAGATAGCTCAGCAGGCTCCCGACGGCCCGGCATCAATCGCCCGGACCTCGGAACCGCTTTTCGGCGGTCGCTTACTCGGCTACGCGCTCCTTCAGGCCCTTGGCCGGACGGAACTTGGCGTGCTTCTTTGCTGCGATATGGATCGCTGCACCGGTGGCCGGGTTACGGCCGATACGGGCCTTGCTCCGGCTGGTATAGAAAGTGCCGAAGCCGGAGACTCGCACTTCGCGGTCGGCATCCAGCTCAACGGCGATGATGCCCTTGCCGGAATCGCTGCTGAAGATCGCATCGATCACTTCCGAGGCCTTCGCCTTGGACAGATCGGTCTTGTTCGCCAGCTTCTCCGCCATCTCGGTTTTGTTCACTCCGCCTCCCCTCATCGTTGCGGCCGGCATTTCCGGCTCTCGCGTGGGACCGCATCACGCGGTGTCGAGTAAAAACTACAGGGTTTACGGAGGTTTTTCGAGGATTATTGACTCTCAGGCGCCTTTGTCGCCTGGTGGCGACCCTCGCGACACGAGACCGGCGAGCCGTGAGTCGTACCGATCTCCTAGTGATGTCCACCCAAATTTGGACATGGCACTTGCGAGTTTCGACGCCACGGCCCGCGCCTCGGTACGGTGGGTGAGTACCCATCGGAGTCGGTCGATCAGGCCTTCGTCGTCTTCGTAAAAGCAGGCCTCGTGGTAGTTGGTCGGGATCAACCCTGGGTAGGAAAGCCGGCGAGGGAGGACTGGGAATGCTCCGGCGGCAATCGCCTCAACCACCGCGACGCCAAAGAACTCGTGGAGGGCCGTGCTGACCACGACATCCGAACGGGAGAGGATTTCGACGTAGCGGGCGGCGGGCAGGAACCCTCCATGGAGTAGACGATTGCCCAGCCGCCGTTCGGCATCAATAAACTCATTGGGCCGGTTGCGAAAGTTCTCTCCGGCGAGGATCACCTGGAATTCGTACCCCTCGTCGATGAGCCGGTAGAGAGCCTGGAAGAAAGCCTCCGGGTTTTTGTCATACTCCCAACGCTGGTTCCACAGGACGACCGGCGGACCGTCTGGCCCGGGCCGTTCTACGAGGCGTTCCAGGTCGATCCCGACCGGCAAGACCTCCGATCGAGCCCGCACGGCCGGAATGAGTGCGATGTGGGTGAAGTCGGGCAAACTCCCAAGCAAGCCCGGCAGCACCGAGAAGAATTCCTCCAGGTGGTACTGGGAGTTGAACAGCACTAGATCGGCAGTCACGGCGCTCAGCCAGTTGGTGAAGCCGTACGAGTGGTCGGTGCTCGCTCCTTCCGGCGGTGGGTAGCTGATCTGGTTCTCGTGCATGTAAAGGGCCACGGCCGGCCGTCCCAATTCGTGCCGAGTGAGACCGAGAAACGTTGGGAGGTCGAGCATGTCGGAGGCAAGCACAAGGTCGGGTTGCCCCGATGTGGCAACAAGGTCCAGGGTCATATCGGCAAGGGTTAGCGCCGCCCCGCGCATTCGCCACTTCCAGAACCGTGCGGGAAGCGTGAGCAGGGACACATCGTGGCCGCTCGCCGCTGCATACCCCTCCGCCCAGGCGGCGTGGGATCCTCCGAAATAGGGCTCCAAGAGCAGGATGCGCATCAGGGCAAGATAGCTATCCGCAGTCCGCCGTCTGCTATCCGTTATCCGCCGTCCGCGGTGTCATCCCCCGGCTTGAGACGGGGGAGGTGGCCGAGCGTAGCGTGGTCGGAGGGGACAGCCGGAGCAACGTTGTGAGAGCCAATCCCCTCCCCGCCTTCGGCGGTACTCCCCCCAAACCGGCTCCGGCTTCGCCTGCGCCTCAGGGGGGAGGCAAAACGAAGTACGGCGCACAAAGTGCGCCTCTAAAGCTTCTTGCGGAACACCCGGTGGTTCTTGTGCGGTACGCCTCCGATCTTCACGAGGTCGCTGCGCATCTTGGTGGCGGACTCGGCTATTTGCGTCATTTCGTAGCGTTGGAACCCGGCCACCTTGAAAGTCTTCACGATCTCGGAGTAGAGCAACGCGTTCCCACCCCGCTTTTGGAACTCTGGCAGAATTCCAACGCCGTTGGCAACCACCCACTCTTTGGTGCGCATTGCCCGCAGCAACGACACCAATCCAAATGGGAGCAGCCTTCCCCCGGCCTTCTGCATGCCACCCGATATGTCCGGGAAAGCGAGCAGAAAACCGACAATACGCTCTCCTTGGGTGATGAGCTTGATGAGATCCGGACGGACCACAATCATTATGTTGGCGACGATGAAGTCGATCTCAGCGTCGGTCAGAGGGACGTACTCCCAGTTGTCCACGAATGTGTTGTTATAGGCGCGAGCGATACGTTCCGCCCATTCGCGAATCTCCTTCTTGGAAGAGAACTCCTTGATGGTCAACCCGCTGCGTTCCTTGGTACGGGCGGCAACCATCTCAATCCGCTGGTCAAGTTCGAAAGTCCTCCCATCGAGGATATGGGAGACAAAATCGACTTCCTTCTTGAGTCCCGCCTGGGTCGCCATGTCGATGTAGTACGGAGGGTTGTAGCCAAGCATGGTCATCGTCTGCCGGTGTTCGAAACCCCTTTCCAGGAATCCGTAGGCGTCGAACAAACTGAAGCCCTTGGGGCCGACGATGGCCTTCAGTCCGCGTTGCGCGGCCCAATCGAAAGCAGTGGAGAACAGGGCCTGAGCAGCTTCCGGGTCATCAATGCATTCAAAGAGGTAGAACTGACCTTCCCGGGTCTTGTGGTAGTCGTTGTATCTGGTGTTCTCCATAGCGGCGATCCGACCCACGTCGTGCCCATCACGAACCGCGATGAAGAAATCGGCCTGTGAATGCTCGTAGAAGGGGTGCTTGCGCGGGTTGAGCATGGCTTTCATATCGAGACGCATCGGCGGAACCCAGTTGGGATAGTCGGCGTAGAGCCGGTAGGCGATGTCCACAAACCGCCGTACTTGAGCGCGCCGGGAGATGTCCACCTTCTCGATCTTGAGCATGACCCCTCTGCCTTCGGGCGCGTTATTCTCCCATTCTCGCCAGCCGTCTCGCTTCCACGGTCGTTGAAACCAAGAACACGGCGATAAGGGCTACCCCAAGAGCGCCTATGCCAAAGTCGTAGATACTGACATCACCAAACCAGAGCGAGACCTCGCGCACGCCGAAGAAGAAGAGCACCGCGTTGAAGAGGATGATGATCACCCGCACCTCAGTTGGACCGAATCGCCCGTAGGAGATCCGGAACTCCCCGGTGACGTAGGTCCGGACATAAACCAGAACTGACATCAGGAGATACCCGATCAGGGCAACCGCGGCTACCTCGAACGACACGTAGGGCGACAAGCCGAGTCCGAAAACGACCAGCGTCTCGCTTACTGCGTCGACTGTGTGATCTATGAAGAAGCCGAACTTCGGCCGCTCGATGTGGCGATAGCGGGCCAGCGTTCCGTCGAGGCTGTCACCGAACCAATTGACGATCAGACCCAGGCTGGCCAGCCAGAGGAAAGCCGCCGCCGCCGAGCTGGCCCAGTACCCGGCAAAGGTCATCAACGAGCCGACAACACCGATACCGGTCAACACATCCGGAGTTACCCAACGCGGCATGCGCTCGGCCAGCCACTGCAGGGCCGGGCGCTCTAGCGGACCGAACAGGATGTCGTTGACTCGTTCGTGTGGTTTGGGCTGGCTCATGGGCCCTTCCCGGATAGGCCCTCGAGCACGTCCCCCGATTCTGGCATCCCATCATGAGGCCAGAGCGGGTAGAACATCAGCCACTGATCGGGATTGGCGCGGATGGCATCCTCAGCCTGGCGGAGGATCAGGGACGTAACGTGGTCGACGTCCCCCGGCGGGTCGGCACAGTCGATCGGCTGGTTGAAGCGAATCTCGTAGCGGCCCTCCGGAGTCCTGACGACCCAGACGAAGAAGAGCAGAGCACCAGTCGACATGGCGAGTTTCGTGTAGCCATTCCACAGACGCGTCCGCCGGTTGAACAGGATGACCTCGTTGGTCTTGCGGTTGGGTGGAACCGGGCGGTCGACAGCCGTGAATACGATTCCGGCCGACTCGAGGTGGGCGGCCGCTTGCACCATCGCTTCTTTTGAAGCAGGCGTAATCACGAGTCCGTGATCGGAGCGTAATTCGTTGACGAGCCGATAACCGGCCGGGGGAGCCGCGTAGGAAATAACCTGCACCTGAAAGTCGGTGGCCGTGACCGAGACACCCACCAGATCGAGGGCCCCGAGATGCGCCGAAACACCGAGCAGGCCGCGCCCGTCACTCCTCGCTTTCTCCAACAATGCGAGCAGATCGGGGGGCAGGGGCGCCAGCTCGCCCAATGCTTCCCGACCATGCGCGACCTTGTGAAAGAATTCAAAACCGGCGATGCCTGCGTGATACAGCACTCTGGAGACGTGACTATGCAAAGCCGGATCATCTCGAGACGTTCCGAGGACCACCGCCAGGTTGGACCTGATCGCAGACACCATGCGCGACTTGCGCCGCCGGGCCGACAGCCTGGCAATACCGCTGATACCCGCCGATGCGATACCGGGTGGCACGACCTTCCCAAGCCAAACCGCCGTCCGCAGACCCTTATCCGTGTTGAGAAAGTCCTGGAGGCGACTCACCGAAAGCCTCCCTCGGTAGTGCCTATGGTACGGCACCTTTGCGCCATCTACATCTCCTGTCGGCCGACCAGAGCTCGCCCGAGGGTGAGTTCGTCGGCGTAGTCGAGATCACCACCAACCGGGAGGCCGCTGGCCAGACGGGTGACCCGCACGCCGAGTGGCTTCAGCTCGCGGGCAATGTACATGGCGGTAGCGTCACCCTCGACGGTGGGGTTGGTCGCCACGATCAGCTCTTTGATGCCCTCAGTGGCGATCCGAGCTCGTAACTCCCCGAAATGAAGCTGACCAGGGCCAATGCCGCCGATGGGTGAGAGTGCCCCGCCCAGCACGTGGTAGCGCCCCCGGAACTCCTGGGTCTTCTCCACTACGACGATGTCCTGGGCGCGCTCGACCACACAAACCATGCTCGGATCGCGGCGTAGGTCGCGACAGATCGAGCACTCTTCCGTCCCGGTCACGTTGAAACACCGGACACAGGTCTTGACTTGGTCACGCATGTCGAGGATGGCTTGCGCGAGGCGCCTCGCATCGGCCAATTCGACGTTGAGTATGTGGAACGCCAGCCGTTGAGCCGACTTGCGTCCGATGCCCGGTAGGCGTGAGAGTTCGTCGATGAGCCGCTGAACCGGGCCTTCGAACATCAGCCGAGCAACCCGCCTAGGTCCAGCCCACCGGCGATACCCCCCACACCCGCTTGAGCCGCCTCGTTGGCGGCGGCGAGTGCCTGGTTGGTTGCGGCGACGATCAGGTCGCCCAACATCTCCGCATCTTCGGGGTCGATCACCTCCGGGTCGATCTCAACCGACACCAGTGAGCCTCCTCCCGTCACTGTGGCCTTGACAACACCACCCCCGGCAGTGCCTTCGAAGGTTTGCGCGGCCAGCTGCTCCTGGTGGGCAACCATCTGCTCCTGCATCTGCTGAGCCTGCTCCATCAGCTTGCGCATGTCTTGTGGTCGCATTCCCATGGCGGGAAGGGTAACGGAAGTCGAAGGTGGAATGGGGAAGTGGGAAGGGGGAGGCTCGTAGTTCGTAGTTCGACCCGGCTCTACTTGCTGTTCACTACCAACTGAAAAACGGCAGGCGTCTTCAATCGTCGTCGACAATTTCCTCGATCACCTGTCCGCCCAGCAGACCCTCGACGAGGGCATCCGGATCGGTGGTTGTCGCTGGGCTTTCCAGCATCTGATGCTTGTTCGGCAGGCTCTCCGTCTCGTCAGGTTCGGACCGCGAGGTGTCATCTCCCGGTTGGCTACCGGATCGGAACTGAATCCGGATTGATCCCCCCAGCAGCTCGGCTGCCCGGGCCTGCACCACTCGCTTGACCAGGTCGTCTGCCTGGAGTTGCTCGAGGTGAAATGAGAGGTGGTCCGGCAAGATCAGCGTCACCGTCGACCCTTCGACACTGCCCGGGCTGGCTTCGCGAAAGAGAGCCTGGCGCCGCGGACCGAGATCGTCTCGAACCCCGGCAACCAAGGCCGGCCATACGGATTCGAATTGGCCAATAGTTAGGTCGGCGAGCGGCCCGAGGGTGGTTGCCTCTTCCGGCGGTGTGGCCGGCAACTCAGACTGCTCCCCGTCGGGCTCGGAGGGCAATAGCTCGTCGGAGATCGAGGGCGCCTCGTCGGCCACCGAGACTCCGTCCGGCGTTTGGAACGCCTCAGTCTCGCCCGCGGCTGAGTCACTGAGGGCCGGAGAAGCCATGGTTACCACGCTGGGCGTAGCACCAAGACGGCGAACCTTTTGTTCCAGCTGTTCGATCCGCGCCAGCATCGAAGCGGGATCTCCCGCGGTTTGTGGTCGGGTCAGTTTCAGCAGGGTGATCTCTACCATCAGTCTTTCCTCGCGGCCCTCCCGCAGACGCAGCAACGCCTCGGCCAGATGGTCCACCATTCGCAACACGTCCGGAGCGGGTAGCTCCTTGGCAACGGTGGTCCACTCCTCGAGCACATCGGCCGGTTCGTCTGTTACCTCGGCGAGGTTGGGGGCGTAGTGGGCGAGGAACACCCCCCGGAAGAAAGCAATCCCCTCAGTGACAAACCGACGCAGATCAACGCCTTCGGCGGACAGCGCCGCTACCAACTCGATCGCCACCCTGGCGTCTTGTTGCACGACCGCCCGGGCCAAATTAGCGTAGACCTCCGAGTCCGGTAGACCGAGGGCACGGTTGACGCCCCGCACCTCGACCGAACCATCACCGAGAGCGGCGACTTGCTCGAGAAGGCTCAGAGCGTCTCGGACGGAGCCCCGGGCATGCCGGGCAACGGCAGTCAGCGCCGACGGCTCCACCTGGTACTTCTCTGCATTACCGATCCGCTCCAGATATCCGCCCAGTACCTCCACCCCGACGTTGTGAAAGTCGAACCATTGACTGCGGCTGCGGATCGTGTCGAGGAGCTTGTACGGCTCGGTGGTAGCGAGAACGAAGTGGACATGCGGCGGAGGTTCTTCCAGGGTCTTCAACAACGCATTGCCGGCCGCCTTCGACAGCATGTGGGCTTCGTCGAGGATGAATATGCGCTTGGCTCCCCCCACCGAAGCGACGGTGGTCACGCTCACCCGGATATCTCGAATGTCGTCGACCGAGTTGTGGGAGGCGGCATCGAGTTCGATGACATCGAGCGAAGAACCCTCGGTTACGGCGACACACGAATTGCAGACGTTACAGGGCTCGCCGTCCTTGCCGAGGTTCGTGCAATTCAGGGCCTTGGCGAGGATTCTGGCTGCGGTGGTCTTGCCAGTGCCCCGGGGGCCGGCGAACAGATAGGCATGCGCCACTCTGCGCTCTTGAACCTCGCGGGCCAGCGTCTCGGTCACGTGGCGCTGGCCGATGATGTCGTCGAAACGCTGCGGCCGGTATTTCCGATAGAGGGCCTGATACTCCACGCCGGCGATGGTAGCGAATGCCGGCGACAGCGCCCGAGATGACTGGACAGCCAATCATTCAGTTCCCTCACTAATGCGCCGATGACCCACAATGGGGATTCGTCCTGCCAGGATGCCGGTATCTCCGGCTGCGAACCGACGACGGAATGACGGATGACTGATGACTGAAGAATCACACCCTGCCGTTTGGGCCAGAGGTCTCGTCCGCCGGTTCGGCACCAAAGTGGCGGTAGACGGACTCGATCTTTCGATCGGGCGCGGCGAGTTCTACGGATTGCTCGGACCGAACGGTGCCGGCAAGACCACCACCATCAAGATGATCGTCGGTTTGCTGCGACCCACCCAAGGAACCGCCGGAATCAACTCGCTCGACACATGGCGTCAACCGCTCGAGGTCAAACGCAGAATCGGTGTTCTCCCCGAGGAGTTCAACCTTTATGAGCGGCTGACCGGCGCCGAACTGCTCGACTTCACGTCGGCCATCCACCGCCTCCCCAAAGAAGCCGCCGTACAACGGCGGCGCGAGCTACTGAATCTGCTTGATCTAGAGGATGCAGCCTCCGACCTGGTTGCCGACTACTCGCGGGGGATGCGCAAGAAGTTGGCATTGGCCGCCGCCGTCATCCACGCGCCGCCGGTCCTGTTCCTCGACGAACCCTTCGAGGGCGTCGATGCCGTAAGCGCGCGACTCATCCGCGGTCTGCTGCAGCAGTACACCGCCCGGGGCGCAACGATTGTTTTCTCCTCACACGTTATGGACCTGGTCGAGCGGTTGTGCACACGGATCGGCATCATGATGCACGGGAAGTTGGTGGTGGAAGCCACACCGGAGGAACTGCGACGCCAATACGGCGCGGCGTCGGTCGAAGACGCCTTTCTGGAGGTCGTCGGAGCCGGCGACATGGGCGAGGGACTGGAATGGTTGGGCGCCTCGTCTGGCTGAAGTGGCGCTTGCTCGTCAACGGCGTCCGAGCCGATCGGCAGCGTGCCTTCGGTCTCCCCATTGTCACGATCGGGGTGGCCGCGATCGGGTTCTGGCTGGCCGGGAGATATGGAAACACGGCCGGCGACATGACGGCGGAAGCTGCCGGCGAATTCACCTTGTGGGTGATGCTGGTGGCCTGGCTGGTGTGGACAACCCTCCCGGTCCTCCTGTTTCCGCTGGACGAAACGCTCGACCCAGCGCGGTTCTCGCTGGCTCCCATCAGCCGTACCCAGCTCATGGCCGGGCTGACGGCAGCCGGGTTGGTCACCCCCACCGTCGTGGTCCCCGTACTGCTGCTGGCGACCAACGTCGGATTGTTTTCCGGCCCCCTCACGGCTCTGACGGCACTCGTCGCCGGAGGTCTGCTTCTGCTCCACTTGATCGTCGGAGGCCAGACCTTCACCGCCCTGGTTTCCCTCGTTCTACGCAGCCGCCGCGGTCGTGACCTGGCCGTGGTCATCGTCTCGTCCCTTGGCCTGCTGGGGTTCGCTCTCCAGCAGACCATCGCCTCGGCAGTTGGCGAATATGGTCTGGCGGGAGCCGTCCAGGTGTACCGGCTCTCATCCTGGTGGTGGGGGCTTCCTCCGGTCGCCGCCCAACAAGCGGCGGTGGCCGCCGCGGCCGGATCATGGGGATTGGCGATGCTGGCCCTGACCGTATCCGCAGGTTGGCTCCTGCTCATCATCTCGCTCTGGAACCGTCTGCTGCACCGCCTAGTTACCACTCCCGAGTCCAGCCCCCTCCGCGCCGTCAAACGGATTCGCCCGACCATCGCCGATCGACCGGGCTGGTCAACACCGATCGTTGTGGCCCGCAAGGATCTCCTCTTCTATCTGCGGGACCCGCGGCTGCGCATGGTGTGGACCGGAGCCGTCATCTTCCTGGGCGTAATCGTCGCCACGCTGCTCATTGGAACAACCGAGTTGAGCGATATTCAAAGCGCCAAATGGCTACCACTACTCGGCCCGATGGTGGTGATCTTCATTGGTTTACCTGTGGCGCTCAATCAGTTCGGGTGGGAACGCAATGCGTCGTCTTTTCTGTTTGCCCTCCCGGCCGGTCCGCGCCAGCTTCTGATCGGAAAG